>Ga0307942_1001917_pt1 | contig 16820 bp, 18 predicted proteins | sample OrgLakmetagen175_FD_201846 | JGI IMG/M metagenome (GOLD analysis project Ga0307942, IMG submission 201846) | Saline water microbial communities from Organic Lake, Antarctica - #175 | ecosystem: Environmental > Aquatic > Non-marine Saline and Alkaline > Saline | place: Antarctica: Organic Lake... | reverse complement strand
GTGAACCTCCCTTTGCCGCCTGGGAACTGGCGCTGGAGCGCTACAACCACATCAGAGTACTTGAAACCAGAGATTGTGGAGTGCAGCACGTCTTGGATGGAATCAAGAGGGTCCAGGATCACCCTGGCACCCATCTGATGGAGGCGGCATAGCGCGCCGTCCACCACCAAAAAGTGGAGGGAGGCAGGCTTCTTGCTTTCATGGGTCGAACGCAGCATCTCCCTGACGGCCGGCTCGACCACTGTCAACAGACTGCGGAGGGATTGAAAGTAGAGCATCATGTAACAATTGAAAAGAAGTGATCTTTATGGCAAACCCGAGATTTCATTTTCAGCATTGTGGAAGGAATACAGACTGGGCTCAACCATTTGCATGAGGCTGCATTGCGGAGGGAATGAGAGTAGATCAAAGGTTAAATAATTGAACAAAAGGGGATCTCCTAAGGCTGAGCGTCACGGAGTGTACTTCATTTTCTTGCGGAAAAATAAACAAGTACAGGACAAATGAAAAGTGCTGCCCTCCGTATTAATCGCATCCTGTGTTCCTGTGCAGATCCCCTTGAGAAACCACTCACCCTTGGTTGACAAAATTGACGAATGCGATCTCAACTAATGTGAGGTTCCCTACGTGACCACTTTCTTCCATTGTTGTCAAGAAGTGTGTGGCTGTGTTCTGCGGGTGAAGAGATCAATGAATTCAAGAGATCAATGTTGGCCTCATGTTTTTGTAATGTGTCATACAGCAACATAGTGGTTTAGCATGATCATCTTTTTGCAATTCATACTGCAGATCGCTCACATCAACCAGCTGCTTGTCAGCTAGGTTGACTGCGTCCCCCCGACCACCCACATGAGGTGACACGCCATCAAGCCTGGAAGAAATGGACAAAAGTAATTTGCTGAGTGGCTGAGGTATACTGGACATTGATGGACAAGCACGGATACAAGCGCACTCAGGGAGTAATAAGCGTGCATGCGCGCATGCGCACATCATTGAGAACATAGATTTGCATCAATTGGAGCAATTGTGGCTATTGCTTGTGACAATGACTCACGCGTTGCTTGCCCCCACCCGCCCTACGAAGGACAGGTCCGGCAGGCAGGAGACAAGCTCGCGGGCATTGATCATAGTAGAGCACTCCATGACCTTGTCGGGCACATCTTTGTGGAGGTCCGTGGTGATGCTAACACCAATTTTCGCTTGCATCCCGCGGACGTTAAACGCAAGAGTACTCATTCTAAAACTTTTTAGTTATTATGGCCAAACTTTTGGAACCATCGGTCCGAAGGACCTCGGTTCCCTTCGTTCCGGGAATTACACTGGGGTTGGAATTTGACTACAAGGGGTACTTAAGGGTTCGAGGGGGTTCCAGAATTAATGGCCGAGTCGGAATTGGGGAAGTCGGAAGTCCGTGGCCAGTTTCTGTCGCAGGTCACCCCGAAGTGTAAAAATTAGAGCAAAGAGAAGCAGAGTTTTCGGCGACCAAAGTTCGGACTGTTTTCTATGAACCTGCGTTAGATCAGATCGCGTGCGGAGTTGCGAGTCCGTGCTTTTGGGTGCGGCAGAATGAATGTATAATTAGTCTTCTATCACTCTGTGTGATTGCTATTGCATTTGGCGCTGGTGGAAAGGGGCCCGGAGAGGAGAGTGCACCGGTTCCTCCGCACGTAGTGAATGGACAGAATGACATTTGATTTAGTCTTCTATTGCTCTGTGTGATTGCTATTGCGTGTGGCGTTGATGGAGTCAAGAGTTTTGTTTGAGCACGTAAGAATCGGATGGGATGCATTTGTAATAAGTCTTTGTCACGGCTGTAAAGTTGCCATTGGGTTTGGCGTCAGGCCCGCGCGGAACTTTTCACACATCGGCGGGACTGGGAGCACGCTGTCACCATAAGTAATTATGTAGAAGCACGGCTGTAAAGTTTCTAGGCCAAGAGCACACTGTTCACACGATTACCACACACTTTGCTGGAGAACGGCGGGACCTGGGAGCCACGGCGGGCCCCATCGCTGGTGGGTATAGTGCACACAATGTACACAGCACACACTGAGCACAAGAGGAAGGCGGGTGGGAGTGGGCGTGGGCGTTGAGCAGCAATTTGCACTTGGGATGGGGACTGTTCACACTGTGCACACCGAGCATTGCACACCCTACAAGGTACACAGACATTGCACAGGGATGGGGGGGCACTGTACACAGCTTGTGCACAAGGCAGCCTGGGCACTGAAACACCCTGCACACAGCAAAACGCTCACGACATTTGCACAATGCACACCGAGCATACTGAGCAATGCCTACCTTGCTTGCTGCACGCACATTGCACACTGTATGGGTACTGAGCAGAGTTTGTGTACAAAGCAAACTGGTCACTAAAACACATTGCGCACAGCGAATCGCACGACATTGCACAATGCACACCGAGCACAAATAGCATTGCACACCTTGCCTGCTGCACGCACAATGCACACTGAATGGGTTCTGTGCAGTGCTTATGGACAAAGCAAACAGGTCACAAAGTCACAGTGCACACAGCAAAATGTACGACATTTGCGCAATTAGCATTGCACACCTTGCTTGTTGCCCGCACATTGCACACTGAATGGGATACAATACATAGCTGGTGCACAAAGCAAACAGGGCCCAGAAACACACTGCAACCAGCACAATGCAATGCATTCCTTCTTGTGAATTGCACGTATAAGGATTTGCCTGTGCATGATGTGCTTTGTGCATATGCCTTGCACTGCACACAGAACATTGCGCAAAGTGCACAGTGCACACTAATGAAGTTGCACGCACGACACCAGGCACTGAACACAACAAGCACCAGGCTGTTCAGGCACACCCAGCACACTGCACACGACAACTTGTGCACGACTCACAATGCATAGTTTCACATCTTGTGTATGTTGTGCCTTGCGCATATGATGCTGTTTATGCTTTCACTTTGAGGAGTTGTGAGCTGCTACGTTGAGTTGGTGCGTCTTGGTGTTTTGCTACCCAGGTCAGGAAAATGCTGATCTGGGTTTGTTTCCAGCAAGAAAGGTGATCAGAACCTCAAGAAAATTCCAGGAGAAAGCTGGCAACAGGGCATTACTTGCTAAAGGGTTACGACAAGGCTGTGCTGGTGCTTTGCTATCCAGATTAGGTACTTGCTGATCTGGGTGTGTTTCTCTGCAAAAAGGTGATCTGAACCTCTGGTTCAGCCCAGGAAAAGGCCAGCTGCTGGGCAGCGCATGCCCGAGGTTTAGGACGATGGTTCCCAGCTTCGCCTACAGCGGAGCCGTGTATTTAGTTATTATGGCCAAGTAAAGATCTCGGATGACTCAACGCCTGTCAAAGACAAATTCCAGCCGACCGAAAAGTTGACCTGAAAGGAATTGTAAATAAATTGGCACATAATGACGATCGCATCCCTGTGGGAAAATTTTGAGTACAAGGCGTCTCAATGTCGAAAGGGATGTTGGGGGTCAGAGACACCATGCCTTCATTGCGTCATGCGTGAGTGTCGATTGGAACCCCTACAGATTAATTGGTTCCGCGGCAATGCGGCTGTACAATTCTTTGACTAAATCCAACAGCTACACAACAAAAAAAGTCTTACATGCTGAGCGACATGCAGCTGAGTACACGATCTAATGAGTACTGGTCAGACCATATTCTTTCTGCCATGGATGGTCTGACAAAATCGTATATCTTTAAACTTAAGCTGCAAAACTGTGAACCCATTGATCTCAGCCGTTTTGTCGTGACCTCAGGGAGAGACACTTGGAGTACTGAACACCTTATTCTGAAACTCATCCAAGAGAACACAACAGCAAACGTTCTACTTATCACCGAGGTGTGCTCTCCCTACAAAAAGGGCTCTGGTCACTCATTTGCCTTATATCCTTCCCAAATACATGTTTTTCAACCTGCTTTGTGATGACATTCGCAGTGCAGCTTCTTTCAGACTTCGTGATCACACCCTACGTTTATAGACAGCGACATGGAATAAGAGTATTTCCCCCACCTGTGACCTGTGTGATACTAATGATGTTCAACATGAGCAGCATGTCCTTTTCCACTGCGCCAATCCCCACGTGACTTCTCTCCGCAGGAAGTATGCATCTCTGCTTCCCCCAACAGGAGCACACGACGTTTCCTTTTTAAGCCAGAACAATACTGTTTCCTCCGTAAACTAATTGCTTTTTATGAGCAGGCCTTCAGTCGCACTTCTTGACTGAAGGCTTTCAGGAAATCCTTGTAGACCTTGCAGTAATTCCTTTGAATTTATGAAGGACACAACTCTGATCATTGCATCTTGGTATGCATTTTACCCGCGCCGTCTCACGATCAATTCTGAGAGCTGTAGCAAACATTCAACCATCAGTAAGGAGAAACAGAGCACGGGTTGCTGTCCAGCAGGCTCCAGCTTGCCGCTAATACCTTGTCACTACAAGAAGAGGAAGCTCTTTGTCCAGTTGCGGTGCTTTCGATTGAATGATTAAATAACTGGAGGCTACCTAGCACTTACGAATGACCACTGACCACTAACCAGGGCCACAACCGGGGCTCATTAGGTAATACGTCATCAGATAATAGTCGTCAATTAATACGTCTTACACGCAAAGTTTGGCAGAACAGGTGCTTACATTTGCGCTGCTGATTGAACTCCGTTGATGATAAATTTGTTAACAATTAAGCTCTTTTCTACCCTTATTCATCTCTCTCGAGTCTGGTGCATTTTTGGGAGCTGTGCAAGGGGTGATCGATTCAGCCAATTCATCAGCCAATTCAGCTCAAATGGCCGTTCAAGACATGTATCCAGTGCAGCAAGAGATGCAGAAGCGTCTGCTTCATGGCATACAAAGTTGTGAGTGCTTCCTGAACATGTCCTGGAAGTATGATGAAGTCAATAAAACAATATTTGTTGAATCACAGTTATTTTAACAGTTATTTATGTGAAACAAACACTGCCTGAGACATTACCAAAGTTATGTGTGCCTCTTTCTTATATCAATGCAACCAACAGTGATGACTTCTCACTCCTCAAAACGTATTATGTTTTAAACAATGACTGGCTGCTTCAACTTCCGCTCAGCGAATACTCCTCCTTACTCCATAGCAATTTCTACCATACAGCCACATAATGAATGTGAGGTGTGGAAGAATCTAAAGCAGTTTCATTGCAAGTTAGGCATTGCAGGAAAAAAGCTCACAGCCGTGCTGGGGGGTGGGGTGGCTGAGGTGGCTGCACGTTCACTGAAGCGACTGTGGTGTTCCTGCGGCTGGACATGGGACTGAGGGAGGACAAAGAGGCTGAGGAGCTCCTGTTTGAGGATGAGCTGAATTGTGGAGACTGCTTGCGCTTTAGGAGCATGCCTCCCCACCATGTGGAGAGCGTCGATGAGAGTGTCGACAGTGGGGTAGGTGGCAGAGTCTCGGCTGCTTTGTACTGTGATGCCTTGTAGATGTGACAGCCGGTACCTGTTAGTTACGTTGAAACAGACATTGACTTGGTCAGTGAGTTGGGTCAGGTGTGAGAGGGGCTTGATTGTGAGAGTGCTGTCAGGGCTGCTTGAAGAAGTGCTGCTAGGTGGGTATTGACATTATCAGTTTTTCACACGATTGGCAAGCGAACGCGTTTGCTTGCCAATGGTGTGTAAGACCTCCGATATATACCTCAACAAAAGGAACAATAGCATTCCATGCACTTACATGAACCGCATGGGAGGTCATCAAACCGCCTGGTGACGGCAATAGAGGCCATCGCTGTCAGGTAGGCCAGAAGGCCTGTGATATTACACGCATAATGTAACACAAGATGATTGTAAACCACAAAAGTTGAGCAGTGTTGCATCATGAGTACCCTGATAAAACGTTAAAAATTGTTATACAACCAATGTGGTGTAGCAGTGGCACTGTTGGTGATTCTCTTAGCAGCTGCATTTTAGTAGTCAGAACCATTTCTGAGCTGCTAGATGCTGGTGATCCTAATTTTGTTTGGATTTACATGCAGCATTTTGTTTGAAAGTGTAGAAAAATCGGGATGTGAGTGCCTGTATGAACTCAATCATGTATTCATACATATAGGGACCGTTAGAACTTAAGGCAATTTTTCTTGCACCCATTTTTATAGGAATATGCAACACAAATGGCATTGCAACACAATTATTATGCACACACAATCTCCATGCACCCCAACACAATTGGAACTCCAGCTCCATGACCAGCACCATCAGCAGTACCCAAGGCAATATAACGCACATGTAATAAGCATAAAGCACTTTGCTGGGTTATTGATCATGCATTGCTTTTGTCGCTCGTACCTGAGATGGTAACGCACAGCCATTGATTAAACAATGATGACCCAAGAGAGCAGCAGAGGCATGCTTTCAGGTTTGTGTAGGACTGAATGAAAGGCTCACGCCCTGCTTCTTGTAGGAGAACATCGATCTGCATACACAAATGAGGTGCAACTCGTTCAGGTTTGTGTAGGACTGAATGAAAGGCTCACGTCCTGCTTCTTGTAGGAAAGCATCAATTTGCAGATTAGAAAAGTGATGCAGTTTCAAGAATGTCAGTGCAAGATTGGATGCGTCACGTTCCTTTAGTCCCACCAGCTTGCAAAGATGCCCTTTCTTCATTATCATCAAAAAACAAAAGATATAAAGCTACGCAGGCGGTGAAAACCAATTTCCACAGTAATTAAGGAAAAGAAGTCACTTTGATACCTGGTACCGTAAAATTCCCTCACCAAAGAAGATCAAGCCACTATACAGACGACACCAAAACACGTCTTATGGTACTTGCTGCATTTATGCTACATATGCAAAATGATGAGCTTATGCAAAACACATCCTACGATACTTGCTGCATACATGCTACTTGTGCAAAATGCACTTATGCAACACACATCTTACGATACTTGTTGCACTTATGCTTGCTTTGGGCCTACTGCGCTGCATAGCTACCTGAAGCTGCGCGTGATCCACAGCGTCATTAAGGCCTGTCACTGCTGCTGACAGATCGGAGTGCAGCCGAAGATCTTCAGTAACCTTTGCCGTCAGCTCTTGCTGTGATTGGTCAATGTCTGCTTGGATCTGCACATTCCAAGTGAACGCACACATTTTATTGCTGTTTGCAGTTAATTGAAAAGGAAACCAGGCTAGTTCTCCTAGACATACGTGGTTCAGAACACTGAAGCGATGGACAGCTATGATCATCTTAATTGAATTCCTTAGGTCAAGCTTGGTACCTTTTCAACATCCACCAGGGCATCTGCTGCGAGGGCTGCTGTCAGATCTCCTGTGCCGTACAAAAAGTAGCGAGGAAGAGCCTGCACATCGGCCCTCACCTCCGCCTGAGGTAAGATAAGAATAGATGAGATTAGATAAGATTTTAGAGCAGCGACATCTAATCTTAGGGTGCCAGAGCCTGCATATCGGCCCTCACCTCCGCCTGAGGATAAATAAGAATAGATGAGATAAGAAGATTTTAGATAAGATTTTAGAGCAGCGACATCTAATCTTAGGGTGCCAGAGCCTGCATATCGGCCCTCACCTCCGCCTGAGGATTAATAAGAATAGATGAGATTAGATAAGATATTAGATAAAATTTTAGAGCAGCGACATCTAATCTTAGGGTGCCAGAGCCTGCATATCGGCCCTCACCTCCGCCTGGGCAATACAGCAGAAAGAACAGGGGCGGACATGAAGTTGGACGATTTCTACCTTCGCTAAGGGTACCTCTTTTTGTGTGCCCACTATGCCTACTTGTGTAGTAGGCAAGGGAAACTGTTCAGTTCAGGCGGCAAAGCTATTATTTGTGTAGTAGGCAAAGGAAACTGTTCAGTTCAGGCGGCAAAGCTATTAATAGCCGTACAAGGATGTGACACATAAATGCTTGAATAAACACAACATAAAGTGAATAAACACAACATAAAGTGATGTACACACAGTTTTGAGCCTGCTGTGGACACTACACACCACACACCTTTTGAGCATGCTTCAAAAATACTACTTGTAGCGCACATGCAGCACACTTACACATATAGTCTTACACGCTTATGCATGTTTAATACAAAAAAGATACCTCTTTGTGACTGCCTTCAGTAGAGGAGAAAATAAATGCAACCGTCTTGATAGCTCAATATGTTTTCCAATGTACTTCATGTACCTCATGTAAGATGATGCGCTCTGCGTGTGTGCAAGCATCATTAAGAACCACCAAGGCTGCGAGTACCCTGCATTTCAATCAAGAAAAATTGTATGTAATGTGTGTAGTCTTGTCTTCAGTTATCAACCGGCCAATTTCCGCTTTATATCCTTCACAAAGTATTTTAAAGGACTGCAAATCTTCAGAATGCATGTAGTAGCCAGAAATGCATTTGGTACATTGAATGAACGTGGCAAAACCTACTGTGACATAGCATAATGTGCTTCTTTTACTCACGCCACGGTCAGCAACATCCAGACGACCAGCCAGAGCTGCAGGACAGTAGTTGAGCACACCAGACCACCAGGGCACGACAAGAAGGCAGTCAAGAGGACAAGCAATAGCAGGAGTATAAGGAGTCCATATCCCCCCTGCCATGCCTGCATTTTTAAGGAAACAAATTGGAATGAATACTGTGTATAAGAAAGAAAATTAAACTGCGCAGGCAGTGAAACTGCCCCCCACATTGATCAATGAAAAGAAAGCCGCTTTGGTACCGAGTACTGTAGAACTCCTGTACCAAATGAAAAAGAAAAAGAATAATGGAAAACAGGAGGGTTGCAGGCTTGACCTAAAAGGCTTGCATGCTTACCTATAATAATACAAGAGGTCTTGTAGATCCAAATCACCAGTGTTGCATGCACACCTTGTAAGCAGAGCTCCAGTACTGCGTGGCCATGGCAACCACATCATCCCTTGCTTCAATCACATCTGGGAGCACACTGCCTTTGAAATCATCCAGGTACTGTCCGTACTCGTCTAGGATGTCATCCAGCTGCTGCTCGACTGTGGAGTGAGGTGTCACGCACATTAGCATGCACATGAGCACGCACATAAGCACACACGCACATGAGCATGCACATGTGCACGCATGTACATGAGCACGCACACACATGAGCACGCACATGAGCATGCACGCACATGAGCACGCACGCACATAAACACGCACGCACATGAGCATGCACGGACATGAACATGCACGAAATGAGTACGCACAGAAGCGAGAAAGGTAGTGCAGCTTTGCCCACTGCCTGAGGAATAATTGTGTTGGTCTCTGGAATTTTTGACAGGAGATCTGGAAAAAAATAAGACTCTCCATACTGACTATTGAAAGGGCGAATCGGCTGACTAAAATCTCTCCACCAAAAAGAGGCAGAGGAAATGAGGTTCAGGAGGGTTGTTGGAATGAAACCGGATGCTGTTGTGAGATGGTGACAATACTGCTGACGAGAGATGATTGGATGATTGGATGATTGGAGTAAAACCGGATGCTGATGAGAGATGGTGACGATACTGGAACGGCTACAGATTGGATGGACAAGCTTAGCAGAGAAGTTGGCATATTCATGTAGAAAATAACAAGTCGACCTCAAACACAGTGATTCCAGCATTATAGCTTGGTGCTTTGCACCGGCTTTCCTTTCAGTAATTCTGTCGCAGTTTTGGTTACAAAGAGCTTTCTTTATTCCTTTAGAAAAATGGAAATTGCTAACAGCAAAAATATTTTATTCTGCCCACCTATTTCAATGCCAAACACTTCCTGCTTTCCTCCCAGGCTGCATGCTCCCTAGTTAACTATCAAGTCATCCAAAGTCATCCAAAGTCATCCATCATGCTTCACAAAGCCTTTCAAACACGATACAAGGGAAACAGCTTGCTTCTTCACCACCTACCTTTGTCCAGAGTTTCATCCGCTGCACTTAGAGTGCTTTGAAGCCTGGCACGTGGACGGTCCAGGATCTGCGTAAAAGAAAGGAATTGTTCTTGACACGAAGCAGAAAGGTATACGGAATCTGGGGGACCTCCTGTCTTGCTCGACACATTGTGTCACAGCTGTTGGTGTTATCAAAAACACGTAGTTTTGGGTAACCCAATTCCAACAGCCTACGTCCTCGGCTTACGATCCCGGCAATCAATGCAAACGTGGCTTTAACCTCGTGTGTGTGTTTGTGTGTTTGTGTGTGTGTGTGCGTGTGTGTGTGTGTGTGTGTGTGATCAGTTCCTGTATCACCCGCAGCATCACCTGTTAGTTATCACAACGGTGGGATGCTGTATGGCTCAACCCATAACACTGTTCTGTCCTAATCCATGTCGGAAGTGTTTACACCATGGCGCTACTTTACTGTGTCCTAATTATTAAACACATCTGTAGCCCATCCAGGGCATTTCTTTGATTCCTGGCGGAAGGCGCTTGTATACACCAGGAATCCCTCAAAGGCGTGTCAGTGCTGTTGGTATTAAATGCATCTGTAAGCAATCCAGGGCATATCAGCCATTCCGGTTGTCCCTATTGCAGAATCATGTAGGGATCCCAAAAATTAGCACTGCATGTATCACACGCTGCTTGATTGTGACAGGGCTGACTAAGGCAGCATGTTCCGACTGCTGCTGGGAGTGGGAAAGCCATAACGAAAAGACGTGAGGTTATGCTAAACGGTAAAAGGTGGGGATGAAATGCACCACTGGGCAAAGATCGCGCAGCTTTTAAAGTGTGGCACAAAAGGAAGCAGTGTGTCACATAAGGCAGCAGTGTGTCGCATAAGGCAGCAGTGTGTCACAGAAGGAAGCAGTGTGTCACATAAGGCAGCAGTGTGTCACATTAGGAAGCAAACCGCACGATGATGCACCGATAGAGCATCCATGACACACACTTTCATTGACGTTCTTGTGACATGCGTTAGAACCGATAGTGATCCGTTGACCGGCGTAACTCTTGTGATCTCTAGCTTATACGTTTAATGTTCAAGTTGTGATCTCTAGCTCATACATGTAATGTTCAAATTGTGAGAGTGATTCGTTGACCGGCGTCACTCTTGTGATCTCTAGCTTATACATTTAATGTTCAAGTTGTGATATCTAGCTCATACATGTAATGTTCAAGTTGTGAGAGTGATTCGTTGACCGGCGTCACTCTTGTGGTCTCTAGCTTATACATTAAATGTTTAAATTGTGAGAATGATCCGTTGACCGGCGTCACTCTTGTGATCTCTAGCTTATACATTTAATGTTCAAGCTGTGATATCTAGCTCATACATGTAATGTTCAAGTTGTGAGAGTGATCCGTTGACTGGCGTCACTCTTGTGATCTCTAGCTCATACATGTAATGTTTAAATTGTGAGAGTGATCCGTTGACCGGCGTCACTCTTGTGATCTCTAGCTTATACATTTAATGTTCAAGTTGTGATATCTAGCTCATACATGTAATGTTCAAGTTGTGAGAATGATCCGTTGACCGGCGTCACTCTTGTGATCTCTAGCTTATACATTAAATGTTTAACTTGTGAGAGTGATCCGTTGACCGGCGTCACTCTTGTGATCTCTAGCTTATACATTTAATGTTCAAGTTGTGATACAACTTAAAATATAATAATTAAGTTGGTCAGACCTACAACAGAGTAAAGCACGATATTATGCAGTACCTTGAGCCTATCTTCAGTTTTTTTTGATGGTGCAGACACAGCCTTCTCCAGCCTATTTTTTCATTAATATCAGCCCCCAAGCTTAATCTCAGGGAGCGTCAAATGAAAACACAGCCTTATTTAGCCTATTGATTTAAATTACTTTAGTACCTCGAGCCTGTCCTCAGGGAGTGCTTCGAATGAAGACACGGCCTCCTCAAGCGCATCAATCCAAGACTGCTGCTTGGATTCTTGAGGGTACTGTGAGAACTGACGATCCAGGGAGCGAATCTGCAGGGGGCGTGTGGAAAGTTTTGAGGCTTGCCTAAACGTTTCCAGTATGCGCTCACATTTGCATCAGGTAAAACTGATCTCAAAAATAGGTCCAACCAGCAACACAGAAAACCGGCTTTCAATCAAACATGTTAGTTCAATTTACAGCCCTGTGTAGAGTGTCCTTTGGTTTCAGAATTACTGCCGGGAATGCTTAAAGCAGTCATATATCTTCAAAGGAATTTAATAAAGTGCCCAGTAGGTACTCAACATGCATCCCTTTCCTATAGCACTCGCTGGATCAGCATCATTTTATCACCTGTCTGGAAAAGTTGTTGAAGCGGCTGAAGAGCGACTGTCTGGACTCTGACCCCTCTAAATCATCCCATCTTGGAAAGGGTTCCAGCTCTTCTAGGATGCTCTCAGTCACTGGCTGCACTGCTTTGGCACGCTCAAACAGCTCACTGTACTGCTCTGCATCCAGCCAAAGTGGGACGAAGCACCGAGCTTGAAGCAACTGCCCGAGTACACTCTGCTCGAGGCCAATGGCGGTTCAAGTGTCACGTGACATCATTTCACAGCAACACTAAGTTGAAAGCAACAGCCTGTCGCAGGAACCAGCCTGTTGCAGGAACCAGCCTGTCGCAGGAACCAGGAACAGCCTGTTGCAGGAACCAGCCTGTTGCAGGAATCAGCCTGTTGCAGGAACCAGCCTGCCGCAGGAACCAGCCTGTTGCAGGAACCAGCCTGTCGCAGAAACCAGCCTGTCAAGTGTCACGTGACATCATTTCACAGCAACACTGAGTTGAAAGCAACAGCCTGTTGCAGGAACCAGCCTGTCGCAGGAGCCAGCCTGTCACAGGAGCCAGCCTGTCAAGTGTCACGTGACACCATTTCACAGCAACACTGAGTTGAAAGCAACAGCCTGTCACAGGATCCAGCCTGTCGCAGGATTCAGCTGTCACAGGAGCCAGCCTGTTGCAGGAGCCAGCGTGTCGCAGGAACCAGCCTGTCTCAGGAACCATCCTGTCACAGGAACCAACCTGTCGCAGGAGCCAGACTGTTGCAGGAACCAGGAACAGCCAGTCGCAGGAACCAGCTGAACATGCTTTGGTTGAAGCCACGTTCACACAGGTTCCTAAGCACAACATGTTCACACAGGTTTTTAAGCATCACACAGCAGGAATTTAAAAGAAGTCCTCAAGTCGTATAGGAAGGATGCACTTCTGGAAAACATGCGTGAAAGGTAACCAAGGTGGCCAGGATCCAAATTTGATAAAAGATTGCAACGTGTACGTGTGATGTACGTGTGATGTACGTGTGATGTACGTGTGATGTACGTGTGATGTACGTGTGATGTACGTGTGATGTACGACACGGTCACACACACCTATCTCCTGTCACCCCACTCTCATACGTATTCTACATCACGTACTTACCCTACATCACGTATTTATCGTATTTCTTCTACATCACGTACTCACTCTACATCACACGTACATCACGTACTTACTCTACATCACGTACTTACTCTACATCACGTATTTACTTTAGTCTGAACTGCTCATACCCGACAAGTCTGCATCTTCATCAAAGCTTCGGGCGGTGATGCCTTGCACATTGGCAGCACGAGGAGCAAAGTCCTGAAGCAAATCGCTCACTCGCTTAACCATCGTTGTTGCTTCTTCCAGCGTGCTTGAGTTGGATACCTGGATCCCATAGTAGTTTCAAAGAAGGTAATGGAATTACATATGGCAATTCAGGCACTGATGATATGGTACACACAGGTGGGTTTGTATGTGACCAGCTTGCCTCTTTCAAAAGGAATTAAGTAGCATGACGTAAGAAAATGTCCTCCTTTTGACCATTTTCCAGCAGTAAAGGAATTGGGTATAGAGTGTATGTATGCTTTTCCACAAAGCCAAACATGTGTGCAAAACAACAGGGGTCTCTATTTCCCAAACGCAAAGAAATCTACCGCTCAAACCCACAGGGAGACTGCCCTGAGCTAGTTGCAATTTTATAAGTTCTCATGGTACAAGAACGGGACTTGAACTGACTAACAGCATGCACGTCATCCACAGAAACGTGACTTATCCAGTCAGTCGCGTGTAAGGTAGATTCAGTGTTCACACCTGAAGAATTGTAGCGGAGGTGCTCTGGACAACTTCATCCAAGGCATCAGGGGCGAGCAAAGAGTCAAGTAGACCTTCCATGTTTTCCAGAATACTCAGGAGACGGGCCTAGGTTGCGGGTGAGTTTTTTTTGCAATTAGATAGCACTATACCTTAGAAATAAGGAAAGAGTCAAGCAGACCATCCATGTTTTCCAGGATACTCAGAAGACGCGCCTAGGTTGCGGGTATGCAAGAATGAGGAAAAAGTCAAGTAAATTGATCAATACACTCTGGAGACTGGGCCTAGTTTTCAGCATGATTGTTTGCAGACAGTTACCTCTGTATACTAACACTCTTGCAGATTGTTAGCACCAGAAATACGGTAATGCCTTTTAAGTTTCTGTCAAGACCTCCATCCATAAAAACCTATCACCTTACTCATAAACGGCTTTTTCCACGCCACCTATAAGGCTTACCGAGTCCAAATCCTTGAGCGTCTCAGAAGTCTTGTCGCCACTGCGTGTGCTGTTCTTTTGCTCAGATTGCATATCGGCCAGCTTGTCCACCATGTCAGTGGCATCCCTGCAATAACGTCACATGCAATACACCCTAGAGCTCCATGTTTATCTTTTTGGTGTGCAAAGAACAGTTTTAAGTACGGGCGGTGAGCTTAGTTTCATTACTCAGCTTTGTACTCGCAGCAGACCTGCAGCGTCACAGCCTCTACATTAAAACAACACCGCTCAAGGCGCTTTAATATGGTCTGTGATAATCATAACATCAACCGGTTCAATCTACCACCTTTTTAATTAGGCTATGTATCCCACCTGCATCAATTCAAGCTCTCCCATACAGGCACATATGTGCACCAAATCCCCCCCACCTTATCTGGTGACGATAGTTGGCACATCAATGGAGGCTTTGAGCTAAAAGCAACATACCTAGCAACGACCAGTGGGTATTCACCAATTGTCCAATTCACCCCCTTCCTCGTTCACTCTTTCACAACCCACCTAAGATCCTTCCTCCACTCATCTCCCTCTTGCAGCTCAGCTACATTTTGATCTATGTCGACTATGGACGCGCTCAAACGGAGAAGGACCTCTTTGGCTGCAGCGGCATCAACCTTGTTTGCGGCAGACAGCACCCGTATCATTGGCCGGATAGCTGCCCTGGCCTCTGTGACCGGGCTCAGAGATCCGAGGATTTCCGGCTGTCGATCTGTGGAATTCTGCAGAATTAAGCAATAAGAAACAAGCCTTCATGTTATGAATAAGGAAACAAAGAGGAAACCTCATGGCATTACTGCACAAGAAGCAGTAAACCTGGATTGGCAGTTGCTACAAAGCAAATAAAAACAAAATAGAGGACGCCATGAGTGAGGATCGTGGGACGACAAGACACACAAGCAAATCTCCATAACTTGTTTTTGTATCTGCGGTACTGCGGCAGATTCTCATTCTGACCTGAAGCTCAGAAAGGTTGTCCAGGACTTCCTCAATCCTGAATAAATATCCCAGAGGTTGGACTGAAGCCTGTGCCTCACGCATGTTTTCCAGCTCTCTTCTCGCACCTTCTCGCCCCAGACTGAAAGGATGTGCAATTTGTGATTTGTGAGAGGAAGGGAGGCATTTGACGTTTATATACACAATGGTTAAAGTCAATTCTCCAGCTTTCTTGCTGCACCTCTTAGCTCTTAACTACTCAAACATGTGGGTATACAGTACTTACAAACGTAGTTCTTGCCTTTGTGGGTAACAAGCCTTCATATGATAACAAGATTTACAAAAGGCTTCAACGAATCCTCACGCTACCCATACCCCTGCCAAATAGATTAGCTGCAATATCAGTCACTTGCAGGTTTCTATTCGCAGGTACTCACATCTTCCTTCAATTTCGTTGCATGAATAGTTGAGTTCCAGGAGCATTTCAAAATGATCTTGAATTTATTAGAGCCCTATAATACAGAGAGTGCTTTCCCTTTACCACGGAACAGTGCAAAACCACTGAATTGGTTCATATCAGCACGCTTGTTATGCGCCCGTAAGCTGCCTTCACCTTTCAGGCTGTGGGAGTGACTGTAGCACATCTTGGAGGCGGGAAAGATCTGAAGACAATTGGCTCAGCCAATCACTGTCAGCGGACCAGGCATCTAACCCTGAGACAGCTCCAGAGAGATCAGTAAAGACGCGCCTGCTGGCCCCGATGCTCATAGGCAGTGGGCGTCCGGGGGAATTCATGAGATCATTCATTGCTCTGAATGCGCGATGCAGTAAAAGGCACTGGATGTTTGAGCACAAACATGACTGCTTATTCATCGAGGAGGCTCACTTTGCTTGCATGGATGGGTGTAGCTAAAGTGTGTATCACGGGCTTCCAATGGAACTACCCCCCACCTGAAGTTTTCAAGCAGTGGCCTAGGATCAGGAAGACTGAGGAGAAACGGTTCCAAGGCTGACAGATCTGCTCTAATCTGTTCCTGGTCAACCCGGTCATGCATCACGTCCTGTTGCACAGCAGGATTGTGTTGCAACAAAGGTTAGACCAGTTCCACAGACCCCAGTAACGTGAGTGTCTGCCAGAAACAGACTCATTGACATCAGACTTAAAACTGTGCATCTCAATTGCCCTACGTCAGCAATGGGGGACCATGATGGCTGCATCCTGATGATACACAGCAAACAGAAGTGCAGTTTTTGCCATACTGGTATGAAGGAGCAGTAGTGCACCCCCCCTCTCAACAAATGGTCGTGCTTCTTCCCTCTCAACGAGTGGTCGTGCACCCCCCCCCCTCTCAACGAATGGTCGTGCACCCCCCCTCTCAAACGAG
>Ga0307942_1001915_pt1 | contig 16830 bp, 20 predicted proteins | sample OrgLakmetagen175_FD_201846 | JGI IMG/M metagenome (GOLD analysis project Ga0307942, IMG submission 201846) | Saline water microbial communities from Organic Lake, Antarctica - #175 | ecosystem: Environmental > Aquatic > Non-marine Saline and Alkaline > Saline | place: Antarctica: Organic Lake... | reverse complement strand
TTACTCAACCATCTGGCTGAGCATTGTGTAGTTTACTGAGCTAATTGAATACCGCAATATCAAAACCAGAAAATGCTATCTTCAATAAACTGGCTTCCGCCAGCTTATTGCACGAGACAAGGCAAAACAACCTCAACTGAAAAACCAACTGACCAAATCACACGAATCGTCACTGCCAACAATTGGGCGTGACATCTCTGTCTCTTTTCTTGGGGGTGAAGAACCTCCAATTATCTATGAGCAGGATGTCATCATAGTAGCTAGAGTGTGTTGATGGCCTCTGTGGGTGTCATTGAAAAAGCCTTATCCTTCTTGTAAGTCCAGAGTTCTTGTTGAATAGGCGTGGTGCGCAAGGGGGTCAGGTTTAGGCTAGGAAGGTTATGGGGTATATCGAGGACATCACATCTTCTTTTCCTTTGGGATCTGCGCTGTGATGATGCTGGGTGGTCTGAAATCTCAAAGGTTGGGTTGTTGTGTATCGGTAAGTTACCAGGTTGATGCATATGATATTGATATGCTGGGTGGGAGGAGTGATTATTTGTGTGAACGCTTGTGTTGCATGGTGGTTGTGGCTAGTGATTTGTGAGCGTGTGGTGCGTTTGTTTGGCTGACTGCTTGTAGGTTGTTTAGTAGGCTGAATTGCTTTTTGTGAGCTCAATGCAACAGTGTCTATGATTTGAGTCAGGGGGGTATGCTGACTTTCTGTTTGGCTGCGTGTTCTCTTTCTGGTACTGGGGAGGGTATCTTGTGTATGCTGTACACGCTTTGCTTGTTGGTCTTGGGAGAGAGTGGCCAGTTGGTTAGTGGGTGCAGGGTCAGAGAGGCAAGTAATAATAGCTGTAGTTTGTGGCAGTGGTATTGGCGATGCGCTTATGGAGTTGTGGTTCCTTTTTGTTTGGATACCCTTTGTGAGTAGCGTTGTGAGCGCGGGGTTTCCGTTCGTGGTGAAGGTGGAGGCCCTTCCACCGTTGTGGCGAGAAAGTGTTGTGTTTGGTGAAGCTCAGTGCGAAATATGTTGCCATGTGCTGTGCGTTTCTTGGGTCGAGCATTGGAATTTGTACATTGGGGGGTTACCTCTTTTAAAAATGAAGAAGTCTCTAGCCCCTTTTCCTTATTTATTGCAGGTAATGGCTTTTAACCGCCTGCATAATTTCTCTTTGTCTCTTTACAGCTTGTGAAAGATTTCCACAATAATCACGCACCATGGGTAGTACAGAGCTCGTGAAGTACAGTGGCCATAAATTAAGACAGGTATCAGGTAGCTAGAAAACTCTCTAATGAGGAAAAAGATCTGCCATGATGTAGATCTATGGAAAGAAACCAAGAATGTCCGAAACAAAATTGCTTGAACACACCGACCAGTATGTGTGCACAGCAATCCTTGGTATAATTACTCAACTAGGCACCTGCACTTGCGGCACACAGGCACAAACTCAGACAAACACGTACACAGTGTCATGGATGGAGGTGATGATTTGGAACTCAGTCAGGGAAAGGAATACTGCAGTGCAAGAAGCCGACTCCGCAGAAACATCTATAGCATTATGTATGCAGGGGAGCTTAGATATTCCTGGCAAAAAAATGCCAGTCAGTGCAACCTATAATCAGCTGCACTCCCCGTTGGCAGTCTATGAGGAGGGGGAGGGCGTGCCTGCAAACATTTGGCTGATGGTATCCGCGTTAAAAAGCTTGCCCAACTGCTCCTGGGCGGTGCCGTTGCCCATGACCTCTTCAGAGGGGAACATGGTGATGCCCTCGGTCTTGGTCCATGCCTTGGGGTTGGATTTATCCTGTGTGTACAGGGTGTTTTCGTTTGTACTTATGCGCGTGAGCGTGCGCGTGCGCGTGTGCGTGTGTAATTGTGCAACGCCGAGCCTTCAGCCCTTTGCACGCATGCCACCGTACCTGAACACCCTGTACAGTACATTACCTGAACACCCTGTACAGTGCATTCCACCGTGCCTGAACACCCTGGACAGTGCATTGCAACTTTTATGTGTATTTCGTGCATTGCAACTTTATGTGTATCTCGTGCATCGCAACTTTATGTGTATCTCGTGCATTGCAACTTTATGTATATCTTGCATTGCAACTTTATGTGCATCTCGTGCATTGCAACTTTATGTGTATCTCGTGCATTGCAACTTTATGTGTATCTCGTGCATTGCAACTTTATGTGTATCTCGTGCATTGCAACTTTATGTGTATCTCGTGCATTGCAACTTTATGTATATCTTGCACTGCAACTTTATGTGCATCTCATGCATTGCAACTTTTATGTGTATCTCGTGCATTGCAATTTTTTATGTGTATCTCGTGCATTGCAACTTTTATGTGCATCGTGCATTGCAACTTTATGTATATCGTGCATGATCCAGTTATCCAGTTATCCAGTGATCCATCTCATCGCACATCTCTGAGCAAACTCCTTTTGGCCATCCATAACAGCACCTTCCATCACAGCACTTTGAGGTGACCAGTGCCTATAAAAGGTTGGCAAGCCAACAGCTGTGACGTAATTGATGTACACAGAGGGAGAGCATTCCCAAGCAGGGTAGCTGGTCCCCCTACTTTATACTCACATTTACGACAATGAATGCTCTGTTTATACTAATATTGATGACAAGAGTTGCTGAAGGGAGAGCGATCCCAAGCAGGGTAGCTGGTCCCCCTACTTTATACTCACATTTACGACAATGAATACTTATATTAATGACAAAAGTTGCTGACAGCACATGCCTCACCCTGATCTTGAATGCATACTGGAAGTTCTTGGACTTGAGCTTGGCAAAGGGAGGGTAGCCTTCCCTCACATTTTGCTCAATCTTCTGGCGGTCCTGTGGATGTATGTTTTGAGTTACATTGTGTGTGGCATTGTGTGTGGCATTGTGTGTGGCAGTGTGTGTGGCAGTGTGTGTGTGTGCGCGTGCCTGTGCGCGTGTAATTGTGTGCACGTGCACGCATGAGCGCACCCCCCTCCCCAATACACATGCATGCACCATGCATGCACACACAAATACACACTCACGCACGCACACATACACCCACACACCTAAACACACAAGCACACACACACACACACTCACGCATGCACGCATACGTACACGTACCCTGTAGATAGCAAGCCCGATTTGGCGCAGCAGAGTCTTGCTGAACAGCTTCCTCCCCCATTCGCTCTCCATTGATTTGAGCAGGTAGTTGGCTGCAGGGCCACCCTTCACGATACTTAAAGGTAGCCATTTGCCCTCCTTGACCTCCAGTCTGCCCTCCATGTACTGGTGTGTGTGTATGTATGTGTGTATGTTTGGTATGTGTGTGTATGTGTGTGTGAATGTGTGTGTGCGTGTGTGTGTGTGTACATGTGTGCGTCTCTTAGTCAAGGCATTCTGCATCAGATTTTATGAATCTGACAGTTAGCATGCATCTGTAAAAGATGCAACAGCCTGAGCTGCCCCGACAAGTATTCTTTTGCATGCATACACATTCATGACTGACTACCAACATAAGTGACCCCGAAACGAGGGAGCAGGATCAAGTTTGCCATGCAATATGTACATGCGTACGGGATGCTGACAATCGATGCAGGCAGCAGTTGAGGTGGCAGCTGTATATGCAGGCCCACGAGTACACACACACACACACACACATGCCCAACAGCACGTGACAAATGTTTAATGCTGTGCAACGCTTGTGATAACGTGACAATGGGGATGAGCACGTTGGTTGGATTGGGTGGTTGCTCAGCATGTATGCCTTAAGCTTTTTGAACTCACGTTACGGCCACGAATGAAAATGACGAACTCAGCGTTTTCTGGGTCCACCTCGGGCGTGGCGGGCTGGGCCTGTGCCGCGCGCGCGTGTGTGTGTGTGTGTGTGTGTGTGTGTGTGTGTGTGTGTGTGTGTGTGTGTGTGTGTGTCAGAGTATGTTTGTGTATGTTGTATATGTGTGTGAGCGTGCGTGTGTGCGCGTGCGTGTGCGTGTGTGTGTATGTTTGCATGTATGTTTGTGAGTGTTTGTGTCTGTACATGTGTATGTGTGCATGTTCGCTATGTGTTTGTCTGTGAGTGTGAGCGTGTGTGTAATTGTCAGGGAGCTGTGTGTGTCTACCTTTGCGTGTATGTGTGTGTGTGCGTGTCTGTGCGCGCGTGCGAGTGCATGTATGTGTGTCTGTGCTGTGTATTTGTGTGTGTGTCACTGTGTGTGCGCGTGTTGTGTGTGTATGTGTATGTGTGTATGTGTGTGTGTGTTCAATGTGTGTGTGCGTTTGAGTGTGTGTCTGTGTGCGTCTGTGTATGTGTGAGGGTGCTTGTGTGTGTCTGTGTGAGTGTCTGTGTGTATATATGTGTGTGTATGTGTGTGCGCGTGTGTTGCGTGTGTGTTCTATGTGTGTGTGTGTGTGTGTGTGTGTGTGTGTTCATGAGGGAGTTTGTGTGTGTATGTGTGTATGTTTATGTGTGTATGTGTGTGTGTGTATGTGTGTGTGTATGTGTGTTTGTGTATGTGTATGTGTGTGTGTGTGTGTGTGTGTGTGTGTGTGTGTGTGTGTGTGTGTGTGTGTGTGAATGCTGATGGAGCAGGCCCCTCACCATCTGCATCTGCTGCCCGGGCCCTGAGGGCCTAGATCCCCCACCCCCTCCTCTCTTTGCGGAAACCTGTGTGTGCAAGTGTGACAGTACGGGTGAACACTTCGCTTGCACACTTACTTGCGCACACCACCTCATCAACAGGAGACAACTAAAGGCCAGATTTTTTACCTATGAAGTAGACTACAACTGGCAGGTGTTCAGGGGGGATGCTGCACGAGGGCCACAGAAATGGCCGACTATCCTGACTTTGAGGTTGTCACGCAGTTGCCTGCATACCGATGCCGATCGGGATGCTCCCCACTCACCTGTACATCGTGCTTTCGGTGGGTGCTGCTGCTACTCGGCCTACAGGGAGTGGCTGCCAGAGGAGAGGGAGCCACAGCGGGGGTTTGTGTTCGCCTGCGCGAGTGAGAGTGAAACGTGTATATTTCGCGTAAACCTGGCTTGCTGGAGAATGGGACAAAGGCGAAACCTAATCCGTTGTCCAACCTGGAGCATGAAGCCAAGCCTCGCTGCTGCAACACGCTGCTTATCTGCATACTGTGTAAGATATAAAATTATTCAACTTCCAGAGTTGTTTTGCCTCTCTGGTTTCTGCCTTATTTTGCCTTAAATATTTTTACCACGAAATTGAATGAGGGACACTCTTGACCAACGAGGCCTGCCGTGACGTTTTCCAGGTGTGGCCGGGGAAGTCAGCCCATAATTCGTGACCAGCATCATAGCATCGCAAAGAATTTGGATCTATGTGATGAGAGAATCGCAGATGGTGGAAATCAAGAAAAGGAAGTGTGCAAGCCTCTTTCAAGCGCTTCTTTCTGCAAAACCAAGGACTCCTGCCTACCTTCAAATATATTAATTCCCGTCTCTGTTTTAGAATAGAATTCCCCTTTTAACAGGTTGTACCCGCTCTTATTTCCACAGGCAGGATCTTCCTTCATAAGCTTATTGTACTTTATGTACAAGCAAGTATTCGTACTTCTTGCTGAAGGCTTTTCCTTGCGAACCTTGTAAATCTTATGGATTTATTTGCTTAGAGATCAGCTGGCTTCAGATTCGCTGGGCTCGACCTGGCTGGCGCACCCCCGATTAAACCATTGCACCTGTCACGTTTGCAACAGTTGCAAACACGATCCAATACAAATCTCGGCACCCAAACCTTCACCACGATGTAGATCCGACTCAGCACCTTGACACTTTCAATATACAATTCATAGCAGGGCAAAAAAAAGTCCAAACAGTAGGTTCTTTCAAAATATAAAGTCACTGTGCAGAGCTATGAATGACCAGAGGCTGCAAAAGTGTTCATTTATCAATTCATCAGCCATAGTTTCATTCATATTCAACATTATTGAAATCAAATGGTCTTGGTGGCTAGGTCACGACCATGATGCTGTCACGGATATTTATCCCAGGCAGTTAATATATTACTGGAAACGACAGGAACCTACAAGTACAAAGGTGCATGCTTAAGCTAGCTTAATCGAGAACATATCAGATCAAAAGAGCATGACGCTGTGACAAACAACCCTCAAAGACCACGTGCATGCTCTGCTACACCGATGCACACATCAGTTTGACACACACTTAATATGCGCTCTACAGGAGATGCAGTAGAGGCACACTCTAAACTCAAGTACAAAATGCTATTTGCTCAAAGGCAAGCATCCGGTACTCAAGGCAAGCATCCAGTACTCAAGGCAAGAATCCAGTACTCAAGGCAAGCATCCTCGTTCTACCAAGGAATGGGAAGCGCTACCTCATACATATGTTAAAACGCTCCCCACACAAGCGCATCTCAGACAAGCTCGACCTACAGGTCTGCTCAGGCAGACTGAAGGTAGATGTTGGCTGGGTCTATACTATGAGGACGGAAGGTGGGTAATTCTCATTTAGGACTGCAAATTAGACGTGCCGTTCTTACGCTAATGCTGTGCGTTTCTGTGTCAAGGCTGTGATCTTGTTGCCCAAGGAGCCAAACAGGAGGGCATAGGGGAGGGCCATACACAGCATACCCGCAACTGTGTTGCCCAGGGTAACTGGTATCAAGTTGCTTGTCCACATTTGAGCCCACGTGACCTGTTGAAGCAACAAGAGTGGGAAAACCTTGTTGTTAACTCTAGTTACTACCCAGCTGATCATGAGAAGTAACTCATAACTAACCAGGTGATTCTTTAGCGATGATTTAACGAGCTACTGATTGATTCACCCAATCAGGTTCTGCATGCTTCCAATCACCCAAAAGCAGCACAGAAGCTGTAACAAGCTGCTGTTTCTCTTCCTAGGACAATGTATTGGAGTTGCAAGAGAGCAAGTCTGTAGGGTTGGCCAGAACCGTATATATACACCGTATCTTTGGTGATTCCCATGCCAAAAATACCAGAGGGGGTTATCTGGGCAAAAGCCAAAACAACATTTTTCTTGAATGAAAAGTGCAGCTACTCACACGTCACTTCATCAAAATGGATCCAACCCAGCTTCAAACTGATGCTGACTTTATAAGCTACCCGAGCATGTGCTCAGATTTAGACAAGTCCCCCGCGTACAGAATGAAAGGACTAAAAGCACACGTCGTGCACCTGTACCCTAGATGGGTGTCTTCCAGGGAAATGGCACATTAATTTGCATATCTCGCCAACCACTTAGTCCTTTTGCCCCATTCCTTTTGCAATGATCTTAATTCATTATAAAAATTTCAAATCACTAAAAATCATTGGGTTTGGTGAGCTGGCTGGTCAGATACAGCATATGGCTGCTCAAAAAGTAGGGTTCATGCCGCAGCCGATTAGGTATGGCTCCCCTAATTGGCAGGTTTCAAGCTCAGCTGCATTGGAATCTGCATATCAAAGTTGAGCTTGTACCTGCCAATTAAGGGAGCCATACCCTAGGAGCATGCAAAAACCGTACCATTTTTGGCCTCAGATAACCCCCTCTGTAAATATACCGTATAATCACCGTATGTATATGGTTATGGCCAACCCTATAAGTCTGTTATGATCAGGATTCATAGAGTGGCGCTCATGAGGGTGGGTGGCGCTATGATCGTCATGGCAGCGAGGACTTAGGTCTAAACATGGGTATGCCTGATGCATGATACTCACGTTGGCGCCCATATTGATCCCCAGGGAGATTAAGAACATGTTGGCTATGGAGTGTTCCTGCAGGCACACAAAGGCGACCGTTCAGACCTCAGGAAGTGAATACGAGTGAATTATGGAGCAGCCCCTCCATCACAAGGTTCCTTGGCCGCCCTTTATATTACACCTTTTACTGAGCCTACCAAGCAGACTGGAGCAGGGCATCAATACAGCAGCTGCTTTCGTACTTACAGCCTTTATTCATAAAAAAAGGTTTAGATCCACTTAATATTCTTAGCAATTTGGCCAAGGTTTTGAGATTTGAGAACACTTATGGCTTTATTTTAGCCCTTGGCCTTCTTTAACCAGCCAGACGTGCTGATTGAAAGGGGTTTGTGTAGGAAGCCGAAATTTCTGATTTCTGACGGTACTTCAAACATTATATGCTGCTTTGTATTGGCAAGTACACACTCTTATACACACACTCACACACACAACACACACGACACACACACGCGCGAGGTGTGATTCAAATAATCCGAAGTAATGTGACCTTGCAATCTTACCAGGCCAATGGCGATAAAAGCTGTGAGGGGGGGCCAGCATGCCACGGCCTTTCCAGGTAATGAGGTAGCCGAAGCAGCCATCCAGACGGCACAGCACACGAGCCCTGAAAAGAATTGAAGAAAAAAGAAGCCCTGAGGAAACAAAAAGGGGTAGGGTTGGCCAGAACCATGCACACGTTTCTATTTACGGTGTATATATGGTATGATAATCAGGGAATGCAGTCCTATACATATGTGTACGGTGTGTGCATACGAGTATGGAATGAGTTTGGCCATTACAAAATTGGGCTGTACGCATACTAGCTGTGTTACCACTACCAGCGAAATAATTTCGCCTTTTTAATTGTGTCGTCATGCTACATTGAGTGTGTGTGTGTGTGTGTGTTCAACATGAGCTCCATAGGGCTTGCCATAAAACTGAAATGGATAAAGTGCCCCTTACTTTTAGGATAGAGCAGCCACACTCCATTGCGCATCCATCCCTTTTGATACAGACAAATATAGTGTAACTTCTATCAGAAGGAATGGATGCCATTCGTCCCAGAGGCAAACATACATCCTTTATGTCCTTTAAATGTTACCCCCTGCGCATAATTATGTCAGCAGCAAAGTACTCACAGTTGCAGAGAACGGCACGGATGAAAGCGATTTGCCAATCCAACGACGTTTTTGCAACGGTCATGGCTAAGGGGAGAGAGTTGGTGGCCAGCACACCAGAGGCTGCCACTGCTCCTGCCATCAGAAATGAGCCGATATAATTGCCTGCGTATGTAGGAAAAGAGGGAGAGAGGGGTACAATTGAGAGGCTTGAAGAGGCAGCATGACCAAAAGCTGCAAGAAAAGTCGTTGAAATCCAGCACACGCTGATTAATTTTCAGCTTATTGAGGTGGGAAAAGAAAGCAGCAAAGCCCCCCCCCCCTTCAAGCATCGGCTGGCCAAGCAACAAGATGGATGTCTTTTGTAGGTTCAGACACAGGCGTGAAACGGATCAAATACGACGATGATCACCGCACTGATCCTTACATTTGCAAGTCTTGTATTTTGCGAGGTGCCAAAACAATTACAATAATTAATTGCGAGCATTCAGCTTTGCAAGGCCCTCATGCGACTTAGACGTGAGTGTGTGTATGTACGTGTGCACGTGTGTGTATGTGTGTGTATGTGTGTGTATGTGTATGTGTGTGTGTGTGTGTGTGTGTGCTTCTCCGAGGCAGTGAGACTGAGTGCCATAAGGAGCTCCATTTTTTGTGGCCTCATAACCTTTTGCGTAAAAAACACTCTTGTATCGCCTAGCAGCACTCCCGCTGCACTCTGCTACGCTTTGTGCCATCTACAATACTATATGAAGGGTTGGCCAAACCATGAATTTACGGTATATAGCAGCAAATTTAATTGATAGCCTAGTCATATCAGATAGAATGGTTTGGATCAAGAGAAGGAACGTTCCGGGACTTTTGCTCAGATACCCCTCTCTGCTAGCTTGGCTCCGGCTAAACCTTTCATTTTATACCTCAAGTATATAGTATATGGCGCAGGTATAAATGGGTGACCACTATGGCACAGGCCTGATTCCTCTTGATTGCTCATTGTGAGGATTAGTTACGATACTGGGTATGCAAGTGGCACCTTTTTTGTTGTAAACACACACACTTACACACAGGCACACACTCATACATAGGCACACATACAAACACACACACACACACACACACACACACGCACACGCACACGCACACGCACACGCACACGCACACGCACACACACACGCACACAATGTTGAGAGTGGCTTTCACCTCATGCATAGCGTGTTCTTTCCTACTCAAGGACACACAAGCACTGGATATTCGGTGGCATTGTTCATGGTCCATGAATCATGGACGATGTGCAACTTTACAACTTACAACAAATATGAGGCTGCATAGAATGATGGGCCAACCCTGACCAGCAAACCATGTAACAACAAATGGACCAAACCTAGCTGCATAGAATGAACCAATCCTGACCTGGGCAATTCATACAAAGTATAACTCTTCTTAACCTTAGTTCAATTCTCTCTCACAGGTCGAGCAGCCATCCAAGGCTGAATGCTCCTGAATTCCCACTCCTTGCTTCCCACGTTAGTGAACACACCTGCATAGCTAACATGCTTGCATAGCTGAACACACCTGCATAGCTGAACATACTTGCATAGCTGAACATACTTGCATAGCTGAACATACTTGCATAGCTAAACATACTTGCATAGCTGAACACGCCTGCATAGCTGAACATACTTGCATAGCTAAACACACCTGCATAGCTGAACACACCTGCATAGCTGAACATACCTGCTTAGCTGAACACACCTGCATAGCTGAACATACTTGCATAGCTAAACACACCTGCATAGCTGAACACACCTGCATAGCTGAACATACCTGCATAGCTGAACAAGAAGTGCTTCATGGCCTGTTTGACGGTAGCTTTGCCCTCCAATACGGCAACTGAGACCTGCAGCAAGGGACAATTCCAGGTGAGGATGTCAATGAAACACACAACCTTTATTGAAACATGTGATGAGCTGTTTCCGTTGACGTCATCCATGCAACTTTCATTGACACACATGACGAGCTGTTGGTGTGAGTTGCAAGAGACTTGTTTGATTTCCATACAAACTGTACCTACAACAACCCACGCCCAGAACAGCTTTTATTTTACGCCTTTGGCTCGCACAATGGTGTATTTCTACAAAAACACAGGTAATCTAGTGTCAGGGCTGGCCAAAACCATGCATACATCCGTATTTAAGGTGTATATACGTATATACGGTTTTCTTAGCCCAAACCATACATACATATGTATAGGGTATTTTTAGCATATACGGTGTGTATACAGTATTTTTGGCAGGAAATTAACCATACATTTGGTCGTGTACGGTGTACAATTACGGTTCTGGCCAACTATATATTTTGTGATTTCCCGGTTGTTACATTCAAAAGAGGGATCAGACGTTGAAAACAGGGACCAGCCTATGCACCAAGGGAAAATACGCACTCATTGAATGGCTGTGTTGCCGATGCACTCTTCAAAGCACACGCGTACCCTTTAACCATGGTTGGAATGATGATTGCGGTACGGTAAGATGGCAATACGTAAAAGGGTTGCACTTGTGAAGGCAGTGCTGTCGCTGTCGGTGTCAACTTAGCTTCACAGCTGCCAGTTTATGAAAAAATCACGGAATTATCAGAGTAGAGATAATAGCACTCACAAAGGCCGTGTTGCCGGTGTACAGATCTGCTCCACACAGCTGCACAAGGAGGAGGCATACCGGGAAGACCAGCCCCATGATGAGCTTTTGAAGGCCCGGGTTGGCTGCAGCAATGCCTGAGTGAATTTTGTAAACCTTGTAGGCTTTGTAAGGGTTGCAGGCTGATTGCAGTACCGGTAGGTACTTAACATTTGGTGGAAGCAATATGCGAAGCTCAAAATTGTCTTTGACGTCAATCTTTTCCTCAAAAAGATCTAAGATCAAAAACTTTCCTATCTTGCTCACCAGGTAGATCCCTAACCACAGAGGACAGTCAAAACGACTCGATACAATGCGGTAGTGCCGTGCAAGACAAGATGTGCAATGATCTAGATCAAGGTGTGTTAAGTATTTAAAACCATGAAGTACATTAAACCATCCATATGTTGGGCAAAATCATGTTAAGGACAGCAAAGTCATCTTTCAGTTGTTTTGTCTTTGTCAATTAATCAAATCGCACCTGGGATACTGCCTCCCACACTCAGAATTAAGAAGCCGCCGTATGCTATGAACACGCCAGCAAGGGTGCCAGACAACTGCGTGTGAGAGCAAGCAAGTGCAGGCTGGCTCTTGTACAGTTTGCTATTGCTTACCTGAAAACAAAAGGGCACACGCGAGTAGAACCAAATATTTTAAATCACAACTCACGAGTGTCTTCCACGCAGGCATTGCAGCTTTAGCAGCTCCCAGGTTGGCAATGTTGTTGTAGTTTGGGCCTGTGCAAAGACGTCCTGGGTTAGCGGTCGACAACTCAAACTCAAGGGGTCAAAGGCATGCGTCCATCGGACACCGAGGCATGCCAGATTTGCATCAAATACGCTCTTAAGAGAGTTTTAATGTGTACCTGGAGCTTGGACGCTGACGCTCAGTGGAGCAGGGGCTGGAGCTGGAACGGGAGGGGGAGGGGCAGGCGCAGGGAGAGGCAAGTCTGCCAGTGCTTTTGTAACTGTAGTTCCTCCTCTGTGCGGGGATGCTGCCCCCCACTTCCTTATTAGATGCTGGTGATGCTCTGCCCGTGTAGAGTGTAGAGCCCCGACCAGGCGCTGGCAGGTGCTGGGTGCTGGGTGCACTTGTGTGAGCCTTTGCTGAGAAGCTGGCAAGGCCCCCCCCGCATCAAGCATCGGATGGCCGCGCAGCAGCATGGATGCCTCTATTGAACGATTTGCACACAAGTTAAAACGGATTAAAGGCAACTTGAGCCAACGAGAGAGAAGTCCAAAGGGGACCACATTCGGGGGTCCCTTGGAGTGCCCCTTCGAACTGGGACAGTGTCTCTCTTTTTGCGCTCTTTTACTCGCATTCAAAGCGTAAAACAAACATGCTTAAGCAAGCCACGACTATGAAGCAGCAGACAGCAGGTGTCGCCGGTACCGTCCAACAGGGCGGTGTGCTGTACCCGGCGCGCGTCAAAACCCCTTTGTTGTCTGCGCGGGCCCTTCTCACGTACGTGAACCCCGCGCGAGACGTGTTAGCACGCATCGCTGCCCCAGAGAAGCCAGACATCGACTTAAACGTGAGTGTGATTGTCTCTGCTCTTGCTTCGTGTGTGAGTGTGTGTGCTCCTCAAAACGTGAGTGCATCATGTGTCTCTGCTCTTGCTTCTGCAACGATGTTTTAAGGCCCTATGCCATGCTACATGCATACAGGCATACAGGATGTGTGCTCTGTGCGTTTGAACAAGGCCTTGCTCCCAGGTCTTGCGAGCACTGTGTTGGGACACCGCCAGAAACACCCACAGACAACGCCGTGTCCAAATGCACAATTGCAGAGAAGTGGGCTGAAGCACTTGACTACAGAGGCCAGAGAGCGCTCCCTGAAATCAAAGGTACGGATGGGCCTCTGAGGGAGAGCTTCCTGTGCATTTAAATACCTTTGAAGCTAGGGCTACTTCTCTGAAATGCTACAGAGTTTAAAAGGATTGCGGTGAGAGCAAATATTCAGTTCTTATTTCTGCCACGCGTCCGTGCGCACGCACACACGCACACACGCACATACACACACACACACACACAAGCACGCACGCACACACACACACTCACACACACACACACAAGCACGCACACACACGCACACACACACACACACACACAAGCACAAGCACGCACACACACACACACACACACACACACACGTACACGTACACATGCACACACACGTACACATGCACACACACGCACACAACACACACAAGCACAAGCACGCACACAAGCACGCACGCACACACACGCACATACACATGCACGCACGCACGTACACATGCACACACACGCACACAACATACACACGCAAATACACGCAAACAAACACACACACATCAACACACAGACTAAGCAAGAGAAGGTCAAGGTGGAGAAGTGTGGGTCCAAGATGTGGACAGAAGTGCACGAACTGGCATCCCTCATCCGCGAGGGCAAAACAAGGTGGGCTTCAAGGTGTAGGAGCCTATAGGAGTAATCCATTGTGTAGGTGTAGATCTAATTTTTATTTTTGTTGGCAAGGTACGCCATCATTCCCTGAGCTGTAATATTAAGTCTGTTGCCCTTTTGCCGAGTGAAATTTCAGATTTAGAACTTTTGCATCAGTTGCACTCACATCAGAGCATCTCTCTACAAACTGTTTCACAATTTTTGCATGTTGTGCAACCTGATCTGCCCAGATCTCAGAACACGCTCGCAAGGAGATGCCTGCCCCTTCCTCCAACATGATTGTTTCTCTGGAATTCCAGATCATTGAGTGTGTATGTGTGGGTGTCAAAGTGGGTGGGTGTTCTGCTGCAAGGGGAGATTCTGGACTTGCTTATCCTTTTCCTTGGTAATTGTAAAATGTAAATTGTGTAGGCGGTTAGGGGCTTTCAGGCGCTGGCAGTGCTCCTTCCCTTAATCATGCTGCGTGTATCAGCACTACCTCAGCGAAGCCTGTTCTGTTGCTTACATCCTTTAAACGTGCCAATTGCCGTCCTGCTGCGCAGCTGGGAGGATCTGAACCTGGATGACGTCGACATCCGTATGAAGTGGGCGGGCCTGTTCCACAGGGCAAAGCGCACACCCAAGAAGTTCATGATGCGCATCAAGGTGTGTGTGTGCGTGCGTTTGTGTGTGTGTTTGTGTCCTGCACACCCAGAAATTCCGTATTGGACTGGTCTCGGCTGTAAAGACTATGTTGTGGTGCCTTTGGGTGTGTAGCTATGCACATGGTGAGGATGAGCAAAGTATATGTGAAGTTGAAGGTTTTAAGTACAGACGAGCGAAAAGGGTGCTTGACAGGGCCCCTCAGATCCTAGTTCTGTAAGTTTGCCTACCCTTTCTGCGTGCATGTGTCTGCACGCAAGCACACACGCACACGCACACACACGCACACACACACTCACGCACACAAACACACACAAGCAGGTTCCCAGCGGTGAGTTGAACGCTGACCAGCTTCGTTTCATGGGCAGCTGCATAAAGAAGTACGGAGACCAAGGCTGTGCAGACATCACTACACGAGCTGCCATCCAGCTGCGAGGACTGACCTTGGAGGTGTGTGTGACTTTAGATGAGTGTGTGTAACTTTTGGAGGTGTGTGTAACTTTTGATATGTGTGTGTGACGTTGGAGGTGTGTGTGACTTTAGATGTGTGTGTGTGTGTGTGGTGTAACTTTTGGAGGTGTGTGTAACTTTGGATATGTGTGTGTAACTTTTGGAGGTGTGTGTAACGTTGGAGGTGTATGTAACGTTGGAGGTGTGTGTAACGTTGGAGGTGTGTGTAACTTTGGATATGTGTGTGTAACGTTGGAGGTGTGGTGCTTTGCCCACCTGGCTTCTATACTGGATCAGGCGTGTGCGCGCGCACACACACACACACACACTCACACACACACACATACACTCTCACACACACAATCTCACACACACACACAAACTCACACTCACTACACACACACGCACACGCACACACGCATGTGCTGACCTTAGCTCATTAACTCAATTTGGGGCACCCTATGTGGGGCACATCTACCTTTATTTCTACACACAGTCCCACATACACACACATACTCACACACGCATGCAGGATGCTGACCTTGTGCAAGAGGGCCTCATGCAGCGCGGCCTGACAGCCTTCCAGACGGGCATGGACAACGTGCGCAACCTGACAGGCAGCCCCATTGCCGGCCTGGACCCTCATGAGCTCATTGATGTGCGGCCATTGCTGCAGGTGCGTGTGTGTGCGTGTGTGTGAGTGTGTGCGTGTGTGTGTGTGTATGTGTGTGGCTCTAGCAAGGATGAATTCATTGTAGGTTACTGGTTTCCAATGTTGTTTGGCCTGGCTTTTGGATGCAAAAGCTACTTACCGGGTGAGTACTATATCCCCACATTAGTTCTAAGATGTGCAGTGCTTCCTCAAAAGAATATTTCTTGTAGCGTCAAACACACTTGAACATAGGATCTGAGGTCTGCACCGCCTTAATAAACTGATCTGAGATCTGCAACGCCTCTAAAAAATGATCTGGAAGTTTTGCTCATTCTGTTCGCATGTTCTGTCTTTCCATGATGATCAGTTCAAGACAAGCAAGTGATCAGTTCGAAACAAGCGAGTGATCAGTTCGAGACAAGCAAGTGATCAGTTCGAGACAAGCAAGTGATCAGTTCAAGAGAAGCAAGTGATCAGTTCGAGACAAGCAAGTTACACAAGAATGTCCTGGAATGTCGAACCTCTCCTGGTCTGCTCCTGTGCCATGTGACGTGCATATCTATGCTGGTGCCCTTTGTCCCTCTGTCAATCCCTAAATCTTGCAAGCAGGACATCCGAGACGCAAGCCCTGACCACAACAATGACGACATTGTTCTTCGTTGCCATTCATTCACATGCGAACCAAATTCCACCTTTGAGCCTTGCTTGTGTTCATGCAGGACATCCAAGACATGATCACTAACCACGGCAAGGGCAACGCCGAGCTCACCAACCTACCCCGAAAGATCAACATCTGCATCTCACCCTCCCGTGATGATTTCCCTCACACCCAAATCAATGACGTGGGCTTTGAGGCGGTGCACGACCCTGAGCTGAACCAGGTGCACTTCTGTGGAAGTGTGTAGTTGGGAGGGGATGAGACGGTGCACGCCCCTGAGCTGAACCAGGTGCATTTCTGTGGATGTGTGTAGTTGGGGGGGATGAGGCGGTGCACGCCCCTGAGCTGAACCAGGTGCACTTCTGTGGATGTGTGTAGTTGGGGGGGATGAGACGGTGCACGCCCCTGAGCTCAACCAGGTGTGCTTCTGTGGATGTGTGGGTGTGGGTTCTAATTTTATCACCACGATGGTGAGAGGTGCCCTG
>Ga0307942_1001914_pt1 | contig 16830 bp, 25 predicted proteins | sample OrgLakmetagen175_FD_201846 | JGI IMG/M metagenome (GOLD analysis project Ga0307942, IMG submission 201846) | Saline water microbial communities from Organic Lake, Antarctica - #175 | ecosystem: Environmental > Aquatic > Non-marine Saline and Alkaline > Saline | place: Antarctica: Organic Lake... | reverse complement strand
CCGTCAAGAAGGTGCTCCAGCTGCTTCTTCCCACATGCATAAATTCCATGGGGGAGCAGCCGGCCGTGAGGCACCTCCTGCCTGGCTGCACATCATTAAACAAACTAACTACTTACGCCTGGGAGACAGTCACAAGACCCATTCAGGCAGCTACAAAGTACTCCCGACACCAAGGAGGCCAATAAGCGATGGTCAGCATCCGCCACCTCCGTCACAGCAGGTCGGCTGTCTATGTCAAGGGAAGGGAAGGGTCTCCCACGCCCAGTGCTCCATCCCACAAAACTGGCTATGTCTGTTTCCCAAGGTGCTCATTTCTTGCCCTTTTTCTTGTTCTTCTTGCCCTTTCCAGCCCCACCGCCACCACCGCCGCCTCCCTTGGTGCCTGTGTCTGGCTGGCTGCTGCTCTCTGCGTTGTCATCCCCAGCAAGGGACTCCTTTGCCTCAGCCCGTTCCTCCTCCTGCAGGCACGCACAGGCAGCGTAAGTGATAAGTGACAGCATGAATATTACCAGAATATTACATTATTTATATCAAGAGAGCAGGTCTGTCTTACTGCAGCAGGCAGGCAGCGCACGAGGCCCATTGTGGCTGCCTTGCTGCGTGTTGGTGGTCGCAAGGTTAAGTGTGCGGCTAAGGCCAGACAGGGAGGATTTCAATACTTGTTAAAGGACTGATGGATGAGGAAAACAAGTGTCTTTCCCTGCAGCAGGCAGCAGGGGGGGGGTCATGTGGAAAGGGAAGAAAGAGGGTTTTTAACAAACAGAAAAGCAAGAAATTACATTTCCCCCCCTGCAGCAGGGAAGGGGTCATGTGGAAAAGGAAGAAAGAGGGTTTGAAACTGAAACAGATAAGAGCGAGAAATCACATTTCAACCCCTGCAGCAGGCGCCATGGAGATTGCAGTTAAGGCCAGGGTGACAGGAAGGAAGAGCTATAAATCAATGTTTGGTTTTGGACGAGGGGAACTTGTATGAATCTTGAAATAAAACTCGCAGCAGGGAGCATTAAGTGTGTTGTCTACCAGCATAATGAAGGAAGGGAAGGTAGGGTCAGTGAATGACGACGGCCACCTTGATCCGGTGTCTCTTCTGCAAGCACCATTACATGTGCAGCCAAGCGGCAGGGAAAAGATGTGTGGGATGTGGGCAAAATGCCTTCAGAATGGCAGTTAGTATAAGGTTGTAACTTCTCCAAGGTGTCAAAAGTGTGTCGAGGAAGAAAACAAAACGGTAGGGCAGGGTCAGGATATTTTAGGTTCAAGGACAGAAATTTGAGGTACATTTCTAGCATACGAAGGGTGCGGTCAAATGTACGAGAAAGAGGAAGAGAGAGTGACGCACGCTGTCGTGCACATCACAGTATAGTGTGCATCTGACTGGGCAACGCATCACAAAAGCGTGAACATCACAGGAGCGTGTGCATCTTGATGCAGTGAGTAGTTAGTGTGCATTACATCGGTATACCGTATGTTCACGATCACTTCGGGACCACACTTTAGAAAGATTTATTAAAATTTCGATTCAAGTTTGTGAGAGGGTCTGGGGATTTCTTTTAGTTTGGGAGGACCCTGTCGGGAATCAAAGTTCGAGAGCCCCCCTGTGTATGCTGCCTGTGCACTGCTACTGCTGTTTGTTGAAGAGGTCGAAGCTGTGGCTGAGGCTGAGGCTGAGACTGTGGCTGAGGCTGAGGCTGAGACTGTGGCTGAGGCTGAAGCAGTGGCTGGTGCTGATGCTGCACAGCTCAGAAGCAGGGATTTTGTATGGATGCCCCTGAAGGGGCTGTGAGAGGTGGAGGCTTGTTCTACGAGCCGCGCGGGCGCCCCACAGGCCTCTTCCCAGCCTCGCCCCTTGCCTTTGCTTCTTCCACTTGCAGCTCCTTGAGCTGCCTCTCCCTCTGCAGCTTCTCGCGGTCCCGCTGCTGAGCAGCCAGCCTTTCAGCTGGGGACTGAGGCTTCAAGAACAGGGCCAGGGGGTTCACACTGCGCGCTTGGAGCTCATTTTGAACATCACCCTCAAAACCACTATATAGGTAATTAATCACTTCAAATTCAGTTCGGAAAGAGCCCCATAAAAAATTTCGTTTTCTGGCAAATAATCATTTAATTTCTGAAGTGATCGTGATCATACGGTATTCGGGTTGGCCAGAACCATATACATACACGGTGTACTTACGGTATTGGCAGGGAAATTACCAAATATACGGTCATACACGGTGCAATATATACAGTTATGGACAACCCTATGTCTATCACATTGTAGCAGTCTTGGGGAGGCGCAGAAGCCCAAAGTGGGCTTGCATGTGCAGAAAAGGAGCGACACAGAAAGAATGTTTGATACGTTGTTTCAAGCTCCCAGCCTGAGACGAGCGCAGAGCGCAAAGAAAGTGAGGGCAGTAAAGAAAGTGAGGACAGTAAAAATAAATGCTAACCATTACAATGAGGACAGTAAATACCATACCAGTGAGGACAGGAAAGAAAGATTGCTGACCAATTAATGGCAAGAAAGTTGGAAGAAATCTTCTTTGCCCCTGCTTCTTCTCTGTATATGCCAGCCAATCCTGCGCCCATCATTCCTCACTTTCGTTGCGAAAGTTCACTTGAGTATGTATCTGCTGGAGGCTGAAGTTGGAGGCTGATCAAGTCGCCATTGAACTCTTGTTCGGACACAGTTCATTGCTATAAAAAACAATTGGCGGTATTAAACCATCATACACAGGTACACACGCACAAGCACAAACACTTACACCCACACAAATCCTCACCCACATACACACACGTGTACACACATACACACACACACACATGCACACGCCCACACGTGCACACACAAACCTTTGTGGGAGCGGGTGACGTCACTTGTGGCGGGGGTGGAGGTGGTGTTGGTGGGGCTTGTGTCGATGGTGGTGGTGGGGCAGCAGCAGCAGCAGGATCAGCAGCAACAGGCGCGGCAGGGGGCACAAAAGCGGAGGCAGCAGCAGAGAGGGATGGGGGAGCCTGTGGAGGTGGTGGCGGTGCTTCACGTTCAACAGGGGGAGTTGGGGGTCCAGTTGGTGGGGCCGCCTCCTCGGCTACGGATGCAGCTTGCTGCTGCCTCTTAATCTCGGCCTTTTGCAGTGCGGCTGTGGCGGCAGCCTGCACGCTGGGGGCCTTCACTTCCTCCAGCAGCACGCCAGAGGGGGCTGTGGCTGGCGCCACCGCTGCTGCAGCTGTCGCAGTGCTGCTTTCCTGCTGCTGCTGCTGCTGCTGCTGCTGCTGTTGCTGGATGTCCTCCTGAGACAGGAGAGGCTTCTTCCTCTCTTTGGGCTGCTTTTCTTTTCGGCGCCCGCCACAGCACAGACCTGGGAGTGGGTATGGTACAGCGGGGTGAGATGAGCCCGTGCAAGTGTGTATTTAAATGTGTGTATGTGTGCTGCGTGCTCGTATGTGTGTGCTCTATGCTTGTGTATGGGCTTATATAAATGTGTGTGTGTGTGCGTGTGTGTGTGTGTGTGTGTGTGAGCGTGCCTAAATGAGACCGTGTCTGAATACCAGTACATGTGTTGTGAGTGCCGAATGTGGGGTGCGCTTTGTGCTTTTGTGTGAGAGTAGGTTTGCAGCATTAGGCTGTGTACAATTGTACAGCAGTGCCGGTAAGCTGATGCGCTGTGGGCAGGGCGTGTGGCAAACACATGCATGCTTGTGTGCGTGCATGTGCACGTGTGTGCCCGTGTATGCGTTTTTTCATGTGCACGTGTGCGTGCTAGTGTAAGAGAGAGTGTGTGTGTGTGTGTGTATGTGAATATGTGTGTGTGTGTGTGTGTGTGTGTGTGTGTGTGTGTGTGCGCGTGTGTGTGTGCGTGTGTGTGTGTGTGTGTGTGTGTGTGTGTGTGTGAGCCTTTAGGAACTCAGAACTACTTTTAAAACGCCATGCACGAGCGCAGGAGGACGTGATTTCAAAAGATTGTATCAAAAGTGAATTGAAGCTCTTGGATGCCCATGAGGGAACATCATCGCACAACTTGCAGAGGTCCACACAAGTAAGTCGTTGTTCTTTTAGGAGGCTGACAAGGCTCACAGGCAAAACGGGATCCAGATTGCAAGCAGTCATACGCCATCCTAGCGCAATTTCACTCACTCAGAATCCCGCCCGGCATAATCAATCCACAGAAGAGGAAAAAATGATAAGTGAAGCAGCTACAATTAATTGATTTCTAATATATATTTCTTAAGAATCGATCTGGAATTTACAAAAAATGAGCTGACACTTTCCATCCATGGCAGGTAAACAGCAAATACATACACACACACGCACACACACGCACACACACACAAATGCACGCAGATGCGTACATGCATGCACATACACACGCACACGCGCATGCACACACACACACACTCACACACACACACACACACACACACACACACACACACACACACACACACACACACACACACACACACACACACACACACACACACAAACACACACACGCACACGCACACACGCTCATAGACATACGCACACACGCAGACGCACGCACGCACGCACGCACATACACACATACACACACGTACACGCTCTCACTCACACATGCATACACACGCATAGAGGAGCTGTATGGGGACCTGGCCATTCTTCTCATCGACGTCCGCATCTTCCTCAGCCCACAACAAAACCATGAAGTGCCTAAATCTCTGCTGGAGCAGGTATGTGCAATTGCTTTGAGCAATAACACAGAAGACAGACTGCTTTACTAATCGCGCAATCCAGCGTTTAAAACAAGAGAAAGCGGATGAGGAGATCCATCACCATAGCAATGAATCGCACAGTCTCCATAAACGAGACTGCAGGAGACATGGAGTCAACCCCTTTAACGCTATTCCAATGCAGGAGTGCCATAAACATTTGACAAATGCAAAAAAATCGATTTATGAATGCCATCTTACACCACACTCAGCTACATATCACTCAGTGATCAATGGAGATCTTAATGATTTCTTCCTCCCCACATTACAGATCCTCTACTTCGTGAGCGCGTACCTGATGATCAATGACCGCAACCACCTTGCCGTGTATGCAGTCCAGGAGCACTCCAGGTTGGTGGCTTGGTATGAACGAAAATTTGTATTCTCACGTCTTTTGCTAGGCCCTCTAACAGACTGCATGTATTGACGTGTGTACGCTGCCTGAGAGCTCTCGAAGTCGGTGGTATCAACTACTGGTATTAACTACCGGTATCAACTGTAAATGGTTGGCTATCCTTTCGCTTTTCTCACTGTACCAACAAACACACACACGCTGCCTTGTGTTAACACAACTAGGCGAGAGACCACCAATAACATTGCATTTGGTATCAACTACTGGTATCAACTACTGGTACCAATTGTAAATGTACAGCAATCCTTTCGCTTTTCTCACTGTACCAACAAACACACACACACACGCTGCCTTGTGTTAACACAGATAAAATCGGGCCTTCTTGTTGTATTAAGGAGTCCAGCCTGCATTTGATGTGCATTGGTTTGTAAAGGCGTTCAGAAAGGCAGCTCTTGAATGAGGGGAGCAGCCTTTTTTCCTTCAAGAAAAATTTGTTCAGTGACTGCATTTCCAACACAAGTAACCGCTCCACAGAAGGTGCTTTTTGGTTCTTCGAAGAGCTCTTGCATTTCCCCCAAAAATGCGCGGGTCCACGCGTGTGCTCTTTGGTGTGCGTTTTGTGCAGGCTTTGTGCAGTAAGCTCTCACATCTCTCTAAAAGGGAATGCCGCCCCCGTTGATCAGTGCACGTTCAATAGTATGTAATCCTTTTAGCCATGAATCCCTTACGTGTCCTTTCGATGAAGAGGTGTACTGGAAATCTTTGGTGGGAAATGACGTTTTCATTTGGCAATGTACATCTTATGCTTGCATGCAGTGAGCTCTTACATCTCTCCATAGGGGAGGCCACCCCCAAATCCCCTGAATTGAGTAATCCCACCCGCAATATAGGCGACAAGCTGGTGTCTATCATTCAAGCGGCCGCCCAGCACGAAGGTGGGGTGCGTGAGACGTTTGGTGGTGGTGTTTGTGGCATTGGTGGTGGTGATGGCAGGGTCTTTTATTGGTTGGACACAATACATGGTGGGGGTGTTGTGTTACAGCCAGCGCGCGATGTGTGTGGGGGGGATGAAGCTACAAGGGGGACGGCGCTGCTCCATAATTTACTCATGGATTCAAAATCAAACGAGATTGACTCCTTCGGTGGGCAAACAGAAGAGCTTCCTTATCCATTAGGTACATACAAACTCATTGCTTCAGGTGCTTCTGCTCTGTCCACCGCTGATATTGTGTTGTGAATAATGTGTGTGTAGGTTGGCCAGTGCGACATGAAGCATAAATTGGAGATTATTCCCAGATTTATTGCGTACCTATATTATGAGCGTGCAGGTCTTGCCAACATTTGTTTTGGTGCTGCATGAATTTTGACATTTTTGATATGACACTTATAAATGCCAGACACAATAAGCAATGTATGATTTAGACTTTCTGTGGAGCACCAAAATGAATTATATGAGCACACCTACAAAGCTGACACCTCTCCAAGCACCCAGACACATCCGCTGGGCCTGAATGGTACGTCTTTTGTGCTCTGTGCCTCGTACACCGCCTTAACATCCTTGTAAGCATGACATTGCATTTGCCCTCCAACATATTGCTTATCATTCGACGTTTACTTGCACACCTACGCAGCTGCTGCCTTTTCAAACACCCTGCCACACCCGCTGGCGCTGAGCGGCGCCCTCTCTCGTGCTTTGTGCCTCGTACAGCGACTGAGATCCAAGCCCAGTGCAAGCGTGCTGGTACGCAAGCTCAATTTGACGAGTGCGTGAGTGTGGTGTGTGTGTTCCTGTGTGAGGGTGTGTGAGGGTGTATGTTTGTGCTTGTGCTTGTGCGCACAAGTTTGCGTGCACTTGCAAAAGTGCATGTTGCAGGTTTTTTGCGAATTAACTTGTTGCTTTTGCATGCTTGTGCTCAGTGGTATGCTTGCGCTTTGTAATGTCCTGGCACTGTGCACGCCCGATGGGAATATTTAGGTGCTTCACGTAAGGGGACTTGTTAAGTTCAAGGCTATGTCACCTCCCTGGCCCTCGTCCAAGCTTCCTTTTTCTTGTCGCTCCCCTCCCTTAATCTTGCTGGCTGTGTTACCATTGCCAGCGGAATCCATTCCTTGATTCCTTTTTGTATTCTTGCAATGGAGTAGAATGGAGTAAGAAAAAATCAGTACACATCCAGGAGGCTGTATCTATCATAACTTTTTTACTTCACGTGTTGAATGAAATATAGATTACATAGGTATTCAAAATCCTGACGTTGAAAGCTATTGATTGGTATATGATGAGTCGATTCTAAAGGGTCAGTTGGTGGGTGGTCATTTTGGGGGGCTCGGAATTTTGGGGGGGGGTCTTCAGGATTTGTCTGGGCCACTTCCAGCAAATAAAATCGTTTTTGGGAATCCTTAGCTCAAACCCGTTCGATTGGCACCCTTGTTGGGTGATTTGACTAAGGGGGGGTCTTGGTGCCTGGTCATAGAAATGCATGGAATGCCCCCAAGTAGGCCGCGGGGGTGTGTTCAGGGAAATTGCCAGCAATTGGTTCCAAACTTGCAGTTTACGTATTGTGTTATGCATGAGTTGCATGAATGAAGTAAAAAGGTGCTTTGGCTGGATTTGTGCACTAAACAGGTGTTCAGTGCAAGAGCATGTGCATATCAGTTTGACACCCTTGTTATTAGTGTGGGGGTCAGGAAGGGGGGTTTGGGGGGGGGGGTCATTTTGGGCCGGGGGCCCAAAATTCACATGTGACTTTCAGGAATGATTTTTCACAGCACATCCTTAGTGTTTATTGTGCCTCGTGTTTTCTGGTTGTGGGAATTGGTTTTGCCGCTTTCACACAGTCTGTCAATCTCTGTACTTCACATAAACTTTTTACTGTGCAGGCGCATTAGAAGCATGATCAAGTCTGCCATTTTGTGTCGTCTTGTCCTTTATCTGCACATCACCAATCCTTTCAAATGAGCATTTATCAGCGCAATTGTACCAGCCACTCTACCGTCCTAGGCTCCATCCACATTTGGTTGAGTGCCTACAGCAGGAGTGCTCGCTTGCTGTTTGCCAGCTATTAATAATAATGGCAAAATAAGCACAAGTTATGCTGCATAATACCACATACTACCAATATATTGTAGCGCGCACAACATGCTCAGATTACAAGACCAGCATGTTGCACTCCAGGCCATTCCTCAGACCAATTCAAGAGACACACCTACCAGCGCAAACAAAACAGCATAAATTAACTGTCCCTCCCGGCTGGTACCCATAATCTATTCCCCATCCCAACTCTGACCACTCATGGCTCCATTATATTGTCCCCCCCATTGTCTCTCTGTGTGTTTTATGTTAAACAGTGCCAACTGCCAACGCAGAGCTTGACCTAAATACCGCCCTCATTCACAGGCTGGTGCCCCTCGTCTATTCTCCCAATGCCGACCGCGGCTGCTGTGCCTTATAGGCTCCCCGGACGTGCCCATGCAATACATCCCTGTCATGAACGCCATCTTCTCGGCCCAGCGAGCTGAGGTCGCTGTGGATGCATTGGTGCGTGCACGCAGAGAAAAAAAGAAAGAGATCGAAGGCCAGCGAGGCGTGCCACAAACGGGCTGGCTTTGTACTGGTTTGTTCCCTCTTGTTGTGCAACCTTGCGCTCATTGCACCTTTTTCTGTGTGGAATGTTGGGTAAACCTGTAGTTTGAATCGGGTAAAAGTTCCCCTGCCAAATGTTCAGCGTAGATCGTGTAGTTTTCACACTTGCTTAACTCACCCGGATTTGGATCCTGCTAATCATGACAAATACAGGTATTTAGTACGTGCAGTTTCTCGACCCCCTCGCATTTGACTCCTCTTGCGTATAAATTAACCATTGCAATGCACGTGCAGGTCCTCGGCCCACCCGGTTTTGACTCCTCCTACCTGCAACAGGCAGCCCACCTCACAGGCGGCCTCTACCTGCGGGCTCCCAGTGGGTCTGGCACACAAGGGGGGGGTGTAGCAGCAGCAGGTGGATTGGGGGTGGGCATGGGGGTTGGTAGCTTTGGTGGGCCTTCACCTCTTCAGTCACAGCAGCAGAAGCAGCACTGCAACCTGGGTGCTGCGCTTCAGTACCTGCTGTCCTGTCTCAGTAGTGACACTGTCACGCGCAGCATGCTGCGCGTGCACCAGCCCCTGGGTGTGGACTTTAGGGCTACCTGCTTCTGCCACAAACGCGCGTTGAATGTGGGCTACGTATGCTCTGTGTGCCTGTCCATCTTTTGCAAGCAGCTGCCACAGTGTGCGATCTGCGGCACCACCTTTACATCGACACAGAGCTGAACGTTGTTGTAATTCTATATATCTGTTTATCACAACCAGCTGCTAGTGTATGACCTGCAGTGTATTTTAGCAACAGTGTAGCTAAGCTCAAAGCTTCTAGCAAGCATTTGAGTGATCATTTCTTCTTTGTTCTTTCCACTTGGTTCGGTTATTGGCACCCACTTATTTTTTTACCACTATTCTCTTCTCTCGAGGGCGAAAGAGGATTTGACGCAAGCCACACAGAGGTTTGACAGTTGTCACACTTGCGTCTGTTTCCTTTCTTCCTCTACTTTCTGAATTGCTTGCCTCGCCAGTGGGCCTTACCTAACCTTTTTCATATATCATGCTGATGTGGAATTTGAATTTTCTCCTGCTTCACTGATACACTTCGTAATATCACACCCACATTAATTGGTGTTTACGAAGGGGTTGGAGTCGTCAAGCAAGCAGTTTTTTTAAGATTGCTGTTAGTTGTGAACACATAAAGACAGGGGACGCACGAGTTCACCCGTCCACAAAGGAATCGCATGGATATATAAATACGAAAAACCTTTTAAATGTCGAAAACTGCAGGAGTACGCATAACTAACGAATTCCATTGTTTCGTGATCCATTGTCATTTAGAATTAGAGTATGCTTTCTAACTTAAAGCAGGCTGCCCTGCCTGGACACGCAACTCGAACCAGCTCCCCAGCGGCACTTCCCAAGGGCGTCCAGCAGCAGCGAGCGTGAGTGTGTATGCAGCAGCCAGTGTGTCGTCTTTAGAAGCGCCTGACTGCATCGCCTTGGCATCACGAAAAATATCCCGAAACCCATTTCACCCTTCGCACGTCCTCTGCTGGGATTGCACGTTTTTGCAGCACATAAGCAAGCTCTGTTCAGGGCCATGTAGGCGATGTCGCGGACGAACGAGAGCTTTCTCCACTCTTCTGTCAACCCGGCTATTTTGCTGAGTGATTGTGTGATTTTTTTGCTCTCAGGCTTCCTCTTAACTCGAGGCCGAGCTCACAGCGCAGCAGCGTGGCTGCTCGGGTAGCTCGCGTGCCCTTCTCGGCGGATGCTGATAAAGAGAGGGACCTCAGCAACCCTCTGCACACTTTTGAGGCCAGCACCCTAGTAAGTTTCCTTTCCCTTCCCTACCGAAGAAGGAGTTGAGGAGGAGCTCAGTTTCACACACGCAGCAGCCTTCCCACAGGAACTGCCGCGCGAGTGCGAAAACAAAGCTTTGAGTGCCCCCTGCTGTGCCAACTGCCCTCCCACGCACAGCTCCCTATAGGTGGTCCTCCTGACTGTGCAGACTATTGAAAATCTCCAACTCTGACAACCCTGGCATGCACAAGGCCACTCCTCCTTTCTCTTCTCCTCTTTCGTCTCTCCCTCCCTCTCCCTACCCGCGTGTTCATTGGTCTTCACCGTCCCTGCAATGTCTTTCCTCTGCAATACTCTAGAACCTGTTTTCCCCTCAACACTAAAGCACCTGCGCCTGTTGGACTGCAGGATATGCCAACCGGAAAAGACACAGAGAGCATCTCTGACACGGAGGAGTGGAGTGCCCTACAGGAGCATGTCAAAGACATCAATGCAACGTGCGTGCAGCCGTGCTGCTCAAGGGAAGGGAGCAGCAGTGTTAGGAGTTGTGTGACGTATTATAAAAGAGTGGAATGCATGTGGATTTTTGGACTCAAAACTTGGATCAGGGCAAGTCGGTCAATACAACTTTTTGCTCCGTCCACAGAATCTATCTCAGAATTGGGTATTACGCTTTTGAAGCTTTGGCAGCCAAAACCAGTTACTTCCTCTACGCAGATTCTACTAATGGGTCAATGCCACAGTCTTCCTTGGACCAGCCTAGGCCGTCGAGGTTCAGGACTCATGACAATAGCATTATGTCTGTCGGTCAAAACCTCGGCATTATGTCTGTCAAGGGTCATAAAACCTCGGCATTGGTTCAGGGCGTATTTTCTTTCGCCTTCTACAAAAGAAGCAAGGGTCCATGACAGACCTGCATTGCTTCCATGAAGGCAAATTGATTCACTCCTGCCTTACATGGCTTCTTTGCATTTCATGGATGCAATCAACGTCCTGGCAATGTAAATAAGCGATATAAGGCAAGAGTGCATCAGATGTTCAAGCCCGTTGCAAAATATTGGAATAAACAACGACACGTGCGTGTGCACTGTGACGTGCAACCTATGCAGGCACCTGCGGGATTTGATGCGTGACGAGCGGCGGTGCATGTCTTTGATCAAGGAGTCCGAGGGCATCTACTGTGATTTCTCAAGGCAGCGGGTGACTGCTAAGACACTGGAGGTGCGTTGTAGGATTGCAAGGATTTCTATGGGAAACTGCCTTCCGTCTGTGATTTCTCACGGCATGCGTTTGACTGCTAGCCTGCACCAGAGGTGCGTAGTAGGCCAGCTTCAGTATGTACATGTGCTGCGCAGATAAGTGGTTGCAAACGAGCTTCATCCCACCCATTTCTAGAGCTGTTTGGGCTGGAGGACGCGTGTGAGACATAATTTTGCAAGCATGTTCTTGACCACTCTGCATTCAAATAGCTCGACTTCTGTGGCTCCACTCACGTACATAGCTGCTGCCATAGCTCAGTTTTTGACTCACATACCGTTTCACCACACGCACACACACACACACACACGCACACGCGCACACGCACACACACGCACACACACCCCTCCTCCACTTACAAACGCACACACGCACACACACGCACGCACGCACACACACACACACACACACACAAACACACACACACACACACAAACGCACACACGCGCACGCACACACACACGCACGCACGCGCACGCACACACACACACACGCACACACGCGCACACACACACACACATACACACACACACACACATACACACACACGCGCGCACACGCGCACACGCACACGCACACACACACGCACACATCCCCCTCCTCCACTTACACACGCACGCACGCACACACACACGCACACACACACACGCACGCACGTGCACGCACACACACACGCGCACGCACACACACACGCACACGCGCACACACGCGGCGCACTCACACGCACACACACACACACACACGCACACACACACAAACACACACACACACATACACAAACACTTGCAGCTACTGATGAAGCTGGGTGAGAAAGCCCAATTGCGGGAAAAGATTGAGGCCATGTTTCAGGGCGAGCAGATCAACAGCACAGAGGACCGTGCAGTGCTGCACGTGGCGACGCGGGCACGACGTGACCAGGTGTGCACGAGGTTGTGCTTACACATGTGTGTGTGAGGGGTGGGGGTGAAGGTGTGTGCGTGTGCGTGTGTAAGTGGAGGACGGGGGTGAAGGTGTGTGCGTGTGCGTGTGTAAGTGGAGGAGGGGGGTGAAGGTTTGGGTATGCATGCGCATGTGTATATGTGTGCAGGTGTTTTGCTTATTAAATCAACAGCAGTGATTGTTTACTGCTTCTATAATACATGTATTGACACATGCCAGTAAGAGCAACAAAGGACAGCAAGACCACACACACGCATACACACATGCTCTGCACGTACACGCACATATATACACACACAATAACACTCACCAGCACACACACACACACATGCACATGAACGCACGGCAGAGCATCATGGTGGACGGCCGTGACGTGGTGCCAGACGTGTGGGACGTCCTTGACCGTATCAAAGACTTCAGTGATAAAGTCCGCAACGGGGAGTGGAAGGGTGTGACTGGCAAGCCTCTGAAGAACGTGGTGGCTGTGGGTATCGGAGGCTCTTTCCTGGGCCCCCTGTTTGTGCACACCGCCCTCAGGTGTGGTGTGTGGGTGGGTGTGCGCGTGTGCGTGCGTGTGTTTAAGGAACAGTGTGTGCATTGTGCATGTGTGTGTATGTTCCACAATTTCGATGCATGAGCAGTAAAAAGCAAGATCAATGGTAGACAAGCCTCCTCACGATGGCGAGTGAACAGGGTTGGCCAGGACCAGGCAGGCAGGCGGTGTACATACGGTATTTTTGGCAGGGAAATAACATAATATACGGTCATGTATAGTGTAATCTGTACGGTTCTGGCCTACGAGTGAATGATTGTTGGTCAAGTGCATGCAATTGTATGTGAATGAGAGCGGTGGTGGCAGAGAGAGTGGTGGAAATTGCTGCACCACACAAGTGTGATTGGCATGAGAATGAGAGGTGGTATGTGGGGGGGGGAGATGAGTGCTGTATCATTTACGCGATGTTGAGTAGGACAGCCCTTGCGTCACGGCAACTGAGGCCTTAAGCATGTATCCTTCCTTGGCCCATTCTGTTTAGGGGCTGATGTGGCTCTGCAATGGAATATGCGCAGGCAAAAAAAGGCATGTGCAGCACACCTGCACCTCTATTCCCATCCAATTGTTGATCAGTGGGGTTGGAAGGGACGGCATGGATATTTGATTTGTTCAGAGTAAGCTAATAAGAGAATGAAGGCACACCAATTGTGTTAGCACTCAAGGTGTGTAAACTATAGGATACTACTAAAGGAGTGCCTGGGCTGCTTATCTGCTGTTGCCTTCTGGCCGGTATCAGTGTGCGCATGTGTGTCTACATGTGCTTACTGCGGCCACTCCAAGCACTCACGCACGCACATGCACGCTTGCACTCAAACCCACACACACGCACACACGCGCATGCACATACACAAACGTGCACACATATTCACACACACACACACACACACACACACACAGGACGGAGCCCATGGCTGCCATGCAGTCAGAGGGCCGCACGCTGCGCTTCCTGGCCAACGTGGACCCCATCGACGTGGCGCGTGCTCTCAAGGTGTGTGCGGAAGGTTGATCAGTGTGTGTGTGTGTTTATACATGTGTGTTTCCATGTGTGCGGAAGGTTGATCAGTGTGTGTGTGTGTTTGTGTTTGTACGTAAGTGTGTTTTTCCATGTGTGCGGAAGGTTGATCAGTGTGTGTTTGTGTGTGTACGTAAGTGTGTGTTTCCGTGTGTGCGGAAGGTTGATCAGTGGGTGTTTGTGTTTGTACTCCAGTGTGTGTTTCCATGTGTGTGGAAGGTTGATCAGTGTGTGTGTTTGTGTTTGTACGTAACTGTGTGTTTCCATGTGTGTCAATGTGACCCCAGATTTGCAGATTGTAAAGCATGTGAATGTGTCAGACATGTCCATCATGCCATACCAACTTGACAAGCTTGATGACCTGTATTGAAGGCAGCTTGTGTCCAAGCTTCTGCCTTGAGGCACAAAGCATAAGGCTGCTGCCACTCATTGTTGACCCTAGCAATTATAAACAAGAAGCATCCACATCCTTAGCCTGCTCAAAAATGCTTCAATCTAACTAAGATCACAGGTAAGCGCACATACACACACATCACACACATCACACACAAACACGCACGCACGCACACACAATTACACAATTGCAAACATGCTTCTGTCACCTGCGCAGGACATGAACCCAGAGGAGACGATGGTGGTCGTGGTGTCCAAGACCTTCACCACAGCAGAGACGATGCTGAACGCACGTACCGTGCGCAAGTGGCTCATCGCACAGCTAGGTGTGTATGTATGTGTGTGTTTATGTGTGTATGTGTGCTCTTGGATAGAAAGCGGACAATTTGTAGCTCGCAACGTACAGCGCTGGTGTGTTGAAGTCCTTTTTTGAGTGCGGTCGCTGCGCATGCTTTCCCTCAATCAATGGCCAGCGCAAAGGCCAGTACCGTGCATCCCTTGGATGTTCCTACAGCACGTGCGCTTAGAGAGGCGTCTCATTGCGTGGCAAGGTGCACGTGCAATGAATGCTTTGAGCTCGTTTTTGGTCGTGTTTGTACTCAGAAGTGTGTTTGCAGTGCCAACTTGGCACAGGGCCATCGACATGGGGGCTTTTTGCTCTCTCCGTCTGTCAGCTGTAGGTCTCAAATCCTCAGTGCAAGTGATGTCTGTTTTTTGCTCATCTCTCTCCGTCTGTCAGCTGTAGGTCGCACCCTCTGTGCAAGTGATGATGTCTGTCAGCTGTAGGTCTCACATCCTCAGTGCAAGTGATGATGTCTGTCAGCTCTGTGCAGTGATGTGCAAGTGATGTGCTCTGTCAGCTGTAGGTCGCACCCTCTGTGCAAGTGATGATGTCTGTCAGCTCTGTGCAGATGATGTGCTCTGTCAGCTGTAAGTCACACCCTCTGTGCAAGGGATGATGGTCAGCCTCAGAATGCATTTGTTGTTGCTCCTTGCACGTGCATCAAACATGACAGTTGCAGTCACAGCAAGTTTTAGTGAACACAGGGTGTCACATGCGCACACACGCACATGTACAACCACGTACATGCACACTTGACACACACACACACACACACACACACACATACACACACACAATACACACACACACACAATACACATGCGCACACATACACACAGGCCCTGACGCAGTTGCCAAGCACATGGTGGCTGTGTCCACCAACATCAAACTGGTGAAGGAGTTTGGCATTGATCCTGAGAACGCCTTTGGCTTCTGGGACTGGGTGGGCGGTCGATACAGTGTGTGCAGCGCTGTGGGTGTGCTGCCCTTGGCCCTACAGTACGGCTTCAACCTTATGGAGGTGGGTATGTGTGGGTGGGTGTACGTGTGCATGTGATTGTATATATGTGATTATATATGTGTGTGCTGTATATGTTTGTATATCATATATGTGTGCTTATGTATATATTTGTGTGTGCTTGTGCTTGTGTATGTGTGTGCTTGGTTGTGGGTGAGGGTGGGGGTGGGAGTGTGCGTGTGTAGTTAAAATGTAATGAGTGTGATTGTTAATTTTAGACAGGCGGTCAATTTGTGCCTTACATCTAATGGTAAGAATTACACTCATATTTTTGTGGGCGCACTTCCTTTCCCGGTTCATTTGTATGGCTCCTGATATGTCAAGCCTCAGGGCAACAATGCAAGGCCGTGGAGGCTACATTTTACCTCTTTCTGCGAGTGAGAAGAGGATTATGTGTGTGTGAAAACGGTGCTCAAGTACTCACACACACACACACACACACACACACACACTCACACACACACTACAGACAATGGTGCACTAACAAGGGCTTTCAAGTTTAGGAATTTAGACGTAAGGAACTGTGGACTATCCTTAAGTGACCCCTCTGAGGACCGGAATTCAACTAAAGTACATTCAGAAGCTGCACGTATGTACACACACACACAAATACGCACACACGCGCACACACACGATCACGCACACACATACACACACAAACACAAACACACACAGGAGTTTTTACTGGGCGCCAACAGCATCGACGACCACTTCCGCAACATGCCCCTAGAGAACAACCTGCCAGTGCTGCTGGGCCTCATGTCTGTGTGGAACGTGTCCTTCCTGGGCTACCCTGCCCGCGCTATCTTGCCCTACTGCCAGGTGTGAAGACTGGGTGTGGGGGGGGGTAAATTTGTGTGG
>Ga0307942_1001913_pt1:2500-16833 | contig 16833 bp, 17 predicted proteins | sample OrgLakmetagen175_FD_201846 | JGI IMG/M metagenome (GOLD analysis project Ga0307942, IMG submission 201846) | Saline water microbial communities from Organic Lake, Antarctica - #175 | ecosystem: Environmental > Aquatic > Non-marine Saline and Alkaline > Saline | place: Antarctica... | reverse complement strand
TCGCCACTCTGAAATGTCTGTGCAAATGATCATGCCAAACTGGAGCAGACACAGGGGTTGTGTTAGACCTGGTTTGCTTCTTCAACAAGGCATGCACTGCTGGGTCTTTACGGAACAGCCTATCTAGTGCGCTTCACATACTCTCAGGTTGCCAACACACTAAAATGAGGAACATGATTATAAAACGCCATAATACGGCAAGCGTGCGGATTGTCCAAGCCCTACAAAAGGACCATGCGGAGCCAATGAAATTGCCAACACCGACATAGGCAGCACAAATAAACTATCAGAGCAAGGCCTAGATCTGAGAAACACTGCCAACAAAACACTGCCCTCTTGGTTGCTACCAGAACCAACAGCACATGCTTTAAAAGCCTCTTCTCGTCCTGACGCTATCCTAATTTTACCTAGCACTGTGTGCTCTTCTCGCGTAACCAGCACCCGCGACTCAAATTTTCAACAGCTTGCTAAAGACAAGAAATTGAATCCAAACCAGTGGGAGGTTCACCTGATTTAGTTTAAATTTTGTGAAGACACTAGGCCTGATCCCCAACTCCAAATAGCAAAAGCACAGCACAGCATGCTTATGGCCAACCTAGAAGCACATATGCATCTTCTCCATAATCTGGGAAATGCCAAAACTAAAGCGAACTACCATGCGTACTACCAGACCCTCATAAAGGGCGGCACTGCCAATGGAGCCACTAGCAATGCTTACCTGACATCATCCAATGTCCCCTTACAGACCAAATGTATCATTATGAAGTACAGAACAGGCACCTTATATAATCAAAAACATGCGGTATGCATTGTTCAAACTCTCAACAAGTCAAACTTACCCCCTCTGCCCACAAGTACGTCGGAAAAGTCAGGGCTGTTGATTGCTGCTTGAATCAATTAGAAATGTAGTTTGGTTTTAACCGTTGATTCGATTCGCGGTGGGTACCTTTTTCTAGTTGAATCAACCGTGGTTGATCTCCGCTTGAATCAATTGGAGACTGCAGTTGATGGTTGAATCGACCGCGGTTGATTTGTGGTTGATTCAAGCCGCGTTTTCTCTAGTTGATGGTTGAATCAATCGGTGGGTACCTTTTTCTGGTTGCATCAACCGCAGTTGATCTACGGTTGATTCAAGCCGCCTCTTATATAGTATATGGTTAAATCAAGCCAAATGGGGGAAGTCAATGCAAACAGTAAAAAAATCAGGCACGCCACAACTTTAAACAAACAATTAACCATCCACACCTGTAAATGATGTGTAAAACTCGACATTGCCTCCCCCCAAGTCTTCCCAAGCAAGTCACCAATTAAATAATACTGCAAGTGATCGCAAAAACAGAAACACTCAGCTGTACTACTGTTAGTAATAATCGTCTCATGCTTGCCCCTGGCACTCGTTGCTTTACTGACCAAATTATAAATAGGGCCTATTGCCCGCTGCACATCTTCGAACTCTGCACCTGCATTTTTTCCGTCCACTTGAACACATGAAATATCTCCCCATCCACCGTACTCCTGGATCTCACTCTCCGATGCAACCATCATTTCTCTGATCTGCGAGAAGCGTCAATTTTCAATTTCACGCTGGTGCTGCTGGTATGGATCCAGCAAGTGACTACGCACCTGCAGTGAGGGCATTTCCTTTTTAGCAGTTGTAAATAAGGGGACAATGGAGACAGCAAGATGCAAAAAAAGCAAGCACGACTACAAGAACTGCTGCGCAAGATAAGTCTTCCAACAGACTTACGGAGTAGGCCACAAATGCCAGCTGCTCAAAGCTGATGATTGGCATGCTGGTGACTTGCATAGTAGACAAATTTGTGATATTCCATTGCTTTGGCATTAAAACTATATTGAGGGGCTGAGCCATAGCCAGCAAGTCAGACAAAAAAACTGTTTTCATCAAAAGGGGCCGTCCGAGCTATAACCTGCAGCAATCCACACGTGAACACCACACAGAAAGAGTGCCCATGGCATGATAAGCCGAAAAATACCTGCATTGTCGTTTGGTTGACCTGTCCCCTTTAAGCATAAGCCACAGCGTGCAAGAAGGCGGGTGTGTCGAACAGCTCGTTCAAGCACCTTGGCGTTGCTGTCAGGACCCAGCAGGTTGTTACACCACATCTTCAAAAGCGGGTGCTGGGCCTTTGTCTCTCTGTCACAGAGAAGGATAAGTGCCCGCTACCCTCTGAGGCTCCTTCAACAGTCTGTGTGTGTGTGTGTGTGTGTAAGTGTGTGTGTCTGTGTGTGTGTGCCTGTGTGTGTGCTTCTGTAATTGCACGCGTGTGTGAGTGTGTGTGTGTTGTGTGCGTGTGTGTTCCAAATCAGCCCGGCAGGTCCATGCAGCAAACACACCGATGTTGTGATAAGTGCTGCAGAGACAGAGGTAGTTAGGTGTGCCAACCTCCCAATATGCAACCAGGTATGCTGCTTGTTCCCAAAACACACACACATCACACACCTGACATGCAGGCATGATGACTTGGTCATCCAAAGAACGAGCACGATATGTAGATGCAAGTCACAACGCTTGCTTCTAAACGGTCACCAACTGCCCGTGGTACTTGCTTGTTGCGTGCAAGCCAATTGCCAAGGGAGACATCATCGAAGCGCACTACGGGCCTTACTCAGGCATACTGCTTCATGCATTTGTGGAGGCCAATTTTGTTTGCTGGGTGCTGAGACACATCTTGATACAAGTTTGTCTTTTTTGCTTAGTACTAGGTGTTTCTGTGCTGGCAGTTTGTGGCACATCAAACAGCTAAGTGCCTCCAAGATGGTGCCGAATGGCTTATTTTCCCTACATATATGCAGATTTCAATAAATATCAAGATCTCGAGTTTTTGATTGATGTGGAATGATTGCAAAGACGCTAAGGATTTTTTTTCACGTTTTGCAGTTGATCTGCACTTTGAACCAACCATGTGCTTAAATACAGCATGGTTTCTGCTTGAATTAACGGTTAACCTAAAACCCATCTCAGATCAACCACTCCTGCTTGATTGCTGGTTGAATCAACTGTGTAATTGAATCAAAGAAACCAGCAGTTGATTTCTGCTTGAATCAATGATCAACCAGGAATCAATTAGAAATCAACCGTTTCTCATTAATTACTGCTTGATTCAACTGTCCGGTTAAATCAACCAAAACAGCAGTTGATTTCCGCTTAAATCAATGATCAATTAGAAATCAACGCTTTTGGTTGATTCAACCCCATTGAATCAACAGCCCTGACTTTTCCGACGTAGGCAGCGCCCTGCACATCCTTTCTGGGTGCCAACACACGCAAATAAGGAACATGATCACCAAAAGACACAACATAGCATGCCACATGATCCTTAAGGCTATCAGAATAACAGGCTCCTTAGAATCATGCATTGTCTCCATAGATATAGGAGGCAGCAACAACCGGATGACCATGCAAAATCTACATATTCCTGAAACAGCTGAAAGTAGAATAATTTCCAAATGGCTCTTCCCACCCCGCTTCCCAGATAAAGACAGATTTACCTTTAGCCGCCCAGATTTTGTGCTGGTTACTCCCAGCGCTGCAAAAACACAAAAACAACAATGTAGGGGGGTGGGTTCTTCGAAGTGGCAGGGGGCAATTGAGGGAGACTGGGAGCACCTCAGCGGCACCGCCAGCCACCAGTAGAGCCACCAACCCCAGACAGCACCGACCTAAAGACCTCAGCAAACCTCGGCGTGACATCCACCTTGTCGAGATCAAGTACTGTGAGGACACAAGACCTCAGAACCAGCTAAACGCCGCAAAGGAACAGCACAAAGACCTTGGCGACATTCTCTGAGGAGCCTCTGTTACCCTCCACATCATTCTTTTGGGTGTGGGCGGCACCATCTACAACACCCACACTCTGAAGCCTTTCAAAGAACTGGGTCTCGATTCTCAAATATTTAAGAAGCTTGCCTCCAAGCTCCATGTGCACTCTGTGAACTTTGCTGCTAAACTTGTCCATACTAGATGTGCCCTTTCCATTACTACTGCTGTTATCAACTCTCATCAGGAGCCGGTTTCAGGCCAAGCCTGCAACCCTCCTGATCCCCATTGATTTTTCCTTTCCTTTTTTGTGGTGGAGGAGCTTTACGGTACTCGGTACCAAAGTGGCTATTTTTCCTTAATTGATGTGGGGAGTGGTTTGCACTGCCTGCGTAGTTTTTTCTTTTTTTCTTTTTCTGTATATCGCGTTTGTTTGGTTGTATGTCTCTTGGATTCATAGCCAGGGGGTATGGATTGGCAACGCCATCTGCAAGGTCATCATGGGCAACTCTTCCTGCATCATTGGCTGACCTAGTTTCATACGTGTTTGTTGGGTTTCTGTTTGGGGCAACGTTGCTGGGACGCTGTATGATATACTAGCGACACGTAATTTGCCGCTTAGACTGCCAGGCCAATGAACTTCCTTTCCATATCACGTCTGCATGTATAAAAGACATGGGTAAACTTAGGCTACAATGACTGTCAGCGTTTAACTAAACTAAATTTCCATTTAGCGACATCGTAACCATCAGCATGTGCCTAGAACGGCCTCTTTCCTCCCCCGCGATATCCATGCTTCCCGTAGCCACCCGCATCACCATACCCTCCGCTGCTGCTATCCCCCCTGCCCCCCCCTTTATCCTGACCCACATCACTCGACTTTGTGCTGTTTCCCGCCTCAATCCCCTTGTTCTTGCCGTACATGCCATCCTGCAAACGCGCAGAGGAAGATGGAGGGAAGCACGCTTGAGATAAGATGCAGTGGTTAAACAGGTAGACCTTAAACAATATCAACATTAAGTAGGATGCGAACTTCTTTTGATACAGGGTCGAGTTGTACCTGGAAAATTGATCATAAGATGTTCCTTGACGCAAAGCCCCCTGGTAGGACCAACACTTCCTGACTTCCTTGTAAATTTCAGCCTTTGCAGAAAATGTTCACAAGTAATGGCATACTGTCCAACCATTAGCATACTTCATAGCACCCACCAGATACTCAAACACAGAGTCGTGTGCTTGCTGCAAATCCTCTTTTATGTGATCCATGTCTGGCGAATGAGTGGCCAGCACCCACAACACGCTGCTGCACACTACCAGCGCGGCAAGGCGGGCCTGCAGGAGCGAACGCACATCCAAAGCACGTAAAGAACGGATAGCTGGAGAGCAATTAATTGCAATAAAGACATAGCCATTTCGACAACGCGCGTACAATCATGCTACGGTAAATATAACTGCTGAGATTCTGGCAATTATCCACCTCTTTCTGCTGAATATGCTGAACTACCCCTTTTCCCTTTCCCCCCCCCCCTATCACTCTCTCACGTCAATAGCTCAAGTGGATTTGTAAGAATGACACGTGTTGAAGACGTGCATTGGCATAATTGCAATAACCTGAGTTGTTTTGCAATTACTACTACATCCTTTTGATTGTATTTGCCATTCACATATCCATGTTCAATACAACACAGAGGCAAAGCAGAAAATTTTGCCAAATCTACGATTAGCTGTAAGTAATTTGTTGAGCAGGGGCTTGCTCAGGCGCTTCCCCTCATTTCAACGCGCAACACGTCTACTCACTGCGCTGCACAATACCTCCAAATCCATGCACTCACACACCCACATCACTGCCACCAAACAAAGCTGAGAGGCGTACAGCCGCCTCACTTGCACTAGTGTAAGGGATGCGTGTCACTTGCACACTAGTGTAAGGGATGCGTGTCACTTGAACACTAGTGTAAGAAATGCGTGTCACTTGCACACTCGTGTAAGGGATGCGTGTCACTTGCACACAAGTGTAAGGGATGCGTGTCACTTGCACACTCGTGTAAGGGATGCGTGTCACTTGCACACTCGTGTAAGGGATGCGTGTCACTTGCACACTTGTGTGAGGGATGCGTGTCACTTGCACACTAGTGTAAGAAATGCGTGTCAGATCTGCAACTTCATAGCAGCAACGAGAATCTAGGGTTGGCCAGAGCCGTATGTATACGCCGTATATGACCGTGTATGTCATGAATTCCCTGCAAAAAATACCGTATGTACACCGTATATTTATGGTTCTGGCCAGCCCTACAAGTATCGCATGCTGGCGCGGCAATTGAGGCACACTCAAGATAGGGCAGCCTCACAACTACCCACAAGGGTTACAAGGGTTACAAGGATGGCCTACAGCCCGAGTCTCTGGCTGATGGCAATTGGCTGGTGAAACAAAAACAACCCACAAGCCTAAATTAAACTATCTGTGCATGTATGGTATGTTTTGCTGTAGAATATACAGTACGGTAATCATGCTATGTAACCGAATAAAATCGACAGCTCCCAAGGTAACTTGGTCCTCATGCACGCAGCTAAAGGTACAGAGGACACACATTGGGACACAAGCATGCACACGTGCACGCGCGCACACACACAGATTCCAGCCTTGCAGGGCATGCACTTACATAAGGACTTTATGTGTGCGTATGTGCGTATGTGCGTGTGTTTGTGTATGGTGGATTTAAGAATGGCGAACATGCTTTTCAAGTTGCTGCAAGACACGTGCCCTCTACGCCCTCTATCGGCTACGCAACCACTCCTCGCACCTGCCAGCCCTGCAGCATGGATTTGGCCTTTGAAAAGGCAATGATGGGCGTAAAGGCCTCCACCAGAGACGCCTGCAGACACAGCACAAGAAACACAATGATGAGCAAACACAGCACAGGAAAAAGGCAATGATAGGCGTGAAGGCCTCCACCAGAGACGCCTGCAAACAAAGCACAAGAAACACAATGATGGGCAAACACAGTACAGGAAAAGGCGATGATGGGCGTGAAGGCCTCCACCAGAGACGCCTGCAAACACAGCACAAGAAACACAATGTTGGGCAAGCACAGCACAGGAAAAAGGCAATGATGGGCGTGAAGGCCTCCGCCAGAGACGCCTGCAAACAAAGCACAAGAAACACAATGATGGGCAAACACAGCACAGGAAAAGGCGATGATGGGCGTGAAGGCCTCCACCAGAGACGCCTGCAGACACAGCACAAGAAACACAATGATGGGCAAACACAACACAGGAAAATGGCAATGATGGGCGTGGAGGCCTCCACCAAAGACGCCTGCGGACACAGCACAAGAAACATAGAAGTTTGTTACTTAGCGAGGAGCAACTGACATTTTGTGAAGGTTGACCAGAGTCTTAACCCCATTGGCACTTGCTGATCAAACCCCAGCGGGAAGGAACCTGTCCCTGCATAGCACACAAGCATACAAACAAAGCCGCCACTTTTCTGCCTCAACGCGCAGAAATGCAGGCACTGAAATGGCCGATGCAAGCTTGCGCTCGGAACACACACACACACACACACACACACACACACACACACACACACACATGAACCACATTGGAATGAATCTGAAAGAAAACAGCACGGGCAGCACCTCGGCTTCCCATTTGAGTCGAGGGATTGGGCCACAGACCACTTTGTGGTATTATGCAGCAACTTCAACCTCATCGCTCCTTTATCTAATCTTCAGCACACCTCAGAGGCACCTTTTACAATTCAACACGTCACTTTTTCCACACATAAGCAGCAATTGAATTTGCGCACTTCTCCTCCGTCATGACAAGGTAGGACCAAAAACATCTTATCATTGCAAGAGCAAGTAATTCACTGGCACCTCACAATGCTTACAGAACGGGACAAACATAACACAACAACACACATGCAGCTTATTGCACAATGCTCAGGCGCCTTCAATGCTTACACATCAGACCTCTCATTGCACATTTGCTTCTCCACCATGTCAAACACACGCGCAATTAATAATCAATGCATATATCAGTTTTCATCACACAGATAAAACCCCACACATATATAATTTATGTACACATAACAGCTTTTCATTGCACAGATAAAACCACACATGTATAATCCATACACACATACCAGCTTTTCATAGCACAGATAAAACCACACACACACAATTTATGTACACATAACAGCTTTTCATTGCACAGATAAAACCACACACACAAATACACACACACACCACATTCACACACATGCATACGCACATCAACAAACCAAACACAAAGCGAAAGCCTTCATCCCGCACCTGCTCTTCCATCATGTTGGGGAACACCCACAGTGAGTGTCCTGTGACTATCCACACCGCGGTGAACACCACGTAGCGTACAAGCGTTAGGCCCAGCATGAGTGTGAGCAGGCCCATGAGGAAGTACACTAGGGCCATACGCGCCCACCAAGGGGCTAGAGGGAACAGACACGCCCCCACCACAACCTGAGCAAACGAGTGAGTGTGTGCGTGCGTGCGTGCGTGAGGTCATTACCCTCACGAAGAAAGGTTGGGAGTCAGTACATCATGGCATTCGCTTGGCTTGTTTTGAGGTTTTACCTCGTTCTCATAGGTTGAGCAGTCCCAGGCTGAATGCCTTTGTAAGCCAACTAAACGAAACCAAACAAGGCATTCGTGTGTACCCATTGCCCATTCAAGTATATCTCTGTACCAGGTATAAGCAAGGACGGACTCTAATCAGTTCACTTCCAGCTGTCAGCTCTCACATTACAATTGGCTCGTCCTGAAAACAACAAAGAGCTTCTGACCATGCCTTTTATATCTCGGGTTGGCCAGAACCATATTTATACGATGTGATATGTAAACACATTTTTGGTAGCGATTTCATTGAATATACGGTCATATATCGTGTATGTATACGGTACTGGCCAACCCTGTGATGTGCAATGCTTCTTAGCCTGAACAGCAGAGCACGGGTCATGCTCATCAAGGTTTACTTCGCATCCAGGGCAGTGTACCTGGATGGTGTGTGTGCTTGCACAAACTATTGGGTTCTCTGCAGCATGCAGAAGAACTCGAGTTCTTGTAGGCGAGTGACATGTGTGATGCACTTTTGCACAAAGTGCATGCTCCCCTTTCTGTACCATCTTTCTTTTATCTGTGCGATTCAAGGGGCATTTAAGTTTAGTCTCATCTTTCTGTAATTCTCCCTGCCTTCAACGAGCCGTAATAGAACCTATCCCTGCTGTTGAGTTTTGGTTTCTGATCGCACACCTGATGCTTCTTCGGTCTGTAATCATTGCGCTTGCACAAAGCTGTTCCTGCAAGGCCCACTCCATCGTTTGCATAATGCAAGCCATTTTTGCATTGCTTTCCACCCTAGCCTATTTTTGTAGTTCATGCCTGTCCTTGTCTCAGGGCCTTTGTCCTGCGGCTGTAGATGCGTCTCTGCCATCCTTTGGGAAGTCCTAACCGGCCTAAATAGGGTTTTCTGCCCTTGCATGTTCCATACTTCATGCCTGCCCTCGTTCCAGAGCCTTTGTCCTGCACCCTGAAATGTAAACTGTCTCAGAACCTACACCCATTGTGGAGTACCTTTCTCCCTCGTGCTGATTAACGACCGTTTGCCTCGTGCTGATTAACGAGTGTGTCTTGGAATCCGCGTGTCAAGCGCGGCAACAAGCCCTCAAGTACTTCTACCCCTGTGCTTTGTATGCACCAGCATGCAACACGTGCCATGAAGACAAGCTACATACACAGGCAGCAGGACAATGAACACATGTAGCCTGACCCATCACGACAAGCTCACACTCGCACCAGGTAGTGGGAAGATGAGCTGACGTGCTGAGCCTATTACTTTGATGTGACCGTGATTTGACTTTACGGCATCGCAACAAGCTCGCACCAGGAGGTGGTAAATGAACTGACGTGCTGAGCCTTGATGTGACCGTAATTTAACTTTACGGCATCGCAACAAGCTTGCACCAGGTGGTGGGAAGATGAGCTGGCGTGCTGAACCTATTACTTTGATGTGACCGTGATTTTACCTGACGGCATTGCAACAAGCTCGCACCATGCGGTGAAAATGGCAAGGAGGGGTACCATCAGAAGAGCCTCGAGCTGATGATCTGAAGTGGGTGCTTGGTTTTTGAACAAGCTGACAGCAGGAGTCCAAAGGCACTTTTCACAAAAATGGAAGCCACTGATTCAGATATGCAAATACATAGGGTTGGCCAGAACCGTATATATGCACCGTATATGACCGTATATCTGGTCATTTCCCTGCCAAAAACACCGTATATACGCCGTATATATATGGTTCTGGCCAACTCTACATATTTGTACAAGTAGCGAGTCCCTATAAAAGTTGGGTCCATAGCAGGATCGCTTTCGTACGTTCTCTTCCTCTATACACTTTCTCTTCTACATACTCATGTTTCATGTTTCCTAAAGCCTATTTCTTTTGTTTAGCCAGATGTGGTTTCAGGTCTTTTCCAAGCTTCTGCTGAGATGCCCTTTGAGGCATACACAGTTGAGGCATAGAGTTTGAGGCATACATAGAGCTTGAGGCATACATAGTCGAGGCATACATAGATGTAACCTTACTTGCTTACAAACAGGATCGCTGTAAATGGACTCACACAGGCAGCACAGCGCGTGTTCCAGGCATTAGCACTAAGTAGCGGCCGCTAGCCTACGTAGCAGCTACGGCAAACTTACCACAGGCAACACAGCAATTCGCAGGTAGCGCTAAGCAGTAGACGCTAGCCCACGTAAAAGCTACAGCAAACTTACCACAGGCATCACAGCAATTTGCAGTTAGCGTTAAATAGTGGCCGCTAGCACACACAAAAGTTACAGCAAACTTACCACAGGCAACACAGCAATTCGCAGGTAGCGTTAAATAGTGGTTGCTAGCACACACAAAAGTTACAGAAAACTTACCACAGGCTACACAGGAATTAGCACTAAATAGTGGCTGTCAGCCTACGTAGCAGCCACAGTAAACTTACCACAGGCAACAGGACGATGGCCAGGTAGTACCAAATGGAAGTTGGCCTGTCGTACGTGAAAGCAAACATCCCGGACTCGTCCCACACTTGATCCTGTGAAGCAGGGAAGGGGGGAGGATGCAGTATGGCAACGCAACACTAAAAGCAGCGAAAGAGAAGCAGCATGGCACAAGGATGCAGTATGGCAACACAACAATCAAAGCAGCAAAAGAGAAGCAGCATGGCACTGCATCATGAGTGCTTGGGGTCTCCAGTGGGGGTTACAAGTGAGGGTGAAGGCCAATACATGGATCCTTTCCCTCACTGAGGAGCATGGATAGAACTGCCTGTGTAGCACGTGACCCACTAGTTACGCATAAGCCCATGCGTAGCACATGACCCACTAGTTATGCAAAAGCCCATGCGTAGCACGAGACCCACTAGTAATGCATAAGCCCATGCATAGCACGTGACCCACTAGTTATGCATAAGCAGGTTCATACGGTTGGTTAGTGATGTTTGTGTGCTCTGTACTCATGATTTTGTGCTCCCACATGCCGTGTGTTTTGTACATTTTGGAGGTGTCCCTCCCCTGAGGAAATCGTGCTGGCATGCTGGTTCAAACCAAGGGAAGGTAAGAGCCTACTGCCGTTGCTATAGACATGCCCGTCAGACTGTAGCCTCTAAAGTCAACATTCTTAGTAGAGTCAACATTCTTAGTGCAGGGTAGGGTAGTGGAGAACCTGACCAGTTAAAGTTGAGGAGCTGCAGAGGGTTGAGAGCTGGTTTGTGGGCAATGTGAGGAATAAGCTGTCCCTTCCTATGGCAGATAGAAATTGCACAGGAGCTTATTCTAGCCACTATGGTGTTTGTGTGTGTGTGTGCGTGCGTGCGTGTGTGTGTGTGTGTGTGTGTGTGTGCGTGTATGTGTGTGTGTATTACACCAAGTATTGCACTGTGACGCGCACTGCGATCTAAGTGGGGATGAAGTGGGTCTGAGCAAAGAGACCCGTGGGTTTTCATTGTTGTTACAATTACAATCAGAGGGTGTTCAGGGTTCAGACAAAACGACTAGCTGCCCCAAACTAAGTGCAGCCTCGGTGCAGGTTTGACCAGAAATTGCAAACAGCACCTGTGTGCTGCTTAATTTTAGGACTTGAATGTCCAAATTTGAACGCAACGGGGGATTGCAGATCTGGCACGTGACGAGGGTTGCAGATCAGACGTGATTGCAGATCAGGCACGTGACAAGGGTTGGCCGAATCCTTTCATGGTTACGTACGTGTATACGGGGTTTACACGATATTTTTAGCAAAGAAACTACCATACATACGGCCTATACAGTACACGGTGTACATACGCGGCACTGGCCAACCCTGCACATGTCACATGGTTAGGGTTGGCCAGAACCGTATACATGCACCGTATATTTGGTGGTTTCTCTGCCAAATATACAAATATACCGTATATATGCACCATATGTATATATATGGTTTTGGCCAACCCTTCACATGGTGCAAAACTAAACCAGGTAACGTAGGGTCTGAAAGGCTTCACACCTTCTTTTTCAAGCACTCACATACTTTTATATGTGGGTCGGCCAGAACCGCGTACATACACCGTATATGACTGTTTGTATGGTACTTTCCCTGCTGGATTTACCGTGTACACATCGCATGGTTCTGGCCAACCCTAATTAAGTGTCAAAAAGCTCAGGCACGTTGCTCATGTTGAATAAGTAGACCACCAGCACATCTCAACTTGAACGAGACACATGCATCAGTAGCACATACACACAGCATACTCACATACACACGATGGGAACAAGTAATAGCTATTCAGCTTGTGCACTTGTCACTTGATACAGCACAAATAATTATGCAAGACACGTGCACCCGCTCCCACACACATGCACGCTAGGCACAAACAAGTAACACACACCACGCAAACGAAACACACACACGCACGCACCGGCACTATCAGCACAGTGCGCGGCCACTTCACCAGCCGAGTGCGTCCTGGCTTTGGCCGTTTGAACTTGCGCTCCACTCGCATGGCCAGATTCTCCTGAATGTGGTGTATATGCAAGTGTGCATGCGTATGATTTAAACACCTATGGGTGATTGCATGAGACCAACCGGAACCAATTGCTATGCTTTTGGTACATGTAGGAATGAGCAAGGGGCTGCAAATAAACAGAAATGTCGTACGAAAAGTAGATCACCGCCCCCTAGTTATTGTTTTTTAGTGAGGGCGGTGACGGGGCGGTGATAATATACACATTGATTTCTAAGGGGGGCCGTTGAGGGGCGGTGGCGGAAATAAACGCTTTTGAGCAGTGCGAGCGATGAGTGGTCAGGAATTCCAGCACTCACCTTCCCTGCACTCCCTGACCCCCCAGCCCCAGCTCTGCCTGCACCTACACCCCCAGCCCCAGCCCCGTCTGCACCCGTTAGGAAGTTCCAGCGAGGGGGGGGCGGTTGCAGTGCAAAACTATAAAACATTGGTCTCTAGGACACTACGTTTCCTAGACCTATACATTGCTGGAAAAACTGAGAGCCTTATAGCTTAGAAAAGATAGACTTTCTCCAGAAGTACTTGTAACCAAATTGAGTGAGAACCTCATGTCGAGCAGGATGGTGCTTGTCAATAGTCCAAAAGTGACCCGGCTGGAAAAGCTGGAACTTTTCTTTGAGCTCCTGGACATAAGATCTAGATAAGTGGAAAGAAGACTTGATTTTAAGACTTACTGGACCCTGCCCAAGGCATTTGGCTGGCAACGCCGGGAATGCAAGTCTGTTTGCCGTGCGGAGTCATGTTGTTGCATGTTCGCGATGAGCAAGTTAAACTTATCGCTGAAGCTCATTGCATTCCAACCACTTGCTGTTGTGATGACGCGTCGCGCGGATAGAGCACTGCCCGGGATGGAGAACGGCAAGTCTCAGAGTTGCAATAGGCCTGCACTAGCAATCTTACTTGCTTTGCACTTTCTTTGCATGCATGATAGTGGGCACACACATCAGGTCAAACACAGGACCTTGAGGATGCAGTGAGCACCAGCATTGGGCACACGCACAGCTCATGCATTTGCACACGCAAGACTAGCTGGGGTGAGCAGGGAACCAGTTCCAGGAGGGTGCACACAACTTTACTCAGGGCAGAATTGTCAGGCGGTAGGCATAGGCATAGGACAATGCCGTTGGGATGTATTGAAGAGCAAGAAAGCCTTGCTTATCCTAAGCTTTGGCTGTCACAACGAATTATGGTACCAGCTTAAGCATGGAGTTCCAGTATGGGCTATGTTCAAGGTCTCTGACTAGTTCCTAGAGACTCCAAGCGCAGCGCCACTATTCATTGTTAGGGGGGGCGGTTGCACATTTTGACCATGAAACATTTAAAATTTTCAGGGGGGCGGTGGGTCCATGGACGTACGGTAAGTACATAAGAGAAAACAGAATAAAGAACAACTAGCAAGGCAAACATGTCCTTTCTAGTGAAAGCCAAAAGCCTGGGCCCCCTTGAAAACTGTGTGTCTGTGTTCACAGC
>Ga0307942_1001912_pt1:15000-16833 | contig 16833 bp, 16 predicted proteins | sample OrgLakmetagen175_FD_201846 | JGI IMG/M metagenome (GOLD analysis project Ga0307942, IMG submission 201846) | Saline water microbial communities from Organic Lake, Antarctica - #175 | ecosystem: Environmental > Aquatic > Non-marine Saline and Alkaline > Saline | place: Antarctica... | reverse complement strand
TCATAAGTGTGGGGGGTCAGGAAGGGTTTCTGGGGGGGGGGGTCATTTTGGGCTGGAGGCCCAAAATTTACATGTGACTGTCAAGAAAAAACAATTTCAAGCCTCCTGGGTACACCTGTAAAAAATTATAAGGCAGCTACTTAGAATAAATTTGCGAGAGATCCAATACCACCAAGTAGTAGGTAGGTATGCCCTCTGTAGCAACTAAAGCTAGAGAGCGAAGTGGAAGAACTTTGGCAGACATGCCAGGTAGTTATGGAGGTAATTTTGATTATGAATGAGGAGTGAGAAAGCCTAACATCTGTGAGAAAAGCCCGTGTGTAATACCTATGCATCAAACAAAAGAGCAACGTACAAAGGCATGTATCGTCTCTTGCAAGCACTGTATGCGGTTCTTCCATTTCACTCTCAGTCCTATATCTCTGAGGAAATTCTGTGTTTGGCGTATTCATTACTCAGGGGTACATCACAGTCCTCTTTCTGGGCGAGAGACACAAATCTTGCTGCTGCTGCTGCTGCTCGGATGTTCAAGATCATAGAATATGTAATATGTACCCTGCTTGCCTACAGTGCCAAGGCTTCCGTTGTGATCTTACAGATTGTCCTATTATATCCTCTTACCTGCAGTGCCAAAGCCCAACCACGGCAAGCGAACCCCATTATTTAAAGTGACCTGAGGGGATGGAGATCGAGAACAGAAGAGGGTCTTGTGTATGTGTGTGTGTGTGTGTGTGTGTGTGTGTGTGTGTGTGTGTGTGTGTGTGTGTGTGTGTGTGTGTGTGCACGAGAGAGTAAATGTGTGTGTGCATGTGTGCACGCGTGTCTTGTGAGGACGTCTGTTACGGTGCCCATCAACCTGCACGTTGATAAAGCATGCATGGCACATAGGGCTGGCCAGGACAATTGTACATGAGATTGGACAAATTGATTTCAGCCAGGCCCGCACTTACAGATTCTTTATCGTCAGCAAGCGTTTTCTCCAGCAGAGACAGCCCATCTCTGCTGTTGCTGGTTAGAGATGGGAGAAACAGAACGTTGACAGCTGTGACAAGGAGCGCAATGGCACAAAGATACGGCCATAGTCTGAGACGTCGCATCTATCAAGCACCTGTACGGCCAGATGAAAGAGCATGGCGTTGGATCATGATAATGGCACACACAATAATGTGGATGCGTGTGTTTAAAGAGACGCGTGTGCTTTTATTTGTTGTGTGTGTGTATGTGTGTGTGTGTGTGTGCGTGTGTGTGTGTGCGTGTGCGTGTGAGTGTGTGTGTGTATATGCGTGTGTGTGTGCATGTGTGTGTGTGCATGCGTATGCGTGATATGTGTGTGTGTGTGTGATTGTGTGTTTGTGCGTGTGTGTGTGTGTGTGTGTTTGTGTGTGTGTCTGTGTGTGTGCGTGTGCGTGTGTGTGTGTGTGTGCGTGTGTGTGTGTGTGTGTGTGTTTGTGTGTGTCTATGTGTGTGTGTGTGTGCGCGTGTGTGTGTGTGTCTATGCGTGTGTGTGTGTGTGTGTGTGTGTGTGTGTGTGTGTGTGTGTGTGTTGTGTGCTCACTTCTTGTCAGGTCCCCATTTACTCATTAAAAATCAGATTATTTGAATACATTTATTTGAAAACATTCATAGTCCACCGCCAATCGCAATTTTGGCAAACTAACCGGCATTTGCACGCTTCTGAACACGGCCCCTCTATATCTAAAACTACAGAGAATCTACAGGTCGACCGTGACTTTACTGTCTTTGTGTGCACAGGATTCAGACTCCCCCAATCCAATTGGGTTTACGTGTTAGGCTTGTAAGCGCAGTATCGCCATCTGTAGCATGCGTCAGCCT
>Ga0307942_1001912_pt1:0-10000 | contig 16833 bp, 16 predicted proteins | sample OrgLakmetagen175_FD_201846 | JGI IMG/M metagenome (GOLD analysis project Ga0307942, IMG submission 201846) | Saline water microbial communities from Organic Lake, Antarctica - #175 | ecosystem: Environmental > Aquatic > Non-marine Saline and Alkaline > Saline | place: Antarctica: Organic... | reverse complement strand
TTAGGACCACTATGGTACTAGGTATTGCAAAAGTCATCCTACATAAGGGGGATAACCGATGGTGATGTTGCATAGCCAACCAACCGTTCGTTGTTACCTACATCCGTACATAAGGAATGAAATTAAGAAGTGGACTAGTGGAGCTGTAATTGGAAGAATTGATATTTTGGAAGCTGGAATTCTGAGAGGATGTTAAGATCTGGATTAAGATAGCTGTAATCAGGAGAGCTACAACTAGTAGCCACCCTTTTTACTTTTATGCTAACTAAAACCGTGCTCTGTTCTCTCCTGCACCTTGTGGCTGTAGGCCTCCCCGTCCCAAGCCCTGTCCCCAGCCTCCCACAGCTCAAGCCTGCAGCGTTGCGCTCCCTGATCAAAGCCCTGCCACCAGCTCACCTGTTTGACTGGAAGGCAGCAGCCAACAAGGCCAAGAGCGAACGAGGCATAGCCTGGATGGCAATTGCGCGTGAAAACGTGCATGTTGCACGTGACCTGAACCTGCCATCTCTGGCCACTACAACACAGTGGGTGAGTGATCGTTACGTCGGGCACGTTTCTCAACAATAGATGTCTTTCAGGACGTGTTAAGCCCCTCTTTATTCCCCTCTTCATTTCCCTTGTTGGTATGTTCTCGCTGTGTGGCTGTACTGCGTGTTCCCTATGAGGAGCTGTACTGCTCGCTGCTTTTTTTAAATAATTGTACAGTTGAACTCACGCAGTTGGACCTATTCTAAGCTGAACCTGCACCTTCCCCTCACGTGTGGGCACAGGAGGCTGTGCAAAAGGAAGAGGCCGGCTCCTCTGCCGGCGTAGAGGTGATGCAGGAGGCCCGCACAGCCGTGGCTGCCGCCCGCCAACAGAACATGCCATCTCTGGCCACTCCAGCACAGTGGGTGAGTGATCGTTACGTCAGGCACGGTTCTCAACAATAGATGTCTTTCAGGACGTGTAAAGCCCCTCTTTATTCCACTCTTCATTCCCCATGTTGGTTTGTTCTCGCTGTGGGGCTGTACTGCGTGTTCCCTATGACGAGCTATACTGCTCGCTGCTTTTTTAAATTAATTGTACAGTTTAAGCTGAACCCCCTCCTTCCCCTCACATGTGGGAGGCTGTGTACAATTAAGAGGCTGGGTACATGGGCCTCAACTTATGACTTGACATTCAATTTTCTTCTGGTAGACCTTCCCAAGCACGATTACCTGTTTTCCAGGCGATGGTCTGCAAGCAGGAGAATGGCACAGCGTATATTTCGGCAGCGCGCGCAGCTGTGCAAGCTGCAGAGCATGAGGGCCGGCCGGAGCTTCGCACAGACCAGCAAGCAGCAGTGAGTAGTAACGGAAACTTGTTTGAGTATTGAAACCCAATGTTGTTGCCACTGTTTGTCCTCAAGCAACTGCGCGTCAGCACCAGCCTGAAATGCAACCAACCACATCCAAACATGCTTTTGAAATTACCAATTTATCTGGAATCCATGGTTGACGCATGTACCTACTACCCATTCTTCAGATCCACACCTCAGTTCTTATTCTTTTCATCGATAATTGATACATTGGGCAAATGTCACATCTGGTGCCAGCTTGCGTTGTTATCGTCCATTTCTCTTTCTTCCAGCACAACCAAACGTATCTCACGATTCCCTTGCATGCATGCAGGCTGTGCCTATGATTGATGCACATGCCTGCAGCATCTGTGACATGGTAGGCCACTATAAACAGACTTGTGAGGTGAGAAGGTTTTACGGTTTAGCATAAAGGAGCTAGGGGGAAAGGGCCAAATATGAGTGTGTTTCTCCTTTGCTCCTCACCTTGAAGCAAGTACACATACCTAATACCTAGACATAAGATCTCCAATTAATACGCAAACCTATCACTTTTCATTATAATTGAACCAATGAACCACTGAACCTGGACTTTCTGCCGACGCTTTTGCATGTAGGGTGGCAAAGTGAAAATTGTTGTCCACCTGAGTACATGTGTCCATTATGCTCAGGTGGACAATACGTTGTCCACCTGAGTATGATGGAATCTGTACTCGGCAAGCTGCCAATACAGATGATGCACATGGGCCTCGCAAAGCTGCGCGCAGCCAAGCCTAGTGCTGAGGTGTTGGCAGAAAATCCAATGCCAGAGGTGGGTGCGAGCATTATTGATGCTCATTATCTTTTATTTTCTTGCGAAGCATATCTAGTTGTCCACCCCGCAAACCAGCAACAGGCCACAGTCCTACTCCATCTATAATCATCACGCTGTGATTAACCAATCTTGCATCCATTCTGGGTCGCCCGCAGGAGCTGGCTTACTGCAGAACGGAACGGCACTGGAAGCCAGTGTCCGAGATGCAGGGTTACAAGAGGTGCCCGAATTGCCGGCGATTTGACCGCAGTGTGAAGGGTTGACAGCGACAGGCCATGCGACTGACTAGCAAACTTCCGCGCATCATGAACATCTGACTGAACTAAAACTATATAACCCGAAATTAGTATTACTTGATTGATGTACCTCCCCTGAGACCAGGGTGATTGTTTGTGATTAATACTGAATTAATCACTCGAATTAATCACGTTTAAATTTATTACCCCTGAATTAATCACTCTGCGTTTCCAATGTATCGTGATAAATGCGCTGCCATCTGCCCACCGGGCATACCCCTTGGACCAGGCACTGTACCTGACACGCAGGAGAAGAGAAAATTGACTGTGGGAAGGGAAATTGCTGCTGCAACACACAACTGTCAGCGACAGCTCTAAGGAACGAAGCTGTTTGATGACCCAGGAAGTGTTCACCAATCGTCCCATTGGGCACCATTTGACTGCCAACAGGATGCCTGTCAGCTCCTGGAGGTGCGGGTAGAGGCCTGGACTTGCAGCAAGCTGGATATACGTAGTCGGGGTCATTATCTATAGCTCTATTAGAGTCCTCATTAAGAAGGCGCTGCATCACCGCTGAAATTTATTAATTGAATTTATCACTATGAAGTAATCATCTATCACCCCCCCCTATGATTAATTAATCACGGTAATTAATCACCATTGGAAACGCAAAATGCAATTAATCAATTTCCTTGAATTAATAATTAATATTTAATCACCTATCACCCTATTGGAAACGCACCGTTGATTATTATTACTGAAACGAGTGGTGGTTTCCACTGCGTAGTTATCCTTGTTTTTCCTCTTTTTTTGGGCCTGCCCGTGGCTGAGAGTCTGTAGGTGCTAGCATTTAAAATCGCTTCCTACTACACAACACTACGCTGATATGAAAAAGAAAAGAACACTAACCTTGCCCTCTTTTTTCCCAAACCGTTGCAACCAACGCGGTGGCTGCAAAGGACTCCTGACAAACGAGCAACCTAGCTATGTGTCAGGACCGAGCCGCCAGGCATCTCATCATCAATTACACTTTTGAGGTCAAACCTCAGAAACTAATTCTTTGTGCAGACAACCTGAGAAACTAAGAGTTGTTCATTGATAAGCTGCTACTGAGTGAACTCAACAAGTCAGATATTCGTGAATCAAAAATGACGCGTACACGCCTTAAGAAGGAACTCCTTGAAGGAGCTGCTCCACATTCTCAACAACTTTCACAACAACTTTCCCTCTGACACCTGCAGTAATACGAATAAATCTTGAATAAGACGTTTGGTCCAGTGCAAATGGTGCTAGTTTGCATCCTACTGTTGCGCGGCACAAGTAGCTAGACACTTCAACGCAAAAGCAAGAAATCTTGCTGTGGCCACGCTACAGATTTACAAGAAATATCTCTCTGTGTAACTCACCAGTGCCTTTTTCAACCATGAGGTGTGCCTTGGCAATCTCATACAATGGGAGCATGGCACCAACCACAGGCTTCAATTTCCCATCAGCAATTAGCCTGTATCAGTTGTGTGTGTATGGGTGTATGGGTGTGCGCACGTGTGTGCTCACGTTTCTATATAATAATGCTTAGAATGGCAAACTTCTAATTCAACTCCTTTGCATATTTAAGTTAAAAAACAGTGTCAGCCTTAAGTACCCTGTTTGCTTTTTCTTGAAGAGCACAGAGGAAGCTTTCAGGGCAAGGAGGGAAGATGACACAAAAAGGGGAGCGGAAGTGGAAAAAAGGTGCAGGCACTGGAGGTTGCCACGTTAAACCACCTCTTACTTGGAGGCCTGCTGTAATCCTAAGTCAGCCCTGCCTTGCACAGCCACCAGCGAGTGCGCCCCAAGACGGCCTGCACAGGAGGCAAACACACAGTTACTGCACATTTTTGGCAACAGTATGTGGTAGCTGCGCTGCTGTGGTGCTTTACAGCAACTCATTTTAGAAATTACATCTTTAAAATACCTTGTGCTGTTACACAACATGGGATAATTTGTTGTACGGTTCCCTGTATAAAAAAGTTCCATCTCAAATAGGTATATAAGTTTGGTCAGAGACAAATGTAGCAAGATGTTTTTTCTTGGCCAAGTGCACCTTTTCCTGGTCAAAAAACACGGCTCTCAGCAAGGTCACAGTGCGCTGGCAGGGTTACCTGTCAAGGTAAGCATTTTTGCATAGCCGCCCGTGAGCCACTCTTTCGGGCTTGCTACATTGCGGAAGACTTGCGCAAAATGGCCTCCACGCCGCACCACCTAAGCCACCGTTAAAGAAGCATTCAGGGAAGTGCATTTGCGTCAAGCAGCACACGTTTGGGTCAGGTGCTGCCCAGAAAACTTTGGCACTTGTGACATGGAAAGCAGGCTCTGTTGGTCATACCTCTCTGACACTGACAGGGCCTTTTTTTGTCTGTTGGAATAGGAATTTTACAATACTCGGTACGAAAGTAAATTCCTTTTCCTTATTGGGGGGAGAGATTATCTCTGCCTGCTTAGTTTTTCTCAACTTTTCTTTCATGGAAAATAGGACATGTACCTATACTGCGCTCAGATGTTAGCAAACTTGAAATGTACACATGATGCAAAGGGGTACGTGCTCTCTCTAAGATGCAGAGTGCCAAAGCACCTCACATGTTGAGGTTCGGCCAAAACCACACATGTGTGTGTTTTTATTGCGCACATATGGTAACTTTAGGGTTTTATATAGAGATATAAAAAGAAAAACCCCAGAGGGAAGTCTCCATCAATACGGTCATGTACGGTGCGTGTATACACGGTTCTGGCTAACCTTTTACATGTTGAAAGTAGGACAGAGGACAGGGGGACAGGCTACGTCCAACCTTGAAAATTGAGGTTCTGAAACACAGTCACCTAACGTACCATCTTGCAAAAGGGTGTCAAGTTACTTCAGCTGTGCAGCTTCTGTATCATCTAAAACCAGCACACTTCCAATACTATTGATATGCATTAAAAAGCACCTTGCATGCTTAATAAACCCCAAAAGACGCACAGCCCTTGAAAGGACTCTGCACTTGTGAAAACTGCAATGCTGACAAAGGTTTGAATTCTATACCCCATCAAGCTCTTGCCACAGCCCTCTTTCTGACTGACTAATTTTAGTTTTGTAATGCAAATTAGCTTCAATGACACCTTGCCAGGATAGCATGCCACCACATAAATCATATACCTGCAGACTCCTCGCGTCATAGTCGTCACTGCTGATAGTGTTAACTACACAATCATAGCCTCCAGGGGGAGCTGCATCTTCAAACCTGGAGTGGAAAGGAGCACATGTAAGCTTTATGTCCATAAATGGATGCATCTGTACAGGACTTCATCAAAGCAGCAAGCCGCGGCCCACATGTATAATCCTTGTACTACTGTCAAAAGTAAATGGTCAGTAGGTACAATTTCTGTACATACATGTACTCACCTCCACCCCTCAAAAATCTTAAATTTTTACAAAAACAATCTGATCACTGCCACCTCCAAAATCCCACAAAAGTCTAGCCAGATCTGGATGATTACGTGTAAATATTTTACAAAAATAAGCACTGCCACTCCCAAAAATGTAAGGTAGGGGCGGAAATACTCTTTACGTACGGAATTACAAAAAGATTGAAGTCTAGGGTGTTCCCAGAAATCAGCTGTGATATTTAGGGCAGTAAGATCACAATCAGGTTCATACTACTCTCCATGTTATTGGAGGATTGGGACCGCTTTGGTACCGTACAGGCTCTTTTTTGCAGGAAGTCCATCACAAAGAGTGTAAAAGATGGAACTTACAGGCAAGGGAGGGTAATTAAAAGATGGCCATTTTCAAGGCAGGAGCAGTAGCAGTACAACGAGTATAGGAATAGATCAGAAGTGCTGAAAGCTGTCCAGATCTTGTATAATTATTGCAAGGAAGTAGGCACACACTCACATAGAAGGTCAAAACAACGGTTTACTCTCCCAATCAACCAGAGCGCTGACCCCAGGTAGTGCAGTTTTTCCTCTCCTCCCAGTCGAAATAGCTTCTGTATGCAACTCCTTGCGTATAATAGAATGCACAAACCTTTGTGTCTTGTAATCCACACACGTCTCAGCACCCAGTTCCTTGCACAGGTCAATGTTTGCACCAGAGCATGTTGTGGACACACGTGCGCCCTGGGCGGCAGCTATTTGGATGGCCAATGAACCCACACCGCCTGAGCCTGGGCATGCGTGTTGCGTGTGTATGCATGTGCGTGTTTGTGTGTGTGTGTTGTGTGTGTATGTTTGCATGTGTGCGTGCGTGTGTGCGTGTGTGTTTGTGTGTGAGTGACAAAACACATCATTGGAGGAGAAAGTCCTCATTGTAGACCACACCGTTGAGTGAAACAGGGACAGGCTTGCAGATGTGCAATTACCCTATTTTTTAGTTATCAATATCCCAAGTTAAAGATCAACAACAAATGCACAAGACTAGTCAGCCAAAGCTCCAAGGATACGCATTGTTTTGCAGTATATATTGCTTTCTTGTGAGTGCCAGATGCAAGCTTGCAATTAACAGTCAGTTGCTGTTTACAAGCCTATTATGCAACTGCACACTGAACTCCTGCACTCTACTGGCAGGAACAAGCTGAAGTAGACCAGCTCGTTGCCTAAGCTAGATCTGGTTATCTGAAGTTGGCAGTCAACCTTCAACTCAGCTGCACAGCTCAATCACTTCTGTCGGTGTTCTGCACTTAAGAGGCGTAGAAACCCACCACTTTTGATTGTTATTAGGTATTTGTACAGTGTACATCTATACACACATGGAAACACATTCACACACCCACAACGGATAAAAACACACATGTAAACACACCTGCATGGATCAGAACTTGTTTTTCATGAAGAGGCATGGACTTCATTAGTGCCTGGCCATTTGAGAATGCAGCCGACAAGGAATGAAACCGCGGTACATTTAAAGAAATGGGCAAATTCCAAAGCGAAAAGTAGGGAGCGGACGTTGCTAGCCAAATTGCACATCCCTCCTCAAAAATGCAGGCAATGCCAATGGCATAAATAGACAAAATACGTCTCAGTAGGCTTAGAAATAAATGGTACCTGACAAAGGCCTTCTACTTTACCTTGCACTTCTACTGTCTATGTAACTGCCCTCTGTTCCTGTCCTTCTTTGGCTGCACACCTGATATGCTGTATTGACACAGAGTGGCAGCGACGCTGCACTGAAAACGTCCAAGCCTTGGGGCACAAAGTCAGCGTTTGCTTCTGGAACCACGGTGAAGGCCGCAGCAGAGCCAAACTTTGCTAGGGGATTCCCCATCCAATAGATGAGGTCCCCCGCTTTGAACTGAGTCATCAAGTAGATCAAGCAGAAAAGTGAGAGACCAAAGAAGTGATCTGAATAACAGTGCATGAACCTGACCAGATTATCTAAACCGTGTACAAACGGAAAGACTTTTTTACTTTGTGCCGCACGCAGCGACTAAGGCTTGAGCATGTAGTGCCTTCTCTTCACAGGGGCATCAAGCTTTGCTTATAATTATAAGAGGGAGTTTATCCATCTGCACCACCGAGCGTGGTATGGACCTGATACTACCAAAGTCACTTGAACTCAAAATGATGGAATTTTCTACCCAATGGACTCAGGCTACTGATGTAAACACGTGAGCGCCAGTCTGGGGGGCCTTTCCCCAATGTATGCTGCTTTATTTCAGGATAAAATTTTTGCTTTATTGCTCTCAAAGAATTGGATCAATTCATCTGAAAACTAGCAAATAAAAAAAGATGCCGACCACCAGATGGTCCAACAGAGGGTTTTATGAATGGCAGATCTTGTAAAGCCGATATGAACAAGTCTCCGCTTGAAGGACGAAAAAGTATTGGCTGCTCCTGTAGCGATGGAACACCCAGCATACTCAAGGGAAGGAACATTTAAATGCCAATCACTAAGAGCACCTCAAGAAGTTGAAGTTTGTATAGAAGTCACATGATGGGGATCAGGGTTGTATGTGTGTGCAAGGTCACTCATACATCAGCAGCATGTGTTGATGATGCTTCTCCTGTAACCCGCAAATATATCTCTGATGTTCCAGTATTGATTCAGTTAGAAAGAAAGCATGTTGGTAGCGTGATCCCTAAACCCTTCAGTGCGGCATAAACTTGCATCACAAATCTGACGGCGGCAATGCGGCAATTCAGAATTGGGAGGAGAAGAAGAGGGATTTTTCCAAGCGAGTGGTTAGCAATTTGGGCAACAAAAGCAAATTTAGGTAGTTATGATGGCACTGTGAGGTGTGTGTAAGGCAAAAGCCAATCAAATGCTTGCTTCATGGTGCAAGAAGGATAAAGAAAAACAAAGCAGGGAGAAAGAGGTGGGGACAAAGGCTTGCAACCTGAGTGGTCATACTCCCCAAAGTATTACAAGATTACAAGTTAAGGAGAACAGCCTCACAACTGGGGTTAACCCAACTCTATTCTACGTCCTACATAAGAATTGGACACCCACACACTCACAACAAATGACACCCAGCACCAAAAAGGCTTGTGTATTTAGACTCAAGTGGGAGAGTAGTTACCTTGCTGTTAGGAGGTGTGGCCAGAACTACTCCCGACCCGTCAGACCCTGTGACCTGGAGGGCAGCATTGTGAGGTGCAACGTTAAGACGTTGCAACATTTGACCAATTCCATGGTCTATTTTTCTATGAAAATTTGTGGAGAAGTCGTGCATTCTCCAAAAGTAGGTAGGTGGTCAAGAAACAAATGGCCAGAAAACATGAATAGATCCTCCAAGATTTTGCAACCCAGTGGTGGAAAACCAAAAATGCGAAAGCAGTGATCCTTCTGATGAAATCATTTGCAGGACAGGTAACACACATGGATCCTTGGCCTCCATTGTGTTCTGTAGGCTCTGGCTAGTTTAAGGACAAGTTCAAAGAATCTATTTATTGCTAAACTGTAATTTGTAATCCATTCCAGCATTGCTCGCATGCACTCTCCCTGACAACGAGCACTCCCCCAATATGATCAGCAAATGTTGAAAGTAGATAATTGAGGAATTAACAAGTGCACGAAGCTCCAGCCATGTTACCCCTGAGTACATCCAGCTTGACAGGAAGAATTGGTTTTTGAGAACGGTATTTATTGCGGCGGCATCGAAACTTCATTCCTGTGATTTAAGTGGACTGGGCTAAACATACCTTTGGATAGGGAAAGATTGCAGCAGGCAGGTTTGCCGCCCTGATCTTGACATCTACTGGGTTCACCGAACAGCCCGCAACCTGGAATTAGAATGACAGTAAACACATGCAACATGATACTGGTTGAAAACTGTGAACGATGTATGCTACATCTCCCAATTTTTGAAACCTTGAATTTGAGTGGGGACATTCCTATATCTTGCTCCCTGTGCTGATCTTGAAAAAGACCCCATGATGTCTTGCTGGCACTTTTGTGCTTGTGCATACACGCATGTGTGAATTCACGTGTGTGTGTGTGTGTGTGTGTGTGTGTGTGTGTGTGTGTGTGTGTGTGTGTGTGTGTGTGTGTGTGTGTGTGTAAGTGTAAGTGTGTGTGTTTTAAGTGTATGTGTCATACATTATGTCGTCAAGCAGCTTCTGAGGGGCCTTACCTGAGCGCGCACAGCGCAAAGAGGTGTTGTGTGTATTTGTTGTCCA
>Ga0307942_1001911_pt1 | contig 16837 bp, 10 predicted proteins | sample OrgLakmetagen175_FD_201846 | JGI IMG/M metagenome (GOLD analysis project Ga0307942, IMG submission 201846) | Saline water microbial communities from Organic Lake, Antarctica - #175 | ecosystem: Environmental > Aquatic > Non-marine Saline and Alkaline > Saline | place: Antarctica: Organic Lake... | reverse complement strand
ATATATATATATATATATATATATAAATGCTTCTGCAGTTTATAAATATATATTTATAAATGTCTGCACACAACCCCTTTGCTCCTCATTACCTAATGACTTTCGGTGGTGAATGTACTTCGTCAGTAAGGATCTTTTAGGTGCTGGCACCTAACTGCTGTTTCCCTAAAATCACGTAGGATGCGTTGTTACTACCAGCATTATCTCCTCTTTTCCCTTCTTTATTTTCTGTGAGGTGATCTGGTGATCTGAGGAAATGGAGGGTTTCTGTTGCATGTACTCGTCACTTGTAGGATGTAATAGGCAACCTGACATGCAACTTAGACTGTGTGATATTATTTTTGCACTACCGCAATAATAGGTAGGATATGTAAACAAATACAGGGCAATGAGTAGCTTCGTGAAAAACCGTGAATCGGCCCCCTTTTTTAACTGATGACAAATATATCGGTAAATTTATCCTACTGCTGTTAAGAAATGAGCTTATATTCTGCGTATATTTATGTCTGAGTATTCCAGATTGCAGTTGCTCTCATTCATTGTTCCTTTGGCCGTTTTATGGCCCCCTCATTAATTGCGATGTAACACTAGATATCCGTGATATGATCTCCGTCCCCCCTGAATACGTCCAGCAGTGGACCAGATTGAAAAGAGGTGTTTGTTGCCTGCAAGCCCCTTTCCAAGCCAAACAGTCCCAGCAAGCCAGTTATGGCTCTAACTTGTGTTGGATAGCTAATTGTTTATTTGCACGCCAACAAAACAAGCAGCAGAAAGGGCGGTCTGCTTGAAAAATAAGAAGAACAAAATGGAATTCCGACAATCAATTTGGATCCGAGCGACATTGACTCACCAAATACCGTAGTTTTCCAAAATAAAGTATAAGATGGCTAAGACGAAGCGAGACAACGAGGCCAGCAGAGGATCAAAGAAGACCAAGCTCCAGAAGTCATTGGACGGACTGATGGTGAGTTTTCTTGTCAGGAATTGCTTGTGCGAGTTGGTGGTGAGTGCCTCGAGGCAAATTGTCAATCAGTAGCAGGCGGACGAACGAACGAGCGCCCGCGGGCCCCCTGCTAGCTACGACCCCTGCCCTCACCGGCGAGCAGAGGGGAAGGTTGGGTGGCAGCAGGATCTTGGCTGCGTGCGTGCGTCTATCTAGCAAATTTGCCCGGAGGCGTTATGCACAAGATACGCGTATCACCTCGTCACTGCCAACATACACAACAATTATATCACCACATTCTCAATCTCTCAATCAAGTAAGAGAAAGCACTCCTATTCAAGGAAATCATGGGTGCCTCGTGCACACAACAGTACATTATTATTGAGGACGCCCGCCCACACACGCACGCACACTACATGCGTACACTAGATGTATGTATGTCCAGCAACAGCTATTGCATCATCAGGCTTCCAGGCCTGTGCCCGTGCCCCTTTAGAAATCAGGGAGCTTGTACCAATCAAACAAATGCGCTCGCTCATCGCCGATGAGGTCGATGATATCAGACGTGCCAATAATCGTATGCTTATTTGCATGATAATGAAGCCCGTATTCCTCGTGGCAATGCCTCCTACGCAAACATGTATTTGCCATGCTGCATGCATGCGGACAATTTCGAATACCTCACACGTGCGCACGCACCATGCTAGCATGCTAGCATTGCTAGTATCACATCCGTGTCCGTTATCTGGACACGGGAGAGAAAAAAACCTTTATTAAAGCGTACCTAGCAGGCCTCCTTGATCCGGCTGTTTTTTTTTATATGCTGCTGGATGCTGCAAATCCAGCACGACTTAGCAGGAGTTCTTATTTAAGGTCTTTAAAGGGATTGTATGAGTACACACCACGAGAACAAGGCGTCGGGCCTTTCTGTTTAGGCACGACGTACCCTTTCGCAAGCAATTTTACCATTTACACATTTTGGCATTATAGCATCATCTTTGTTTGTTGGCAAACGCCTTGTTTACCATTAGCTTTCTCCACTACAGCCTTCTCACCACTTACCAATCTTTTCCACGTACATGCAGCGGGTCATTCAGGATGAGGGCTGGCCTTATGAAACCAGGTGCTGTAATGCCTTTTTCCAAACGACTTAGGAAGTAGAAATATGCATGTATGCATTTGGTGATGGGACTCTGGCAAGAGTTAGCAGATCTCGGAAGCCACATTCCATTGCGTTGTCCATCAATTGCAACCTACTATTCACACGGTTTACACACCCGGCTGCTGGTTATATTTAGCCACATGCAGCGTGCCACACCAGCTCAACAGCAGCAGCAGCAGCAGTAGCACCCAAATAGCCTCTACAGCAAAAGATTTGGCACTTTCATGTGTGTCTTCTTTGTGCTACGCAGGCTGCGATCAGCAAAGAAGTACGCTGAAAAGAAAAAGGAACAGACCAAAAAACGTGAGGAGGGCCCTGAAGAGGTGAGGGCGTGAACCTGTTGCAGTTAGAGGCGTGTAAACATTCATCTGTAACAGGGCATGTGAGGAATGGAGAGGCATCCTGTAGCAGCAATGCACAAAGTGCTGTACACGTTGTTGCGGATTTTTCACGCCAAAGGACGTGAACAATCAAATCATATTGACATTACCCAAAGATAATATACTTGAATGAACATCCTTTCTTAAGAAGAGAAAGCGAAAGTAAAAGTGCTATAGAAAGCGTGCATCTTCTGGATTAGCAAGGAGGCACTTTGATTGTGTTCTCTGAGCTTGGTTGTCAGTGATTTTGCCTTGTATAAGTCCAGTCCTGGATCCGAGTGAGGTTTGTCACTGTTTTTTTGTAGATGGTGCCCTTTACTCCGATCAATACCTCAATCCTGTGCTGGGAATGTCTGGCAACAGCCATGCTGGCAGCTCCCCCAATTTGCCTTCTCACTCTTAGTTTCTTGACACTGCCCACGTCTGAGTAGACAAGTTTCTAAGCACTTTTCACCTCTTCATTTCAGATTGACCCAGAAGCACTTGTGGAGGAAATGGTGCCATCTGAAGTCAAAGCGCAGCCAGCAAAAAAAGCAAGGAAATGAATTGGGCTGCACTGTCTAGGAGTGCTTACTTTGTCTATTCTTTGGATGATATGTTTGCGCTGAGCGTACAGTGGCAACTCCCTTAGACTTGGTCAAACAAAAAGAACTAGTTTTGGTTATTGGCTTCCTTTTTCCATCCAGTTGCATTTCGAATTTCATCTTTTATCAAAGGACAGAAGAAGTCTTTTGCAACTTTAGAAATTGATTTCTTCATGATGTCAATTCTGGTTCTGTTTACAGGTTTACAGGTTAAGCCATCTGTCAAAACGTGCGACTGCTAGGCTGCGTATGTAAAACATATAAAAATTGTGATAATTGTTGTTGTAGCACGAGACTTGTATCACCTACAAAAAAAATCCTGGAAAGGGGAAAAAGGCACAATGTATGTGACATTGCAGGATCTTTTACTGGAGGCCTTAAATTTAAAAGAAGGCAGAGGTCAATAAATTGGAAAAACCGTTGAAGCTTTCAGAAATCATTACCTACATGTAACAAAGAAGCTGTTACGTGGGTATATGTACCCAGACATCCAATCGTTAACCCTTTTCCCGATGTAACATTGGTGTCAAAGGGTGGCTGACTGGACAGCGGCCGGTGCGTTGAAGCGCACCACGGGTACTGCGGACGATAGAAGGTCCTCAGTTCGAACCCGGATAGAGGTCAAAAAGTGCGTGAAAAGAAAAGAAAAGAAATGACTCCGCTGGTAGTGATGACACAGCCAGCGTGATTAAGGGAGGGGGCTACTTAGGTGCCCACACCAGGCAACCCCCCACCGCGCAAACAATTATTAAGAAATTAATGTGGGTCAGGGGGGTTGTGTGCCGTAGCACCTGGACCCAATCCTTGACTGTTGTTGCTTGTGTTATATTGCAGTGCATACCTTGTTTCTATGAGTGCAGATGCATGTCTGATGGAGTGTTCGCTCAGTTTGTGTGTCAATTTTTTCAGAGGGGGCTGACTGAGCAAAAAAAAACGGTGTTTTTAAATTGTGAATTGAGCACGTTAACCCCACTTTGCAGTTTTTGATAATAAAATCCAGATGTAGCCGTTGATCTGAAGTTCAAATTGCACTTGATCTTGAGAGCTGCAAATTGCGGCCACATGCCCTATTGTCCGCGGCGTGAACCCCACTTTTCACCACAAAATCTTCACAGCAGATCACCCACTCCACCAAATGGCATAATTTTGTGTGGTATGGTGTTGTTGTAATAAAAAAATATGATTGCAAATAAAGTCAAGTGAAAAGATGAAGTGCGTGTGAAGCCGACAATGGAGCTGTTTTCCCATCTATGCTATTTTCCCATAGAAAGGCACCAAATTAGAGTTTGGGCAGTCAAGGTGAGCTTTGACCCCCGTCAATTTGCGCACACTGTGCGTGACTTACATGGATATAAGCACATCCTCGTGCAGCTTACAATATCAGCTTTCGTTTAAAGCCAAAATGGTGTCAGTTGGCTGAGTGGGCAGTGAATGGCTGGGTTCAGAGTGCAAAAAGGGCACATATTTGGACATTTCCTCAGTCAGCCCCCTCTGCAATTTTTTAATCATATGGTAATCCAGAGGTTTGTCTGTATAATCTTTGTAGCTTTGTAGATAGTCCCCATAGCTCCAACGAGGATCACGCGACGCTTGACTTCCCTATGTACTTGTCTGTTTAGGTTGGCAATAAGCATGCTGTGCTGTGCTTTTGCGTGAAAAGAATTGACATCCAATCGAAAACCCTTTTCCCAATAATGTAACAGGAGCCACTTACCTCTTGAAACGCCGTAAACTCTCTACCACAAAAAATAGGTGAGAAGGGATCACAAGGGTTGCAAGCTTTGCTTGGACTTGAATCTTAATTGATGAGAGCAGATACCGGAAAGGGCACGTCTGGCATACAGGTCTAGCAGGTAGCGCAGTTCACAGAGTGGACACGGAGCTTGGAGGCAAACTTCTTAATTCATAAAAATTTCACCACATTCCTGTGAAGGCTGCGGGGAATGAATTATGTACCTAGATGGGAAAGCCTCATAGCACAAGACCTTAAAACTGCTCTGGATTCAGACATTTTTGGTCCATGCCCAATCCAATTGCCTCCACGAGGCTAACCACACATAGTACAGATTTACAATTGCTAGCAAAAACAAGGCATACATCAACACTGGAACATACACTTGACAAAAATGAAGCACTGCTAAGACGCAGGAACGGAGCGTCACTTAACAAGAGAAACAAAATGTCCTAATTTGTGTGATAGTATTTACACTACCTGCGCTCTCTTTTTTTAAGTACACATAAATCTTTCTTTCACACTGTTTTTGGCTGATCTTAAAAGGACGGGCACTGAAGTTCCGAGATTGACACTGATCAGAGCAAAGAGCATAATAGCATCGATCGTCGCAAAATTGTAATTACAGAGAGCACTATGACAATTTTCCAGGTCTAGGGCATCAAGCTTCGGCAATTTGAGAAAGATTTATCTACATGTTACTAACTGTCACAGGTGGTGATCCTGCACATTAACTCGCTAGTCACATGCATGGTTTTTGTTATTATTATGGTTCAATTACGCGTTTCGGTCTCGAATGAAAACCCCCTAACCCTCATCAGTGTTCTGTGTCTTAAGTTTGGTTGTAAATGGCTTTTAGGTGGGATAACAACAAACAGTTGCACAGGAATCCCTTATGCGCCACCCATATTAGTGGAAAATTCCACACATTAAACAGGACCTGCGTAAACGAACCGATGACGTAGTCAAATAGCAACACTAATCAAATTGTCAGTCGATACAAACTTTTTATATCGTCCTGATCAGTAGGCCAATTGCATACACAATCAAGCAATAATCAACTAGCAGTAAGCTAGCAGTACCCCATCTTGCTGCTGCCTACCTCGCGTTCAACATTGCGTACGTTGGCGTAACCTGGTTCACCAAGCAGCCACGACCATACCACCCCTGCACTCCCGACGACTTCCAGAGAGCTTGGAATAAGCTGGCAGGAGAGAAGATTGAGGAGTGGGCCTTAAATTAGTCTGCTTTCGTCTGCATTGGGCTCAAACCCTTAACAGAAAGTTTTATAACTAAATTATGCTCGCGTGCCACAGGCGGGCCTCGCTAGTGGCAGAAAATATAGAAACTTGTTTTTTTGCTGCCGCTTGCATTCATCAAGGGCTTTACAATCCATTTTATTCTTAAATCAATTGCACAGTAACGATGAGGAACCCGAAAAAGCCTGGCAAAGGCCCCTCAAAGTCACCCTCGGGTGCCAAGCCCACAGCGTCATCCAAAAAGGTGAGTGATTGTCCCTGTCTGTGTAACTATTGCCACATGCACTTGCCTGTCTGCTCAGCACACACAAAGCCTTCAACGCTGAATTGCACTGCACGTACACAGGCCAAACCAATGGAGACCGACCAAGCTCCAGCCACTACATCAGCAGTGAGTCCTTGCTTGACAAAAAGCTACCACGTTGCATGCATGTGTGAGAAGCCCTTCACTCAAATTTGCTCCCAACAGACGTACTCTCAGCCGACACAAAACCCTGGTTTGGTCGCACACAGGTTTGGCGGCCAGGAATCGATCCCATGGCTGAAGATGAGGAGCTAGACTATGACCCCACAGCTTACGACTGCATGCACAAGCTGCAGCTGGATTGGCCATGCTTGAGGTGACCGGCACAACAACGGCCGTAGAATGCAAGCTTCAGATGGGCTCAAACTGCGTAAATGGTTTTTGCAGTATGCTTTGCGCATGCACTCACACACACATACATACATACATACATACACATACACACACATGCACACACATGCCTTGGCCTTAACACACTCCATGTATCCATTCCCGTCCGTGCATTGCCACATCTCAACTTAGTCCATTAACAGTTTTTTGGATGCCTGCCAAGAAGAGCTTGCATTTTAAGCATCAGACATGAGGACTCACGCGACACCCTCACTTGCATCCCCTCAGCTTTGATTACATCAAGGACGAGCTAGGCGCCCCGCGGTCCACCTTCCCACATTCGTGCTTCATGGTGGCGGGCACTCAAGCCACGTCCGCCAAGCAGAATTACGTGGCTTTCCTACGGCTTGCAAACTTGGGACAGGGCAGGTGTGTGTCGTATGAAGGTTGTGAGAGCACGCATGTACATGTGTGCATGAAGTCATGTTGTGCATGTATGTGTGTGTATGGGTGGGCGGTGGGGTGGGGTGTAAGTGCATGTGTGTGTATGCATGAAGTCACACTCATACACACACATACATGCACACCCACACATGCACACAGAGACACACACATACACACACATACACACATACACGCACGCGCACATCACACACAGCATACACAGATACACGCACACGTTCCTGTAGGCACGGGAAAAAAGCCAAAAAGAAGGAAGAGGATGAGAGTGATGATGACAGCATGTCAGACAGCAGTGGGGACAGTGAGAAGGACGAGGAAGAGTGGGACGAGCACGGTCCCCCGCGCATGCACTGCAGGTGACTGCGATTGCGCATCGACATTTGCGCACTCTCATGCACATGCATGTTCTGTCATTTGTAATTGCTCGCACACTTGACGAGCTTTTATGCGCATCATCGTATTGCAAGTGCACGGGATGAATCTCAGGCTGTGGCAAGCAATGTGAATCAGGCTACACTCGTGCACAGTGGCTAAGTCAAGCGTACGTAACAAGCATCACGTTTGCTTTTAGCAAGTGTTTTAGCACTGACTAAGTGTTTGAGTCAACGACAAGTGTTTAAACAAGTATAACATTTACCTTTACGTAAAGCGCACGTAACGGAACAGAACAAAGCACCGCCCCGACCATGTTGCCCTCACCTTATTGTCGTGAACAGGATGGTGAACCATCATGGAGGGGTCAACCGTGTGCGCAGCTGTCCCCAGCAGCCGGGTGTAGTCGCTGTGTGGGGAGACAATGCCAAGGTAAGAATTGGGGATGTATCAGCGCAAAGGGCGTTGTCGCTGTGTGGGGAGACAATGCCAAGGTAAATTAGGGGGATGTGTGAATGTTAAGAGCGTTGTAGCTGTGTGCAAGGAGGTGTGTGATTGTGATGAGCTTGACTATTGTGTAGGTAGTCCAGACTGTGAGTGCCAGGTTGCAGGGGTTATCTTTAAGGTGAGGAGACAAAATGAAAGCAGGATGATGAGGCATCAATGTTGGGGATGGGGACATGGCTCATGACGAGGACGAGGAAAATGTTTTCCGCGAGCGAAAAAAATGGCGTTACTCCGTGGGGGGATTATATAAATATGGGAGGGATGTGAAGGTCAGGGTGTTTGAAAGGGGAATTATGGCCCAGACAAAGGCAGGGGACAATTAATGTTCAGGGAATGAGAAGCCTCGCATCAAAGTCGTGCCCAAGAAAACAAGGGAGGAGGACTGGAGTCATGACAAGAGAAAGAACAAGGGGAAAAGAAATGCTCCTGAGCCCTCTGGTACGTTTTGAATGTAGCGTGTCATTTAATGGCTGAATTCAAACCTTTCGTGACGTCAATGATGGTTACTAAAAATCTGATCAGGGGCGGTTCCTGGCTGGCATGGACCTCAAACATGAGTCACACAATTCTATGGCCTACCGTCTAATGCTCACAATGAGGGGTTTTAGCGCTGCTTGCAGTACCTAACTCCGTTTTTTGTACCGCTATTTTTTCACCAGCCTCTGTGCAGCAGCAATGAAACCCCGGTTAAATACCTTTTTCTACCTACCCCCGCTTGCCGTGGCAATCGTGAACGCTAATACTTTTTTCCGTGTAACAGACGCATGGGCCAAAAGTGCACGATTCGAGGTACGCACACCGTAACCGCCTTACTCAGCTGTTTTCATTTTATGGAAATGCTGCAGGTGGACCTCCTAGATGGCTCAAAGCTGCTGCAAGAGATGTCAGCGGAGTCAGAGCCAACTGCCAAATCACGCAACAGGTGTGCGCAAATCACAGGTTAATGCCTAGTCACGCAACCGGTGGGTGCCCTCCAACAATGTCTGCAGCTAATACTAAGCACACCCTTGATCTCTACGGGACAGCGTGGTACTCATTAGCAGTCACCAGGCAAAGGTAGCATTTCGCAAACAGGGACATGAGAAATGGGTGCCCCCGTTTCGTATGTATCATTGCCGCACGAGCTGTTTGTATAGACCTTTTCACTTTTGAGGGAGTAGCTACATTTGGAAGGGCTTTTACGACGGCCCCCTAGCTCACGTGGTTGAGGCCCGTGGCTTGCAGCGTTCGTTTAGAAGCTCAAAGCACAGCAGTGCTGGAGTAGCAACCCTACCAAGCCCCTGTTCAATTAGTTATCGGTGAGAGCAGGGTGTAGCACCATGCTGGAAAAGAGTTTTATAGTTTCCTCCCCTGGTTTGAGAAAGGAGCGTGGGCCCTGAGGCGCATGACAGGCTTTCCAGGCAGCAGTACTTGTACAAAATGGCAACTTGTGTCAAAGCGGGCAACCTGTACCTTTCAACCTGATTGCAGCAGGCAGACACAAAGGAGGGGTAACAGGGGCAGCTTGCTTTGGTACCAATCGAGTGGTACTAACCCTAAGCCTGCCGAGCGATGACTGTGCAAACACCTTTTAAGGAGATTTCCAAAAGCACTGGCTCTTAGCCTTTCACTGCAGGGCCACTGCTCCAAGCCAGAGCCAAAACACGCGCACGCACATATACACACACAGGCACATTCTCTGTTTTTAGGATCGGCTTTTGGCCCTCAGCGCAGCTCGCACATGTAAAGGAGTACTGCATAGTCCAATACGCTCACACACAACCACATTTATACGCTCGTACGCACTCGCATACACAAATGGTTGCGTCGCTGACCCAGGGTTGACCTGCGGCCTCTGGCACAGCATACGCACGCAATGGAGGGCTATGCCATGGACTGGTCGAAGCTGAGGGCAGGCCGGCTGGCTACGGGTGACTGCCGCAAGAACATTCACGTCTGGGAGCCTCAGGTGAGAGCCAGGCACTGGATTTTGAAATCAGTCGTGTTTCAGTGTGAATTTTTAAACTCTCCTTGCTGGCTACGGGTGGCTGTTGCAAGGACATAAACGCCTGGGAGCCTCGGGTAGGAGCCAGGCACTGGATTTTGGAATCAGTCTTGTTTCAGTGTGAATTTTGAAACTCTCCTTGCTGGCTACGGGTAACTGTTGCAAGGACATAAACGCCTGGGAGCCTTGGGTAAGAGCCAGGCACTGGATTTTGGAATCAGTCTTGTTTCAGTGTGAATTTTGAAACTCTCCTTGCTGGCTACGGGTAACTGTTGCAAGGACATAAACGCCTGGGAGCCTTGGGTAAGAGCCAGGCACTGGATTTTGGAACCAGTCTTGTTTCAGTGAATTCTCTGAACTTGCTGCGGCCAAATGTCACAAAACGTTCACATCTGGGAGCCTCAGGTGAGAGGGAGGCACTGGAGTTGGTGACAGGCCTTTGTCATATCATTTGATGCTGGCAATGGGGGGCTCAGACAAGAGGGGGCAGCAGAGTCATAGAGATTGTGAGCTTTGATTTTGGTAATTTGAGTGAGTGAGTGCACGTGGATGTCATGTTGCCAGCTATGAGTGGCTGTCATTTGAACATCACCTTGTGGTAGATACTAAGAAGAGGAGGCAGCACAGCCCACTTGTACGAGGTGTTTGGTCCCAGGATAACTAAGAGGGTGCAGTGGAGAAAGGCACAGGTGTATGGTGCATTTTACTGGCCAGGGTCACTGCAGAGTTATGAACGAGAAAAATGAAGGCTAGTGTGAACACTACTGGCAACGACCAGGGGTTTGCTTTGCACACCACCCGATGGATGCAAAGCCACACAACATCCTGGAGAATGAAGAGAGGAAGGGCTTGTACATAATGTAAAAGCTAGACCGTGTTGTTATCAGAACAACCTGGTTTCGGAAGAACTATCCCGGCAATGACCGACCTACCTATGGTGGATGTTCATTTGATCTGCACGGGTATAGGCTAGGAACCTTGCAAACAGATGCAAGGGGGGGGGTGCAATTATGTGTCCTGCTCACAAGCTGCAGAACGAGTGCTTGTGTAAACAGTATTTGCAAACTTTTCATGACAAGCAGGGTGAGCTGTGCTAATGCTTCTTGTGTGCTTTTGATTGTGAGTTGATCAATAAAGTTTGGTGGTTTGTGAACGAGTGCTATGAGTGCAGTGGGTGGCATGCACGACAGGGTTGGTGGTTTGTGAACGAGTGCTATGAGTGCAGTGGGTGCCTGACGCCAGTATCTGAAGGCGCGTGTGAGCTGAATTGTTCAAGGTGCGGTTTTTACCTTTTCTCGAAGAAGAAAGCTGTGACGTTCTGGAATTAATCGAATTGGTTGGGCGTTTTTTGAGAGTATTTTTCTGCGATGTCTTTACACGGATGATGGTAAGAATCAGTCCAGGGCAGGGTTGTTGTTCAGTTCGAGGTTAGGCCAAAAGTTCGGGTTTGTGAACTTTCACGAACATTATCAAACCCTTGCTACCCAAAAAACGAACTGGACAACCCTGGCCCAGGGTATCAGGTATGAGCCAAGTCTCGTGGCAAACATGGAGGGTCGAACGTTTGGCAACAGTTGGGGCTCCAAAGTAACACGTTTGAAGGCAACAGAATCTAAAATCTATTGTTTCAATTCTTACTGATTTTGTTAAAAAATAGCATAGTTCTCATGCGCTGTCTTTTTTTATGGCCGCATAGACCTCCTGTGTGCTACGATTTAATGAACAAATATTAGATGAAACAAATATTTACGCACTCTAGTGACAAGTCTGCAGCAAAAGTCGCATGCATACTCAGTGTTCAAAGCTGGAAGATGCTGGGAACTACTCAAGCGCAGTTGTCTGCACTTTATTGCTTTGTGGTGTTTGCCAAATCATTGCTAGGCATCCACATCTCTGTCACCATATGCCATGTGAAATGCAAACTACAAAAGCAGTTGCAAGCAGATATCTGCATCGATGCAGAGCACTTTAAATGCTTCCTGCGGTTGTCCTTGCTCAGACGACTTTCTCTACCGGACATTAAAGGAAGCTTGTGCAAACTCTGCCAATGGATTGCAAAGTGACACAAACAATTTGTCATTACATTGCAGATGTTCACAATCAGACACAATTTTGACGGAGTAAATGCTTTCAGGCACTAGTTTATCATTGCGCTTTCCATCGATGCGGATATTTTGATAGCTTTACTAAACTTTCTAGGTGATTCATTGGCAACAATCTAACCCGAAGAAGATGCTCAGCACCATTTATTTCACATGTAAAGTCAGCACAAAGGAGTGAGAAGTGATAAAGAATGGTGACAAAACATTAAGCAAGACCCGACAATCTGGGAAGGCCCTGTAGGGGCCCTTTTATATTCATACAATTATATTATAAGGGTGGGTGCTGGCAAGTGAGCAGGGCATACATAGGCCACGATAACAATGCAAAAGACGCGTATGAGCATTTACGCATTCTAGGATCGTGATTCACGCTGTTTTTGAGCAGATGGGTGGGCGCTGGCAGGTGAGCGGCAAGTTTGTTGGCAACAAAGACATCCAAGAGCGTGCATGAGTGTTCACATTGTTCAAAACCACGAAATTACATTGTCCTCGTGCAGGAGGGTGGGCGCTGGCAGGTGAGCGGCGCATACGCAGGCCACGAGGACAGTGTCGAAGACGTACAGTGGAGCCCCACAGAAGAGACGGTTTTTGCTAGTGCCAGTGTAGACAACACCATTCGCATCTGGGACACACGAGAGCGCAGCAAGCCCATGATAAGCGTCAAGGTGCGTGTATGCGTATGTGTGTCTCTATGTGTGTGTGTGTGTGTGTGTGTGTGTGTGTGTGTGCGTGCGCAAGCATATAAAAGGGGTTTATTTGCATAGGCCCTTGAAACCAGCGCAACGTTGTTCTGATGCCCTTGCTTGTTTTTGTCAATCACGTCACCCCTCGGCCCTTTTTTGATCTGCACAGCTATCTGTCAGCAACCTCTTGCGGCCTGAGAAGGGGGAGGTGACTCATATGCTGGCTTTCCTGCTCTTGCAACCGTATGCTCTGAAACATTGTCATTCGCCATTTCCTCATGCTGGTTCCCAGGCACATGATTCAGATGTCAACGTTATCAGCTGGAACAGTTTAGTGACATACATGCTGGCCAGTGGGGCGGATGACGGGGCTGTTCGGATCTGGGACTTGCGTAGCTTCACTCAGGTGGGAGGACCTCTTATGTGTAGGATTGGCCAGAAGTTACCGTAAACGGTACTTGACGAGCATATCAAAAATTTTCTGTCACTTTCTCGATGCAATTGTACGCGCTTCTTGCCAACCTACTCATGTAATGTACCACTAAAATGTGTTGTGTGTAAGTAATTATTAATATTTCTGCGACAATGGCCTCTGGAGTTCCTTAGTCCTATTTGCATATAGTTAAGGGTGTGCCAGCCTCTAGTTGAGGCTCGACGTCACTGCTGTCAAAGCCTAGACGGCAACCCGGGTGTCCATTTTTTGGGGGAAATCAGGGGACCTTTTCCTGGAAATCCCTAAAATTTGGATAAAAACCGACCGCACTTTTTGTAAAATAATACTATTTTTGTGTAATGTAATGCCAAAAAAAATTCACGTCACGATGTCACATTCTTGTTCAGGAAAGTGTCAGACTTTCATTTGTTGACGCCCCAAATTGGACAGTAATTTCTCTGGTAATTTCTTACAATACTTTCCCAATATTATCAACCATCATTCAGAATATATGGAACTTATTTCTGGCCAATCTTGCATATGCCTGTCCAGGCACCGCACCATAAGAGATTCTCCAAACATTTCCTACATTGCTTTTCATTCCGGTCTCTTCACGACAATTACTTATAAATTAAAATGAGCTCCAGAAAATTTCCGGCTCAATCCGCGCAAGTTTTAAAAAGTGGTTTTCTAACTGTAATGCACCATTTAGGGCCTATGTGACAAGCCTCGCCCTCGACGAGGCTCGTCAAGCCTCGCTGGCAAAAGCATACACCCTAGTTACCCATGCCTGAATATAGTACATACACTGAATACAAGTAGCAGTTTAAAAGGGTGCTGAAAAGGCATGCTGGAAGGCATTGAAGCTGTGAGGCAAGTGTAAAGCCAGAAAATAGATGTACAACATTATAGGTGGTATCAAGCAAATCAAGCCCTTCCCTTATGTCGTGCAGCATAATACAAACACAGTGCTGGTTGCATTAATGTCAGGGTGAAACTGAAAGTTTGAGCAATCTCTGTGATTGACAGCACCATCAGGATGACGAGGAAAAGGGGCAACATGTCCTAGATAGAATGGAAGTCCTGAAAACTCCCGTATGTTTGTAATTTAGAATACCTCTACTCTCTTGGGTTAAGCTGAGTTACCATACCACCATTTACAGAGCAAATTCAAGTGGTATCGACCAGAGCCAAGCATCCACACCTGGTCGTCCCAATGCAAGCCCTCCCCCCTCGGGCAAATAGGGCCAATACCCCTAATTTGGGCATATCTCCCCAACCACTCCACCATTTTGGGAGTTGAAAGTCGTGTTGGATAGATTAATATATTCTTAACTTGCCTGACGAAAGAGACCCAGTGGATGGCTCGCAATAAACTTTCAAGAATATGTCACGCTACAAAAACAGACATTATGCTCAGACACTGCACCAGTACGCGCCCTTTAGATTTTACAGGGCTTGATAATTCGGTCCGCAACTCTGGTGTGAACATGTGAATTTTATATAGAGCCGGAAAAGCACAGGCGGAAATTGCTGCATCTCACGCTGCACAAATTTCCATCAAATTTAACCAGGCCACCGATTGGCCCCATTTAGATTTTAATGTCATTAATATTTTGGTCCGCAACCAACTCTGAGAGCAGAAACCAGGCTGAAACTCGCAGCAGGTATGGAGCAATAGATTTTTCTGCCTTTTTCCCCTGTGTCCCTTGTGTGAGTGCCTCCCACTCGCCGGCTTTCCCAGTACCCTTGCCCCAAATTCGACCTTGCAGCATTGTTATACAACATTTATAATGCCTATATCCTGAAGCAGAGGTCGATCAGGGCAAGTTCAGAAACGTACCTTTTCCCTGCCAAAGTGGGTGCATAATACGCACCGGGCCCCACAGAACCCCCCGGAATGCCGAATCTCCAAAAAATGTCAATGGTTTAGATATAACATTAAGTATTCTGCATTCAGATGAGGTATACGGGGCTTTGAATTGGGTAAACAGCTTATTGGCACTGTTTGGGGTGACTGGCATGGGGACGACCACCAACTATGGTGTGTGTAACGAATTTTAAGCAGGAAAATCTCCAGATGCGCGGTCACGTACCACATTTCATATGGTTACACGGTTCTGGCCAACCTTGGCCAACCTTGAAAGGTTGGGAACACACCTAGCTGTAATTTGGCGGCGTGATTGATTGCTAGAAATTGCTAAATAAAGCTACCCACTAACCTCCTACCGAATGACACCTGCGCAGGACGGCCACGTCAGCCATTTTGGCTTCCACAGGGATCACGTGACCGGCATCGAGTGGTGCCCGTATGAAGGCTCAATGCTTGCAAGCTCAGCAGGGGACAACCAACTAGCGGTATGTGGTGTTAACTGCATTGCCTGGTTCAATTTACAAGCATCAGCTTGTAGGGCTGGAAAAGACCGGTGACTTGATCTGCGTCAGGCAAATGAAAGAGGAACTCGTATGAGTGAGCATAATCAGAAAGCCCGTATTTACGAATGTCGATGTTCCAATGCCGAACGTTTGAGGAAGCTATTATCATAGGAACATAGTTGATACAAGTTTTGGAGAGTTTCCAATTTACGGCCTTCCTTGCGAGCTGTGCGAGGTCTTTTAATGAAATGCTCGTGAAGGGTTCAAAAACGGTGTGATGTCCGTGGTGATTTACTTCCTTTGTAGTGTTAGGAAAGCGTGGCCTGCCTAGTTTCATACTACTTTTTGTAGAAGATTATTTTCTTTTCGTGCTGCGCAGGTGTGGGACTTGGCACTCGAGCGGGACCCTGAAGAAGAGGCCTCGTTGGCCCCTGATGGTAACGCTGCTGCCCCCGAAGAGCTGCCCGCCCAGCTGCTGTTCCTGCACCTAGGGCAACAAGACTTGAAGGAGTGCCACTGGCACCCTCAGATACCGGGCTTGATCGGCTCTACAGATGGGGTTGGCTTCACTGTCTTCAAAGCATCGAACATGTGATGCTTCCTCGTCCTTTTGTCCAGATTGTACATTATATTCCTTTTCGTTTTATGGTGGGCCAGCACAGATTGAGAAGCACTACTATTGAGCCACTATTGAGCCGCTTTTAAGCCACGAATTTCGGCATGTGAAGCGTTTCGAGAGGTTTGAGATTGAAGTCGTTATTTTCGTATTTCTTAACACTTTTCCAACGGTCAATATATTTACTTAATACTGACTTGTGCGCAAAGTTGTAATTGAAATAAAATTCCTCCATGCATACACCGCATGCGGGGATGTTGTAGCCAGAAACTGAGAATGAAGGATGAAGAATCTGATTCTTATATAGGACTCCTATCCAAGGTACACACACATACGTACATACACATGCGTGCACGCGCGCGCACACATGCTCGCACACGCGCACACTCTCTCACACACACACACACACACACACACACACATACATACACACACAACACACACACACGTATACACACGCGCATACACACACATACACACAAGCACACACGCAAGCACGCACACATACACACACACGCACACACACACACACACACACACACACACACACACACACACACACACGCCAGCAAGCACACACACATACTCACACACACACACATAAACAC
>Ga0307942_1001910_pt1:0-15000 | contig 16839 bp, 14 predicted proteins | sample OrgLakmetagen175_FD_201846 | JGI IMG/M metagenome (GOLD analysis project Ga0307942, IMG submission 201846) | Saline water microbial communities from Organic Lake, Antarctica - #175 | ecosystem: Environmental > Aquatic > Non-marine Saline and Alkaline > Saline | place: Antarctica: Organic... | reverse complement strand
GTTGAGGAACAGGTTTTAGACGCAGGCAGTAAACGCCACCCCCCTCACAACTCAAAAGCTGTAAGCATGGAGGTTAAGTTCCAGGCAAAGACCTGTTTGCACACAGATCAAGGGGCGCTATGGACACACAAACGTACAAACACAAGTACATGTGCGTAAATACACCCAAACACACACAAACAAATGCGCGCGCACCCGGTCACTCGCATCCATTATTGGTCTGTGATAAGCCAAATGAACGCCCGTGTGGGGGCGCAGACACAAATAGATCCTTGGCATGTCTGGCTCACATAAGATGACTGCACACACGTGCAAAGTATGGCAAAACTCACAACGTCATGCTTGAGCGCTTGGACTGCTGACATACTGAGTCTACCCCCCCCCTCTTCAGCCTGTATTGGGGTATGCACACGTACATTTGCAATTATGTCGCCTTCAGGCACTTGCGCGATGCAATATACCTAGTACATGGTTTCATCATGACATCGTGCCCCTCCCCCTCCAGGTCTGTGCGTGTGTAACCTCCTCCATAGACTTGCCTACCGCACAAAGCTCGTCGTCAGTGTGCATCCCTCAGAGTGGTGAGTGCCGTTTATATTCGCAGGCGTAAGACACACACAACACACTCGCTACTGATTATATGCAACACACTAACCAGTGTGTCACTGCTGGTGCTGGTGCAAGACTTGGGCAAACTCTCAACCAACGTCACTTCGTAAAGAATGGACACTGTTGCGCAGCTGTTTCTAGCAAGACTTCAGTGCACTGCCAACCTAAGACAAGCATGAGCTGCGTCGCTTCGTACTTTGTGTGCTGCTGCTATTGCATGGCTTGAGCACACACCAAAAAAACTACGCAGGCAGTGAAGTACCACTCCCCATATTATTTAAGGATTAGGAGCCACTTTGGTACCGGGTACCGTAAAACTACAACACCAAAAACTGACTTAAGCACACCTATACAAACCATAGCTTCAAGTAAGCAGCAACTTCTCTGGCACTGTTGTCCGTTTTTTTGCTAGACTAGGCACCCTTGACGTGCTCGCACACACACACACACACACACACACACACACACACACACCGCGCATCAGCTGCTATGTTCACCGTGCTGCTGTTTGTACACCTTTTGACCTCTAGGCTACTAATCAGCAGACAGAGCTGAAGGTTTGAACTCTCCTAGGATTTCCTACTTGCTTGGATGCAAGCATTCCCTTTACTTATAACTTGGAGCACGTCTAATGCCCTGCTTTACGCAATGCACAGATGCAAGCGCAGCAAATCAGGCACCGTTGTCGCCTGTTCTAGAAGGAAAAGCCTTCTAACGAGCTTATCCGAGCAACATTTCCTGACATCACACACACAGGTGCAACACACACAGCCCCCGTCACACACACGCACACGTTCACACACACGCACACACACACATTACACACACACGCACACACAAACACACACACACGCATTACACGCACACACGCACACACACAAACACACACACGCACAAGTGCAAGAGCTGCACTCGGGCTTATCTACGTTTGCGCTATCCTGAGGTTCCTTTCTTTATTAAGCATGCTCAAACACCTCTTGTTATTCCTCACGCACAGGTGCAAGAGCAGCAACTCGGGCACCGCTGCGGCCCTTTCAATGGGTGGCTCTGTTCTGCTGCGTGGCCTGCAGGCCCATGACGATGAGCTGGAAGCAGTGCTTGCAGATGACACAACAAAAGCCATCCTGTGGCCAGGTGCAAAGCAATCGAAAATTTGCCAAAAGCAGGCAGCAAAGCACCAAATACACAATTCATGTATGGTGCATAGTATGCGCTGCATACATACTCCGTGATAGTGTCCAACGTTGTGCGTTCCCTAAGCCAGGCACACATTCACGTACTCACACATACACATCAAGTTGCCCTTAAATGAGTGACGGTGCCTATTGTGATCTAGTGGGTATGGAATCTCCATCAGATGGATTACCCAGAAATGCACTGCCCAAAAAGCTAGGAAAACTTTAGTTTGGGATTTTGAAAAACTGCTTGCAGGTATACATACGCACAATTCTATTGGCGCTCACTTGTATGTATGTACAATTTAAGGGCGCTATCATCATGCCGGCTGTTTTTACTGTGTTGGAAGCAGCTCAGTTTCATTGTTGCAACCTTGGATTTCGATGCTCAAGCACCTGCACATGCCCTTTGAAAGTGTGCAGACGTGTCCTGTAAAAGTGTCCAGAGGCTTTTCTCCTTCCTTATTACCTGCATCAGAAATCACTGTGTTTGCTGCATGCAAAAGCAGCCAAACTCTGCTCCTGCTGTAAGTGTGTATGTGTGCTGTATATGTGTGCTGTGAGTGTGTATGTGTGCTGTGCACCAAACCCTGCTCTTGCTGCGTGATATGTACTGTACCCATGTAGGAGAGACAGCAATCTTGCCTCAAGAGTTGAAAGCCGTCGCTGACCGTGAAAGCGATGGGCGCGTGACCCTGATTGCAATCGATGCTCACTGGTAAGTGCAATCAACCCTGAATTAACTAACAAATCTGGTAAGTGCAATCATTTCTGAATTGACTAACAGATCAAGAGTAAGTGCAATAAAATATATATTAACGAGCAGATCATGTGTAAGTGCAATAATCTCTAAACTGATTATCACGGGTGAGTGCAATGATCTCTGAATTGACTGGCAGATCACGCGCAAGCAGTGGTACTTCCCTCGGCCTTGTAATGAATGAGCCCACTTTTGTTCTTTATATCTAATGGCAAATTTACTTAATAGCAGTTTTGGATCTGTCTCTCAAAAAATCCTCATGTTTCATGGGCTTGAGTGATATTCAGGTTTTTAGGGCATGGATGCATTTTGGACACCTGCAGTTCTTTCATGTGAATCGTGTATGCTGTTTTCTGAACTCGACAAGCGCACACACACACGCACGCACACACACACACACACACACACACACACACACACACACACACACACACACACACACACAACACACACAACACACAAAATGACAAGCATGCCCTTTCTTATTCTGTAGGAATGGAGCACGGCACTTGGTTGGCACATTCCCTTCAGATATGCTACGAGGTGAATACCAGACTTTAAGACGCGTAAGAAAAGGGAAGCAGGACGCAATGACCCTTGAATCAGGATGACGCATGCAAGTAATGTTATGAACATGGAGAGTGGGTTTTTGCTGCCCACGTAGTTTTTCCTATTAACACACACACACAGACAGTGGTTACCACCAATCCTCACATAGATGAGGGAAATCCTCAACAATGTCATTTGCTAACCTAGGAAGTGTGGATTACTTCTGGATTCTTTCTTGCATGTGACATTCCTAAAATATCGAGCGCGTGTTTTTCCTATCACATTCTATGAGCATTACGTGCAGCATGATCTGATCAGTTCTTTGTGCTAATTTTATGTGCAGCATGATCTGATGATGATTTCTTTGTGCTAATCTTTGCAACAACCACGGACTCCAATGCCTGAGCCTTGAAGTGCCGCTGCGTTGATTCAATTGCATCAACCGATAACCTCATTGCCTAAGCCTCAACGTGCCGCTCCGTCGTTTGCATTGCAGTCAAGCTTCCTCCCGAGAACGTGCTACTAGCAGAGAACGGGCGCTCGCTGCTCAAACCTTTACGTAACTACAGAGGGGATGTTGAGAGCAACGGCAGGTGTGTTGTTTACGTGCAAGAAGGGTAGTGAATTGCAAGAAGGGCAGGGACACAGGCAGGAGTGCCATTGAAATTGGCAGAGGGATGTGAGTAATGTTGGCATATGTATTGGCAGGGGGATGTGAGTAATGTTGGCATATGTATCGGCAGGGATGTGAGCAACGTTGGCCTATGTATTGGCAAGGATTTTGAAGTAACGTTGGCATTTGTATTGGCAGGGATGTGGGTAATGTTGGCATATGTATTAAAGGGATTGGAGTAACGTTGGCATATGTATTGGCAGGGATGTGAGTAACGTTGGCATATGTATTGGAAGGGATGTGAGTAACGTTGGCACGTGTATGGGGGTGCAAGGAGCATAAAAACAGAAGCAGATGTGCCGCTCAATTGTAAGGACGTGCGTGACAGTGACAAGGCTTATGGTTCATCTGGGTGCATGAATTTCAAAAGACAATGTCAGGTTGTGTGTGTTTTGATGTGTGTGTGTGTGTGTGTGTGTGTGTGTGCGCGCGTGTGTGTGTGTGTGTGTGTGTGTGTGTGTGTGTGTGTGTGTGCCACTGGATTGCAGGGGCGTGAATGACATTGACTTGTGTGTCATGTTAGTGCAGAAAATTAAAAGGCAATGGCAGGCTGTGTGTGTGGTTGTGTGTGTGCAGGTGTGCATGTGTATCATGGGCCTCGGGTGTATAACATTAGCTGAAGGCCATCCTATGTGCACACCGGTCCAAGACATTTTTTAAAATTCACTGTCTTGCTTTTACAGTCCCATTTTAATACCAGTCCCATATGTTCACTGTCTTAATACCAGTCCCAGACTCACTCGTTTTCTACTGTTACTGTGTCCACCCGCAACAGGGTAAGCACGTTGGAGGCGGTTGCGGCGATGCTGTTTGAGCTGGAGGGGGACAAGACCAAGCACGACTTGATGCTGGAGAATTTGAAGATCAAGGTAAGGACGAGCGCCTTTGTTCTAGAGAAGGAAAGGCTGCTCCGGGCCTGACCAAGGGAAACAAGTCCGCTGCTCCTAGAAGCCTGTAACTGCCTAAATCACGATTTAAGCTACTCAACAAGGATCAGAGGGTTGTGTTTAGAAGCACCAACTACCCACACTTTGTCAGTGCTCTGTGATGCGCCTTTTTAGGGAAAATGCTGAGGTATACTTTACATAGGGTTCTACTAAACTTAGACTGTCCAGTCATACACTTAACACGTGCAATTTAATTCTTTTTGACTGCGCGCGTGACCTCCTTTTGTAACCTGAACAGAAATAAGTTACGTCCCGAACCGCGACAAAAAGCATTCAGATTTTATTGGCTATCCTATCGAGTTGCTCGTGGAGTGCGATTTTGAAGCGTTCAACGCGGGCTCCTTCTTCTTGTACCTCCTGCTCCTGGACAGCACTGCGTACGCGTGACTTGCAGAACACAGCGACGATGGAATCAGGGATAATAGTTAGCATTTTGAGTGCATGTAAGCCGCTTCAAATGCATGGTCATATATGGTGTGTATACAAAGCGAAACTACACAGGCAATAAAACCACATTTAATCAGGAGAACTCATTTTGGTGCCTAGAACTCCACCCAAAAATAGGAGGAAGATTCAATGGAAACTAGGAGAGGTGATCATTGTTTTATTTGTAGCAACCTGAGGCTTTACCGCATTCTGAAGTGGCTCCTATGTAGAGTTGGAGAAATGAATATATACGGTGCATATACGGTATTTTTGGCAGAGAAATCACCAAATATACGATCATATACGGTATATACGGCTTTGGCCAACCTACTCCTATGCATACATTAATGTGAAGAAGCAATAGGGAGAAAGGAGCCTGATTGGCAGACGAACTGTCGCTGTGAAGTATTGGGATGGGTGCTGTGTGTCAATGACGAAATGTGGAAAGGAAAGAGGAAAAGGTATGCCTGATCATGTTCCCGTTTGTCTTTAGGCTAATAAACTGATTCCTCACATGACCAATCCTAGGGCAGCTGCAGGCTGGTGGTGAAATCTTCTAAAACCAAGCAGTCAGACCTTCCCTTCAATCCCAAAGTAACACCAATGAATATTGATTTGCACGTGCTAGGTCCTTCAAGAGGCAATCCAAGTAGGTTTTGGCCAACCTACTCCTAAGCATACATTAATGTGAGGATTGGTTCGCTGCCTGCGTGGTGATTTCTTTCCTCTTCCTTCTTCTGAAACAGTGGAAGTTTTTATCACGGAGTTGGCGCACACAAGCAAGCGCGTCATTAAACTGGCATTTGCTGCATGTTTCCAAAGTGGCTCATACTAAGCATTGGGAGTGACATTCACCGCCTGCGCAGGGGTTCAATATTTTTTCCATTCTTACGCCACTCAATGCAGGTGGATGCTGTATTGGTTCAGAAGTTGAGGAAAACAGCGGTGCGTCCGGTGTAAAGTGCACAGAAGTGGCATCACATGTATCTCGTGCCTTGTATGTCACAAACGCACATATGTCACATTGTATGTCACATAGGTATGTCACATATGTCACATTGCAGACGGTCTGCGATCCACATTGCTAGCCACGTGTTACGTGTGTTGGGTTGTCCAGAATCGTGACTACATAATATATATATAATATATATACTCCATTTACTCTGTCTTTGAGGCTGGCTAGGAACACATGAATATCGTAATCACTGCTAGCATGGGCTAGGGATGACTAAGGAAGGAGGTAGGCTGCGTAGGTTCTTAGCACCACCTGGTAAAACAACAAAAAAGGGGTTTGTGTCTTGTAGTTTTACTATTTGCGTCCGAATCACAGTTGATTGTGTTCCAATGTAATGATGTAATGCATACCTTAAACCGCACTCTCTCTCTCTCTATCTCTCTCTCTCTCTCTCTCTCTCTCTCTCTCTCTCTCTCTCTCTCTCTCTCTCGCTCTCTCTCTCTCTCTCTCTCGCTCTCTCTCTCTCTCTCTCTCTCTCTCTCTCTCTCTCTCTCTCTCTCTCTCTCTCTCGCTCTCTCTCTCTCTCGCTCTCTCTCTCTCTCTCTCTCTCTCTCTCGCTCTCTCTCTCTCTCTCTCTCTCTCTCTCTCTCTCTCTCTCTCTCTCTCTCTCTCTCTCTCTCTCTCTCTCTCTCTCTCTCTCTCTCTCTCTCTCTATTTATCTCTCTCTCGCTCTCGCTCTCGCTTGCTCTCTCACGCACGTACACACACAATCTCACACACACGTGCACACACACACATATACACATACACGCCTTGCTTCTATGCAGTACGGAACCATTGGAGCAGAGCAAGGGTTAAAGGCAAAGCAGGCGGCAGAGGACGCGGGCACGGCTTACATCAAAGAGCTCACAGCACAGGGTGTTGATGTGAATAATTTGAGGAGAGGACTGCTTAAGTACTTAAAATCAGAGGATGATTAGGGTTGCTAGGCAGCCGGAAGTGTTTAACAAGCACATTACTTGGTCATTGTGGTACTGAACATCTGCAGCAGAAATTTGGGTAATAAACTGAAATCAATTACTCAATATTCTAGTATAGTGTTTCATACCAGGTGTGAAGCTGTGTATCTCTGCATCCATGGGGTGGCGCAGGACACAAAACATACCCTTTCTTGATCCATACCAATAGTTTCTTTTCTTTATTCAGTAGTTTAGTTTGCACAGCAGCTTGTTCAGTAGCATTGCTTTCAATGATGTCAAGGCTTTACGTTTCATTAGGTGTCAGAGTTTACATGCAACGCTGTCTCTTTTTTTAACTGGTGAAGTTTTTGGTCGGGGGGGCTTGTTGCAGGTCACGCATGCGGCTGCGCAGCCTTGCCAGATATTTGTTTGGGGATCCCAGTAGGTTGAACCAGTCATGTCTGGCTGTAGGCCCAAAGTAAACTAAACCTGCCAGACTGGAGGCCTCCTCTGTAATTAAAATTGGAATTTACTTTAAAAAAGACAAAGCTGGTGTTGCAGAGTCTTCTATTGGTGCGAACAGGTGGTTCTGGCGAGGTAGAGCTGCACTTTCATATATCGCTGAGATGCCCTTTGAGGCATATATAGTGATGTAACATTACCTTTCATAACAGGTGCAGGGCACAGTGCTCCTGGTCTGAGTAATCTCGTCATTGTATTGCGGTGTCTGAAGGCCTTTCTTTGTAAACCTTGTATTGCGGTGTCAACTTTCCCCTACAAAAGATTGTCCTCAGAAACAGCTGAATGCCAATCTGATGACCTTTTCTGCCTACGATTGAACATCCTTCTACCTTCACTACTGAGAGGGGTTAGGTCAGTGCGTATTTTTGTGTGGCAGAGGCTAGCTACTCAACCTTTTAGCTAATACATACGATCGTGCCGTACGTATGAAATAAAGCAGGAAGGGGCTCACAGCAGTGTGCACCAAGAGCCTCAAAGCGAGTGAGCTTACCATTTATTGAAAGAGGGCCATCAGAATCGCAAACCTTTTTCTTTATAAACATGTCGTTGACAAAATCTGAGAAAATATGCCTCATCAGCCAAACAAAGGAGTAAACAAAGAGCATGCAACTGCATGGAAAATGTACCATCATAACAGCTAAGCTTCGAACATTCATTATACATCAGAACGCAGGGAAAGGAGTCAGGTACATCGGACGTTTGATGGCACATCACCTGCTGCACTAACAGGTGCGTGCATCAACAGAAAGCGTTCACTTCATCCTCTCAGTATGCAGCATTGACAGCAAATAATCGAGGAAGAAGGAAGCAAGGCAAGTGTGTCCCAGGGGTCTTGCCTCAGGGTCTGCTTGCTTTTTATGGTGGACGCCAAGAAGGCTGCTAAGCGACTCTACACAGAGGCCGCGCACAAGAAGGCAAGAGGCCTACTTTTGAACTCTGCGAGTGAAAAAAGGGGAAGGGCAGTTGAGTGAGTCAGGGAAGCAATGGAGCCAATCAACTAAGGCATACATTGTATGCAGGTAAAATCATCAAGGTGTGTACAAGACAGCGCTTTCCTGTCATGCGTCTGTTCCTCAAACAGCCTATCTTGACCCATTCCATCTCCCAACCAACACTCACGGCAAGAAGAGCTTGAATTCTGGGGGAAGCTCCTCTTCGCTGTAGAGCCTGTCGCTGAAGTAGATGCGGCGGATGCGGCAGTTGGCATGAACCTGGACTCGGAGGGTCTCAATGTAGTTGGTGCCTGCCAGGTAGAGTGAACAGGTGCTTGAGTCAAGGCTGTATGTGTATAAATGTGTGTATGAGTGTGTGTGTGCGTGTGTGCGTGTGTGTGAGTGCGTGCGTGCGTGTATGATTGTGTATTATGTGTGTGTGCGTGCGTGCATCAGTGTGTGAGTGTGTGTGTGTGTGTGAGTGAGTGTGTGTGTGAGTGAGTGTGTGTGTGTGTGTGTGTGTGTGTGTGTGTGTGTGTGCGAATAAACAACTGGTGTTGAAGCTGTATAATGCGAAACCTCATACGCCCAAATTCAAGCTCCCTCACCATATGCGCGGCGTGTGAAGTCTGAAAGGTTGAACTGGATCTGGTTCCAGCCGTCGTCTAAACGCATGGGCATGGTGCAGATGAAGGGCTTCACTCGAGTCGTGGACTGCAATATACGGAAATTTGTGAGCAATAGGGGTGTGTGTCAACAGGTTCGTGCAGTAAGAGCAACATACGTGTATTGTGAATTAGGCATGCGCAGGCATGCGCACAGCACGCTTACAAAATAAGGGGAGACAGCTACCTGGACGCTACTACAATGATGTAAGGTTTTGAGAACTAAACGTGAAGTAAAGGGGCATGTTGAGCTTGAGGGGCTGAGGAGTACTCCAGCGCGTGGGCATACCTGGTAATTTGACGCCCTGAATCTCCGCCTCACGTTCTTGTCGTCTAGCACCTGGACCTCGAAGCTGAAGTACTTTTTCAAGTTCTTGATGATCATGACTAGGAAGGGAAGCTTGATGCCCAGCGTCTTGGTGGCATCAGCTGGGCTGCACGCACGAGTGTGGAATGGGGAGTTTGTATGGTGTTTGCCTCAAGCGTTCGTCTTGGCAACAGTTGTGCATGAATGCAGACTAGTGGTTATCACAAGTTAAACATGATGTACGTGTTTGTATGTATGCATGCGTGTGTATGTATGCATGCGTGTGTATGTGTGATGTGTATTCTGATATGTGGAGCGCATGCTAAAAGAATGTGGAGCGCATGCATGTTTAAATGTGTGCATACGTAAGCAATCATGTATACGTATGATTAAAAGTGTGTGTGTGTGTGTGAGAGAGAGAGTGTGTGTGTGTGTGTGTGTGAGCGTGTGTGCGCACGCGCCCGTGTTTGTGGGTGGGCGCAGGCATGCTCCACGCAGCGCAATATGCTGGTACAGGGGTTGAATTGCTCACCATGTGATGAAAGTGCTGGCCACATTGTCACTCATAACTTCCAGCACAGAGGACTGGATGTCTTGATCGGTGATGCGCTTGATGTGGCCGTTGCGGACCTGCTTGTCCCATATCTGCAGCGGTTTGCTGCCTATTGAATAGAGGATGGACAAGAATCCACCTGCGAACGGGCGAGAAGGGCAAGCAACCGCATGAGGACGACGCCGAGAGTCCTTGACATGCCCGGCGTATGTGCGAGCGGAGCCTTCGAAAATTTCCCTACATGTGTCTTCGTGCCTCCCTCTCCCCCCCTCTCTGCTTCCTCTCCCTCACTCAGAAACCTACAAACAAAACCTATGAGGCAGTGCACAGCAGGACGCACTCTGGAAGCTGTTCTTAAACATCCCGCCGATAGGGACGACTTCTCCCTGGTCCTGGGGGAGTCCCGCTCTTTACAGGCTCGCCGAGTCGCCTATGAGGAACTGCGGATGGATGCAGTGTGCGTGATCGGTGTCTAAGGGGGTGAACGCGCGGAATGCGAAGCAAAAAGCTTAGATGCCTGCCAGTCGCGCACATTCACACACAAACACAGCAAAATTGATGCAGATGCATGCCGTCATTGTGAAGCAGATATGGACGCTGGTATGCAACGTGCCGCACCGGCCCGCCTTTCCTGCTCACCTAGCTTAACATGCTCGAAGTCCTGGAGGATCACAGGCTAGAACGCATCCGCAGCTAAATGAATCGAATCCCTTTTTTGATATATTATATTGAATATTGTTGAGAGCAAGGAGGCTTTTTCACGCAGCAAAAAAAGGCACCCAAAATTTTGACTTTTTATGCGCGATCAATTGTAAAAAAACATAAATGAGTTGTAGCAAACAGTGGTGCTGAACCCTTTGTTTGGACTGCATGGAGGAGGTGCTGAAATCCCACGACCATTTGTCCATTTATCAGGTCGCAAGGGAGTTAAAAAAGGAAAACCAAGGGTTGTGGAATTGTGTCCAATCAATATTATCTGATGCAACTTTTGTGAATCAGGTGAGAGAGCACGTCACGTGCACGCACACACACACATGCACACGCACATACACACACATACACACACATGCACACACACATACACACACAAACACACACATACACACACACACACACACACACACACACACACACACACACACACACACACACACACACACACACACACACACACACACACACACACACACAGACACACTTAGACACCTACACGCCTACACACACGCACACACACACACACACACACACATACACACACACATACACACATTACACACACAAGCATGCGCAAACTCGCATTCATACACGAAGGCATGCATGTAGCAAGCAGACCTGCTCGCGCTTGCACACAGGTCAGACTGTTATGGTCGAATGTCCCCCTGACTGCTAACTTGCGGTGTGGGCTATGGTACACCAAGGTATGTTTCCAGGTCTTTACTCCCAATATGCGCGCCATGACGCTGCATGTATGTTGCTGCTTATTATCACCGTCGCTAATGTTTATTGTTGCTTTCCTTCTCCCTATGTGCTCATATTTGCAGGATCCAGATTGCACGTGCTACTTCAAGAGCACAGATGGGCACAATGGCAATTGGTCGTTCAGGTAAGCATAAACTTCAATACGCTCACACTCGCAAACAAGCATTATTGTTAATGCATAAACATACAAACACACACGCACACGATCATGAATGCAAACACAATTGCAAGCACGCGCATACACACACACGCACACGCACAAAAACACACACTGTGCAGCCCTGTACGCCTGAATTGGCACATAGCGGAACTGGCAGCACAAAGGGGGGGGGCCATCATTGTGGATGCCACCCGCAACACACACAAGGGAGGCTTTCCGGTGCGCGCACGCGCGCGCGTGTGTGTGTGTGTGTGTGTGTGTGTGTGCGCGTGTTTATGTGCGTGTGTGTGGGGAGGGGGAAGGGGAGAATGGAAGTATGAAAGGGTAGAGGTTTGAAATAGAACACAGTCAAGAAAAAGTCAGGCCCTGCAGCGTGTAGCTGATATTGCACTCGCTTCTGAGTGTGATCATCTGCACGGTTGACCCTGCCATAGAAAAGAAGAGAATGAAGATACGCAGGCAGTGAAGCCCATCTGCCGCACGTCTGAGACGCCAGTTGATCTGCTTGCCTTGCCCCAAGTGTTTGCTTTAGTGCGAATGAACTTTTGTGGATGCACACGCACATGCACACACAAATGCACGCTGGCGCGCACACACATACACACACACACACATACACACAGACACACACACATGCACACACATACACACACCCGCACATACACACACACACAACACACGCTGGCGCACACACACACACACACACGCACACACACACACACGCACACACACACACACGCACGCAACCTACTCCTCAGGACTCCCTGACCAAGACCATCCCCATTTGGGCTGCCGTCATCAACAGCGCTGTGGCACGCGAGCAGACGCGCAGGGGTGCCATGCCATCACCACGTGACGCCAATGGCTGCACTTTAGGTGCGCATCAACGCCCAAGTCCCTTGTGTGTAAACCACACTTGGATGTAGGTTGGCACGCCTACCTAACGTGCTAGAGGCAAGTCTGTAATAATCACACTTGGCACAAGTTAGCACGCCCATCTAACGTGTCACAGTCTCGCGTGCATTCATTGCACTTGAACACAGCTGTGCACGCTCATCAAACGTATCAACGTATCACAGTCCCGCGTGTACGCATCATAGTTGTTGGACACACACAGGTGAGTACGCTCATCCAACAGTGGTGTGTTGCGCTAGCCAGGACAAAATTAGTTAATTAATCTATAGTTGACCCAGAGCCAGTTATAGATTCCATGACACACAGGTACAAATGTTTGTTTGCACAAAAAGCTTTGTTATCTATGGTCATGCTCGGTGCACATTGTTATTTTTGATTGGGTCAAAGTGAGCAGGAGAGATCCAGGTTTTCCTGTGCAGAAACTAAGCCAAGTTAATGGCCTAGGAGTAATAGAAACTTCATAGAGATTAATGCTCTTATTCACAGGCTAAGGTTTCTAGTTTAAAGCAAGGAACAGAATTGCTGGTGTAAACCAAGGAGATATGCAGAAAGTAAAACGCCCCTTCCTTCAAAATGTGTTGCATGGATCTCGTAACGGCCTTTTACCATTTGTTGAAGAGCTTTTAGTCTAAAATTTCAAGCTGCTGTATACCATAGTTGCGATCAGTGTCTGTGCAGAAGTTGGATGGAAGTCTGTTTTTACGGAAAGTGGAAGATCAATCGTCAGAATTCTGTGCATCTTTGTGCACAGATTAGGTATAAAAATCATACACGTTTGTGTGCGAATGAGGAGGCGTAAAATAAGCTATAATGAGGATGACCCCCCCCTGCTACAACTGCGCTAGAGGAGCAAATGTGCACGCAGTCTCACACACGCAAGTACACACACACAAATATACAAACCCACATAACAGACATACACACACATACAGGCATATACACAAGAACAAATGCACAGACACACGCAGACACACAGGCATTCACACAAACACACACATACAGGCATATACACAAGAGCAAATGCACAGACACACGCAGACACACAGGCATTCACACACACACACACAACACACACACACGCACACACACACAGAGTGGGACACCGCTGTGCACCTGCCGCTGTGGGTGTCGTCAAATGAGCGCATACAAATTGAGGCCTGTATGGAATCATGGGTTGAGCTGCTGCTGTCCATCGGAGCAAACATACATGGCCTGAGTCAGGTGACTGTGATTTTTATGGTACCATACGTGCATGTACCTCACCCCCCCCTTCTAAAATTACATAAGTACTGATCACAACCCCTCCCAAAAGCTCGTTGTTCCCGGCAAAATCTGGAAGATTTTACGTACAAGAATAAGTTCCATCACTGCCCCCCCAAAAACGTTAATTAGGGGCAGTGGCATTTATAATTTATAACGCATGGTATGTACACTCTAGTCAGGCACAAAAGAGTTGCAATTCTGAAGGCATGACATGACATGACATGACATGACATGACATGACATGACATGACATGACATGGCGTTGCTGCTGTCGGTTGGTGTTTAGGCTTACGTGGCACCCAGGTGGCAGCCACAGCTGGATGAAAGTGCTCAAGACCCTGTGTAAACACTTTGAATTTCATGTACAGCAAACACACTCCAATCCTAGGCGTACACATACGCACACACACGTACACACACGTACTCACAAACACACGCATACATACGTACACGTACACACAAACACACGCATACACACACATACACACACGTACACACACGCCAATCCTAGGCGTACACAGCCTCCTCGGTCAGGTAGAGAATGAACCGAGTGCTCAGCTTGATTGCTCGGCTGCAACAAGGCGGTTAAACCCATTATTTGAACATAGGGAGGTTGTATGGGGATCAAGTACAACACACAGTGAGCCGGTCGCAGGCCTCAATCAGGTCAGGGATTTTGTAACCAAGTCATGGCTCACAGATGAACAGGCAAGAAAAGTGCATCTCACTCCGTGCACAGCGCATACAATTAGAGTTAGCCAGAACCACGTACCATATATATAGTGGTGTATATACGGTGTTTTTGGCAGGGATATCACCGAACAAACGGTCACAAACGGTATGTATACGCGGTTCTGGCCAACCTTATATACAACGTGCGCAGCGCTTGCAACGTGCACGGCTTGTACTTCAAAAACGTGGCCCATAAAACACACATAAGGAAACAATGGTTCGCAGCTACAAGAAGTGGCTAGGCCCATAAAACACACAAATGGAAACAATGGCTCGCAGCTACAAGAAGCGGCTAGGCCCATAAAACACACAAAAGGAAACAATGGCTCGCAGCTACAAGAAGTGGCTAAAATGTTACTCGTAAATTGTAGTGAGTGCCTTGTAACTCACAGGCATACATCGTGCGCGGCTCCTGCTTT
>Ga0307942_1001909_pt1 | contig 16840 bp, 20 predicted proteins | sample OrgLakmetagen175_FD_201846 | JGI IMG/M metagenome (GOLD analysis project Ga0307942, IMG submission 201846) | Saline water microbial communities from Organic Lake, Antarctica - #175 | ecosystem: Environmental > Aquatic > Non-marine Saline and Alkaline > Saline | place: Antarctica: Organic Lake... | reverse complement strand
TTTTTGGGGGGTGCGTGGTTGTGCGGGGTCGCCAAAAATATTTAATTTTGGGGTGCGTTATGTGCGGGGTTGGCCATAATTAAATATTTTTTGGGGGGTGCGGATTGAATCCAGGGTTGTACGGTACGCGCATACGCGCACACATACATAAACTCACACACATGTACACATACGCACACACACACTCTCTCTCAGCGCCAGGTCAACCAGCTGATGGCCACGCATGCTGAGTACTTCCGGCTGTGTGCCTGTCTTGCACGAGCACCTGATACCTCCTTGGCCATCCCCCTACCACACGCACAGCCGCCCTCCTTTCATCAACAACAGCAATTGCAGCAGCAGCAGCAGGGGTGCGCGGGAGGCGGCAGCAAACGCGCTGATGTAGGGGATGGTAGTGAGGGCCGACAGGTGTGTGTGTGTGTGTGAGTGTGTGTGTGTGTGTGTGTGTGTGGAGTAACGCGCTAGTTTAACCAGCAAGGAATAAAAATATTTGGTGCATCTTTTGTTTCAACACTAGTGGCATCATCGTGTGCGTAGGGTGTGTACTTATGGCAAGGTCGTAGCACACACACAGCACGTACATACATATACACACACATACCCTCACTCAAACACATACATACACACTTTTAAAACACACGCACACACTCCCTCTCCCACAAACAGGACAAGCGCCAGCGCACTGCCGACCCCTCCTCCTCCTCCTCTCTGAATGGAGCCAGCCTGCTTGCCGCTGCCTCCTCTCAGCTTGCGGCACAGCTGCAGCACCCCCCGCACCAGCAGCTGCAGCAGCGGCAGCAAGTGGCTCTTTCGTCTCAGAGGGTGGGTTTAGCAGGAGGCGGGCGGGTGGCAGAAGACCGGGGTGGCATCGCTACAGCCGAGGCTGATGAAGAGGGGAGTGGGAGTGGGAGTGGGAGTGGGGAGGGGGAGGGGGCAGATGAGGATGCCGAGCCACCGCCCCCTGTGGCAACAAACCAGTTTGGCATCCTGCCTGCGAGCGGCATGCAGGACCTTCCCACACAGGTGTGCATGCGTGTGTGTGTGCATGCGTGTGTGTGTGTGCGTGTGTGCGTGCGTGTGCGTTTGTGAGCGTGTGCATAAATGTGTGTGCATGTATGCATTTCTGTGTGTGCATCTTGATTGACGTTTGTGTGTCCCATTCCTTGCCGTCCGCTGCAAGATGACCCTTTGGCTGCCTTGCGTTTTTGTACTCACGCCTTGCGCTTGCACAGGCACCCTTGTCCTGAAGTGGTATTCAAATTCAAAGATCTCAGCTGTCCTTCCTGACTGCTTTCGTCTGTGCATCACACACGCACACACGCACACACATTGCATACACACGCACACAAACATACACACACGTACACACACGTACACACGCGCAGATGCCCGTGTCCTGCAGCGGCATCTTGGGGACGTTTATGTTGCAGGGTATTAAGGTTGTGTGCAACTGCAGGTCGTGCGCAAGCCAGCCCCCTCAGGTGAGACCTCCTCTTGTGTGTGTGTGTTTGTGTGTGTGTGTGTGTGTGTGTGTGTGTGAACCTGTGTTTGCTGCGAAGCTTGTGTGGGGCTTGTAAGCCAGGCATTAAGGTTGTGTGCAACTACAGGTCGTGCGCAAGCCAGCCCCCTCAGGTGAGACCTTTATTTGTTTGTGTGTGTGAACCTGTGTTTGCTGAGAAGCTTGTATGGGGCTTGTAAGCCAGGCATCAAGGTTGTGTGCAACTACAGGTCGTGCGCAAGCCAGCCCCCTCTGATGAAACCTCCCCTTGTGTGCGTGAACGTGTGTTGTACACTGTGCAGGGCTTGTAGGGAGAGCGCTACAACTGCTTTCTCATTTGCTAAGCATGTAGTGCGGGGCTTGTAGGGAGAACACTACAACTGCCTTCTCATTTGCTAAGCATGTAGTGCGGGGCTTGTAGGGAGAACGCTACAACTGCCTTTTCATTTGCTAAGCATGTAGTGTGGGGCTCATAGGGCAAGGACACCGGAATATACGTGAGGGAGTTAATGTCGATGCAGGAATCACCCTTGTGTGCGTGAGCTTGTGTTGTACATTGTGTAGGTGCACCCCCCACTGGAATGATTGGTTGAGAGGGGTTGTGGTTGCTTGTTCATCTGTATGAGTTCCGCTGTTGCATTATGGGGCATCGCTGTTGTGCCCCTATGTTGCAGGGCGTGTATGTGTGTTTGTGCGTGCGTGTGTGTATGTGAGCGTGTGTGCGTGTGTGTGTTTGTGTGTTTGTGTGTGTGTGCGTGTCAACGTTGACGAGGTGTCCTGCAGCCGTTGTGCCTGCAGCTTAATGCTGCCTGCGCTTGTGCATGCGTTTGCTTTGTGCACACCCTTTTGAATCAGGATTGGCCAGTAGTATGTGTGTGATCCTTTCACGTACCTTCCCCTTTTTTGTCACATTGCCCGAACTCCACTCCCACATGTACTTTCTGCGACCAATGCACGTTCACCCCAGTTGTTGTGCTCCGTGCCCTTCAGCTCCACCGACACACGCACACACACTTGGGTGACCAATACGCGCCTTACCACACACACATTCACACACACACACTACACATGCACGCACATACATCCACTCACGTACACACTCACAACTCTCACTGCTTCCTTGCTTTGAGCGCCGTGAGTCTCACCCCACTCACTGGACAGTCATGCGCATGCACGCACACAAACACGCACACACACGCATGCATGCTCGCTTACAACTCTCTCACTGCTTTCGTTGCTTTTTAGCGCCGTGAGTTCCACCCCACTCACTGGGAGAGTCACTGTGGAGCGGGTGCTGCAAAGAAGTGGAAGGCCAGCATCAAGGTGTGCGCGTGCGTACGTACATGTGTGTGTGTGTGAGTGTGAGTGTTTTTGTGTGTGTGTGTGCCATGCCAGTTATACGTCATACGTCTTGCGCCCGTAAAGACCTGCAAACAAACAGACATAGGCGTATCCTCGTATACCTGCACCCTCACAGACATGTTATTGCATCGACACACGTAATGTAACAAACAACAAACAAACAAGAACAAACAAACAACAAGGAAACGTGCTTTTTCCTTTTTGAACATACACACACACACGTGTGCACATACACTCATACACTCATACATGCACATGCACACACGCGCGCGCACGCACAAGCACAGGTGCGCACACGCACACGCACACGTACACACACACACACACAAGTGCACACTCACGGCAAGCACACATACACGCACACACACGTGAGCGCAGATTGAGCCAGGAGGCATTCCAGAGCTGCCCTCCTACATGTACAACATGCCCATTGGCCGCTATTTTGACATGAAAGGCGTGGAGTTTGGACCTGCACGCACCCTAGGTGAGTGAGATAAACGCACGCATAACACGGCTGCAGGGGCGCCGGTTTGGTCCCACGTGCATGTTGGTTGGCTGACTGTTTTTTAGGTGGGAGTTCAGGGCGTGGATGTCAGACCTGCACGCACCCTAGGTAAGTGGGATGAAAGCATGTACCAGCAAAATTGTAGAGGCGCCGGTTTGGTCCAACGTGCCTGCTGGTCGGTTGTGCAAGCGTGGAGGGAGTGGTCTACACACACACGTGCACACACACACACACACACACACACACACACACACGTGCACAAGCAAACGTGGAGGGAATGGTCAACATGGAGGGAAGGATGGACTTTAGGGAAGGATTGGCGTGGAGGGAATGGTGGATTTTGGGGCCGCATGCGCCCTGGGTTGGTGTGAGCTGTGTGTGCCTGTGCGTGGTGGTTTTATTGTTTTCATGTATATGTGTCTGTGCGTTTGAGTGTGTGTGTATGCGTGCGTGCATGTGTGTTTGCGTGCGTTCGTGTGTGTGTGTGTGTGTGTGTGCGCGCACATATGTGCAAAAGGGTCAAGGTAGGCAGTACAGAAAGAAAAAGTGATGACATGGGTCCATCACTTTCTATGTAACAGCCCATAACAGAATTTGGAAAATTAGGGCACTTTGTGCCAACACCAAGGTAATTATAACAGAAGCTGAAAGATATGAACAGTTTGTGACACCACTAAGGTGAACACTTGCGCAAATGAATCTAGTGCCTGGGCTCTTCCTTGCAGCAAGATGGGGCATAACGTACGTCACCCCCATACACATCACAACGCCCATGCCGTTGTCAAACAGCAGATGGGGGCACACAACACACAATCATACTGTGAGATGTGCACACACATGTTTTCGACGCGTCATGGCAAACTGCGCAGGTGGGCCTCCTGTGCTTGGGTTCCTGGGCTCCTCCCTACAGCGGGAAAGCAAGATGGGGGGTGGACTTGGAGGGGGCCTGGGAGGTCTGCGAGGGGGCAACCTGGCTGGAGTCAAGCGCACCATCAAGGTGAGCCCGTGTGTGTGTGCGTGTGTGTGTGCGTGTGTGTGTGTGCGCAAACATTTGTGTACGTGTGTACGTGTGCGTGCGCGTGCATATATGCGGTGTCTTTGGATGTGCATGCGTGTCTGTGTGAGTGTGCATTTACACACGCAAGCACACACACGCACACACATTCAATTATCAGGGAGAGACATGTGCTTTCGTGCTACAGCACATACTATGCTGGCTGATTACTGTGCTGGCTGAGTACTGTGCTGGCTGAGTACTGTGCTGGCTGAGTACTGGCTACTGAGTACTGTGCTGGCTGAGTACTCATACTGTTCTGGCTGAGTACTCATTGTGCAACTTGCTGGTGCCTCCTGAATGTGCAATTTTGGTGGTGACCTGTGATCTTTGAGCAGCGTTCGCTTTAAGCACAGCACAGCAGAACCTGCAGCTCGTAATGCCTTCGGTCATGCGCATGCAGACACAAAATCTACAATGCATGTAATTCATAGGAGCGCACACACATGCGCACACCACACTCAATCACACACACATACACGCACACACATACACACACATACACACAAATACACACACCAATCCATGCACAGGCTCCTTCCATGGGTGTGTACTCTAAGCCCTACAGCAGCAGCTCACACACATACACGCACACACACACATACACACACATACACACAAATACACACACACACACACACCAATCCATGCACAGGCTCCTTCCTTGGGTGTGTACTCTAAGCCCTACAGCAGCAGCTTTGGTAACGGGGGCTCATACTGCTCGGGCGATATGAAGCCTTTCTTCCCTTGGGCGCCGTGGGACGATGTGAAGAACGGAAATTACATACCCATCAAGGTGTGAGTGTGTGTGTGTGTGTGCGTGCGCGTGCGTGCGTGCGTGTGCCTGCGTGTGCCTGCATGCGTACGTGTGTGTGTGCCTGTGCAAATGTTAATGTGTTTTGTGTGTGTATATGTGCATATGATTAGGGTTGACCAGAACCCTATGTATACGGTGTATATACGGTATTTTTGGCAGGGATATCACCAACTATACGGTTTTATACGGTGTATATGTACGGTTCTGGCCAACCCTACATATGATGCATGTGTGTGTGTGTGTGTATTTGTGTGTGTGTGTGTGTGTGACTGACGCATACCACTCACTCTCTATGGTGGTACGCAACAATGGTCACTCTCCATGGTGGTACTCTCACTCTCTATGATGGACACTCACTCTCTATGGTGGTACACAACAATGGTCACTCTCTATGGTGGTACTCTCACTCTCTATGGCAAACACTCACTCTCTATGGTAGTACACAACAATGGTCAATCCCTGGCTTAATCCATGCCGGCGCAAGCAGCGCAGCAGAATTAACAGTGGAGGTGATCATGTTTGCCGCCTGAGCTGTGTTAGCAGTAGTCTACTGCTTATGCAGTAAACATGAACACCCTCACCGCCTGTTCTGCTGCTCTGCTTGCGCTGGCATGTGTCTGCTTCCTATTAGCATGTTGTACCTGCACTTTGTGAATCAGTGGCCTCCACGTACGCACATAGGCACTCACATACGCACACACATATATCACACACATGTCACACACACACATGCACACACACATGCACACACACACACATACACACACATGCACACACACACATACACACACACACATGCACAGGTGCGTTGGGCCGGGGACCGCTGCTGCGTGTGCGACAGCGACATCGACTTTGACATTGATCAGCTCGTGAGTTGCGACTGCTGCGGCATTGCCTGCCACCAGAGCTGCTATGGCATTCCGGAGGTGCCGGGGCCCGATGACATTTGGCTGTGCAAGACGTGCGAGCTGAAGTGCGAGCTGAAGGAGAAGGTGGGCGTATTTGGGGGGATGCGTGTGCGTGTACTAGTTTGTGCAAGGCGTGTGAGCTGAAGGAGAAGGTGCGCGTTTTGGGGGGGATGAATGTGCGTGTACTTGCTTGTGCAAGGCATGCGAGCTGAAGTGCGAACTGAAGGAGGAGGTGGGCATGTTTTGGGATAAGTTTGTTTCTGTATATGAGTGTGTTTTTGGTACATTTGTGCATGTGTATGTGCGTTTGTGTATGTGTGTGTGGCTGTGTGTGTGTGTGTGTGGCTGTGCAAGACGTGAGGGGTATAATGAATGCAGGGTATGAGCAGTGCTGCCTGTGCCCCAATGTGGAGGTTGCTTCAAAATTCCATCACTAGAAATAAACCACACACACATGCACACGTACATACACACAATGAATCACACAGGGTGAGGACATGAAAGAGAAGCAGTGCTGCCTGTGCCCCATCATGGGGGGTGCCCTCAAGCCCACCACCCTTGAGGGAGACCAGTGGTGCCACGCAGCCTGCATGCAGTGGATCCCAGAGGTGTGTGTGTGTGTGTTTGGTTGTTGGTATGAAGGGAGTCTACTCGCAGCCAAATGTGTGCCTATTGATTTCAGTGGTGCCATGCAGCCTGAATGAAATTGGCTCCCAGAGGTGTACGTCCTGTAGTTGATCTCAAAGAGAGTCCACTTGTAGTGAATTCGTGGGCTCGGACGTTATAATTTTATTAGTGGCCAAATGAAGCCCGCGTGCTGTGGATCCCAGAGGAGTGGGTTTGGTTGTGAGTTTGGACAGTGGCCAATAAAAGTCTGCACGCTATGGATCCCAGACTTGAGGCCATGGACCCCAGAGGAGTGGGTTTGGTTGTGACTTTGGACAGTGGCCAAAAAAAGTCTGCACACTATGGATCCTAGAGGAGTGGGTCTGGTTGTGATTTTGGACAGTGACCAAAGAAAGTCTGCACGCTATGGATCCCAGACTTGAGGGTATGGCCGTTGATTTTCACCAATGACCAATGAGGGCCCATCTTTTGGGCGTTGTGCTTCTTGAACCAGAGCTGTGGACTTAGGCAGTATTAAAAGCAGTGTGGCCTAAGGCAGTATTAAAAGCAGCGGCCAAAGGAAGACTGCATGCTGTGAGGTTTAAAAGGTGGGGTTTTGGACCCATGTATCGTGAGTTGTGTTTTGTGAGTTGTGTTTCCTGGACTCCATGGCTGTGGGCTTGGGTGTTGGTTTTAGGTAGCGGTCATCGCAAGTCTGCATGCATTGGTATGAAGAGGTGGTGTACTCTTTTGTGCTCAAAAGCATACAACATCACAATGTAAGTATACATAATGTCTGTGCTGGTTTCTGCTTTTTTCTCCCATCTATTATCAATTTCTAGCTTGTAGATCTATTGAGCAGTGCATGGTACCGCTCAGCACGCCAGGTGTGCCTGGACCCCATGGCGATGGAGATCGTTTGTTGCATCCCCATGTTGGATGGTGATGGATGTTGGACCCCATGGTGATGGAGATTATTTGTTGCATTGCCATGTTGGATGGTGATGGATGTTGGACCCCATGGCGATGGAGATCATTTGTTGCACCCTCTTGTTGGATGGTGACGGATGTTGGACCCCATGGCGATGGAGATCGTTTGTTGCATCCCCATGTTGGATGGTGATGGATGTTGGACCCCATGGCGATGGAGATCATTTGTTGCATCCAGACCTAGCCAAGTTATTGAGCAATACATGTTCTAACTCGTACAATCAGTACGCTTTCACCACACTCCACTGCGACCACACAACCACACAACCACATGCCAGGTCACGTGCTGGAACCCCACAAAGATGGAGCCCATCGATCGCTTCCACGCTTTTAACACACCACGACCACACAACCACACAACCACACGCCAGGTCACATGCCTAGACACCATGAAGATATGAAGATGGAGCCCATCGATCGCTTCCATGCTTTTAACACATCACAACCACACAACCACACATACACATACACACGCCAGGTCACATGCCTAGACCCCATGAAGATGGAGCCCATCGATCGCATTCAGACCATCCAGAAGGAGCGATGGGAGCTGCAGTGCAACATCTGCAAGCAAAGGGTGTGTGTTTGATCGTGTGCCTGTGTTTATGTTTGTGTTTGTGCGTGTGTAGATCCATTGCTCCTGCTGCCACATTGCGTGTGCCACCCGCCGTGTGCGCGCTTGGCGCCCTGCACATATATACATGCACACTTCTCACTGTACATACGCACACAAACACACGCAACACACAGATGGGCGCCAAGATCCAATGCTCCAGCTGCTACACTGCATACCACCCGCTGTGTGCGCGCATGGCGGGCTTACACATGGAGCAGATCGATCCTCCTGCTGGCGCAGTAGATGCAGCGATGCAAATCGTGTCGCTGTGCCCTAAGCACTGCCGGCCTCAGCCGCATCTATCAGGTACGGAGTGGTGAGCTCATTTGTTCTTCACGCGCGTCTGATGTCCTTGGATGCAGCGATGCTGTTCGTGTTGCTGTTCCCTTGGCACTGCCGGCCTCAGCCGCATATATCAGGTACGGAGTGGTGACCTCATTTGGTTTTCATGCGCGTCTGATGTCCTTGGATGCAGCGATGCTGTTTGTGTCGCTGTGTCCTAAGCACTGCCAGCCTCAGCCGCATTTATCAGGTAAAGGGTGGTGAGCTCATTTGTTCTTCACGCGCGTCTGATGTCCTTGGATGCAGCGATGCTGTTTGTGTCGCTGTCTCCTGAGCACTGCCAGTCTCAGCCGCATCTATCAGGTAAAAGGTGGTGCGCACATCGCGTGTTATTGCGTGCACCTTAGGCTTTCGTAGGATGTGTCGCTGAGCCCAAAAAAAGCACTGCCGGCCGTGTGTAATTTGGAAAGGGTTGAACCAACGCTCTGAGATGGCCCTTCCTAGATCAATGCTACGATGTTGACTGTGTTGCTGAAATCCTCGTGTGTGTTTGTTTGTGTGTGGTGGGGGGGGGTGCTTGTGTGGCAGTGACTAAGCCCTGTGTTGTCTAATGTGCCGTGGCTCTGAAATTGTATGTGCCCTGTGTTGTTTATTGTGCCGTGGCTTTGAGAGTGTATGTGCCCTGCGTTGTTAAATGTGCCGTGGCTCTGAGAGTGTATGTGCCCTGTGTTATTTAGTGTGCCGTGGCTCTGAGAGTGTAACGTTGACACTGAAGGGAAAGCGGTGTGCGTGCGTGAGTGTGCGTGCGTGTGTGTGTGACATGGATCAAGCGCTGTGGTCTATGTATGGCCACGTAGTTCGTGGCTTTGAAGGGGAATGCTCGCATAGAAGGAGTTATTGTGTTGTTCACGTGTGCGTGTGTGTATGTGTGCGTGCCCGCGTGTGTGTGACTGACTAAGCGTGTTTACACAGAGTTACAGTCCAGTTAGAAACCTTCTTAACAGGATTCTGCCAGTGCCTCTCATTGAGTGCTGCAACTCGTCTCACAAAATAAATACCATTCCTTACACACACAGGAACCCAGCCTGTGCGAGACTCCGGAAACCACTCCACTTTCTAGCATCGTTCCTGTGCCCTTTAACACACACAGGAATCCAGCCTGTGCGTGACTCCGGCAGTGGAGCCTTTGGGGGTGCTCTCATGCGCAGGAACACCACTCCACTTTCTAACATCGCTCCTGTGCCCCCTAACACACAGGAATCCAGCCTGTGCGTGACACCAGCAGTGGAGCCTTTGGAGATGGCTCTGGACTGTGGAATGCGCAGCCCTTCCCCATCCCTCCTGCCGTATCTACACCGCAGTGCTCTGCAGGCTGTGCACGTGCACAGGTGTGTGTGTGTGTGTGTGTGTGTGTGTGTCTGTGTGTGTGTGTGGCAAGCGTAGCCCTTTTCCATTTCTCCTGCCGTATTTACACCGCAGTGCTCTGCAGGCTGTGCACGTGCACAGGTGTGTGTGTATGTGTGTGTGTGTGTGTGTGTGTGGCAAGCGTAGCCCTTTTCCATCCCTCCTGCTGTATCTACACCGCAGTGCTCTGCAGGCTGTGCACGTGCACAGGTGTGTGTGTGTGTATGTGTGTTTTTGTGTGGCAAGTGCAGCCCTTATCCATCCCTCCTGCCGTTTCTACACCGCAGTGCTCTGCAGGCTGTGCACGTGCACAGGTGTGTGTGTGTGTGTGTGTGGATGTGTGTGTGGATGTGTGTGTGTGTCAAGCGTAGCCCTTTTCCATCCCTCCTGCTGTATCTACACCGCAGTGCTCTGCAGGCTGTGCACGTGCACAGGTGTGTGTGTGTTTGTGTCTGTGTGTGTGTGTGTGTGTGTGCGTGTGTGTGTGTGTGTGCGTGTGTGTGTGTCAAGCGTAGCCCTTTTCCATCCCTCCTGCTGTATCTACACTGCAGTACTCTGTGTATGGGTTTTCGTGCACGTGTGTGTGTGTGTGTTCGTGTCTGTGGAAAATTGCTTGCAAGTGCGTACACAGTTTGCACAACACTATGATTAATTGATCTGGCTTCAAATACATGAAATGTATGCATACTCCTGCATTCGCTTTGGCCCAAACGGTTATTATTCTTGTGGGCACCCATGCGTGACCAAGCGCGACATGGTCACATATCTTTCCATTAACACACATGGGCACATGCACACACTCACACACACACACACAACACACACATGCAAAAACACACACACGTACAGGCTTTGGTGGGCTGGGAGCATGAGAGGCACGGCACTGGTGCAGGCTGCACTACCGTGCAGGGCTTTTGGATGCCTGGTGCAAATGCTCCTCTTGCCCCTGGAGGTGGGCCCTTTGCGGGAGGAGGGGGCTTTGGGAGCTGGGGGACGGAGTGGGTGCGACCCAGGGTGAGTCTTTTGTTCATGTAAATATTGAGAAAGCAATTTGGCGAACTGCATTGTAAGTTGTAAGCCAGCATAAATTGCCGCCTACTCTCCGGCTGCCTGGCTCATCGAATGATTCACAAATGACTTTTGATTTAATAATCCGAGGCACGCATTTTACATTTGCTTGTGTCTGTGGTAGTGGGTCCCTCTGTAGCGAATTTTCTAAAAGGAGGGGGGGGGCGGAGTGGGTGCCGCCCAGGGTGAGTGTTTTTGGCCGAGGCCGCTCTGTCTGTGTGTGTGTCTGTGTGCAATTTTTGTTGCTGTCCTTTTATTCCTTTTGAGGTGCAGGGTGTGGGGTGGGCAGTAGGCAGGCCTATGTGGATTCCACCTTGTCCTCCTTTCCGTCCCTTCACGCTTGCATGCTTTGCATTTATGTAAAAGCCATTTCTTTTTTACTTGCAGGGTGTGGGGCGCCCTCGTGGCTCTCGAGGCCGAGGTGCAGTTGGCAGACCCAGGATTCATCCCATGGGTGGTATGGTTGGGCCTTTGATCGGAGCAGCAGCGACAAGCATGCCACCACCGCCCAAGGTCCGTGCCCCTTTTGTGTGTGAGGTCACACAGCACGTGTGCGACGGTGTGCAGCCATTTATTGCTTGCCTGAGATGCATACTGCCGGTCCGTTCAGGCCGCTTTAAAGGTCTTTACTTGCTCAAGGAAACAGATTGCTCACACACGTGCACACACACGCACACTCCCACACTTGCACACACGCACACACACACATACACACACGTCCTTTTCACCAAAAGCCTGCAGCTACGCTCTCTCTCTCTCTCTCTCTCCCTCTCTCTCTCTCTCTCTCCCTCTCTCTCTCTCTCTCTCTCTCTCTCTCTCTCTCTCTCTCTCTCTCTCTCACACACACACACACACGCCCGTGTGTGTAATGCAAACATGCACACACACACTCTCACATACCTGACGCTGCTTCCCCAGGTCATGCCCATACCCCTTCCTCCGGACACCCCTGAGTCCATACCCATCGTGTGTGCTGGCCGCTACGGAGACCTGCAGCTGCGCACACAGCGCGTCGTGCATGAGGGGGTGGGCATGACAGCCTCGCGTTTCGAGCAGCTGTGTGGGCGGGGGGACGCTAAGAAATGGAAAAACAGCTTTTGGTGAGGGCTAGCGAGATCTTGTGAGATTCACTAGATCTTCTTTCCTAATAAAAAATTCACGAGTAGTAGTAAAAAGAAGAGGCGAGGGCTAGTGAGCTTTTTTTGCATCAGTCGTGTTGTATAACTGGTCATGCTGTATATGTGCGCGAGGGATGTGGCTGTGAGGGCCCTATGCGATGAGCAGCTGTGCGGGCGTGGGAACTCACACACACACACACATACACACACATGCACGCACGCACCTGCACAAACAGGCGCAACCACACATAAACACTCACGCACACACATATGTACAAGCTCTCACGCACACACACTCGCACAGCAGGCGTCACTCTATCAAGCACACATCCTTGAGATGTGCCTTGCAGACTAGTGGATGCTGCTGGCTAGCCACAGTGCGTACTCAGCACATGATACGACACACACACACACACACGCGCATACACACTCATAAGCACATTTATTACGCCTTACAGGCAAGTCGATGCTGCTGGCTAGTTAAAGTTCATATTGCAGATGATGCACAAATCATATCTACACACGCACTTGACACACACACAGTCACACACTCACACACATTATGCCATGTCTCACAGGCTCCTGGATGCCACTGGCCAAGTAACGTACATATTCAGCAGAAGATACAGATATCTGCACACATACACAACACACATACACACATTATGCCGTGTCTCACAGGCTCCTGGATGCCACTGGCCAAGTAAAGTACATATTCAGCAGATGATACAGATATCTGCACACACACGCACACACACGCATACACACACACACGCACACACACGCACACACACACACACATTATGCCGTGTCTCACAGGCTCCTGGATGCCACTGGCCAAGTAAAGTCCATATTCAGCAGAGGATACAGATATCTGCACACACACACGCACACACAACACATACACACGCACACACACGCACACACACACGCACATTATGCCGTGTCTCACAGGCTTGTGGATGCCACTGGCCAAGTAAAGTACATATTCAGCAGATGATACAGATATCTGCACATACACACACACGCACACACACATTATGCCGTGCCTCACAGGCTCGTGGATGCCACTGGCCAGCCAGATTGCATGCTACAGGATTGGCTGGGGGCACGAGGCCTTGACCGCGCTCGCCTCTCCATCCTGGCCAACAACGCGATGCAGATAGAGACGTATGACGATTGGCTGGAGAACAAGGGCAACGAGGTGAGGGGGGGTCATCTACTCGTGTTCCCACCACAATTCAATGGTGATCTAGATGTACACAACACAATTTAATGGTGATTTTAGTGCTCACACCACAAACAAAGGTGGTCTGCTCGTGTTCCCACCACAATTCAATGGTGGTTGATATGTGCACAACACAATTATATGGTGATCTTGGTATTCACACCACAAACAAAGGTGGTCTAGATGCTCACAACACAAATGATATGTGTGCAACAACAATTGAATGGTGATCTTATGTTATCAAATAAAGGAGGTCTAAATGATCACACCACATATCACTGGTTGTACAGAATGGCCGTGCTCTCAGGTGGTTGAGGGGTATAAACTGCTTTATTGGATTGTGTGTGTGTGTGCAGTGGATGCCAGGCGTCGATCAAAGTGTCTCTCACTGCACGTGTCTGCACCCTTGCCCTTCATGCACGCAGCTCCAAGCAGACACATACACACACTCATACACACATACACACACGTACAAACATACATACACGCACATAAAAACACATGCACGTACACCTGTGGTTCTTTTGCTGCATGTACAAAGGCTTGTATGTGTGTGCTTACACTGTGTGGTTGTGCAGGGCACGCCAGGAGCGCCTGATGAGGATGCTGGCAGCGAGCAGCAGGCTCTGCAGGTGTGTGTGTGTGCACGTGTGGCACTTGTGTGTGTATGTGTGTGTGTGTTTGTGTGTGTGCGTGCGTGCGTGCGAACGTGTGTGTGCGTCTAATTGTGTGCATGCGTGTGTCTGAGCCTGCCTGTGCAGGTGTGCGTTTGTGTGTGTGTTTTGTGTGCAAGCAGGTTCAGGCCTGTTTGGGTGGAATTATGATTAAGTGCCATGTGGTACAAACATCAGCTGCTTTACTACATACAACGCACATACACCTCTGCCTTCGCCCAGAAAGTTAAGCTGGAGGCTTTTTATAAATGTACACTTACATACGCAAACGCATACAAGTGCATTGATGCGCATATGCTCACGCATACAAGTGTATTGATGCACATATGCTCATGCATGCAAGTGCAATGATGCACATATGCTCATGCATACAAGTGCATTGATGCGCGTATGCTCACGAATATACAAATGCATTGACGCGCGTATGCCCTCACATACACGCACACTCCCCAACCTTGCCCAGATGCTGGAGGCCCTCAAGGGAACACAGCAGCAGGAGCAGCAGCAGCAGCAAAACGGAGGCAGTGATTTCATGGCAGAGGTATGAAAACACTGTTTTGTGAGGGCGTGTGTTTGGGCAAGCCTTTATTGTGTGTGTGTGTGTGTGTGTGTGTGTGTGTGTGTGTGTGTGTGTGTGTGTGTGTGTGTGAGGGGAGGCGGTAGAGCCGTTGCATGTGTGTATGTGTGTCTGTGGGTGTGGGTGTCTGCGGGGGTGGGGTGTAATAGAGGGCCGAGTTTGCGAGATGCATTGTAGAAGGCTGGCAGTCCTGTTGTGGAGGTGGTGCACTCACACACACACACATACACAAACACACACACACACACACACACAATTGTGCAGGGTGCGAATTCGCATGCTCTCTTGGTGCCCAAGAGGCGTGGGCGCCCCCCCAAGTCAGCAGCTGCGCTGGCAGCACGACAAGCTGAGCACGCACAGGCAGCGGCGGCAGCAGCAGCAGCACAGGTGCGTGTGTGTATATGCGTGTGTATGTGTGTTGCGTGTTTACGTGTGTGCAAAGCAGTACGACAAGGAAAGCATGCACAGGCAGTGGCGGCAGCAGCAGCAGCACAGGTGCGTGTGTGTATATGCGTGTGTATGTGTGCTGCGTGTTTTATGTGTGTGTGCAAAGCAGTACGACAAGGAAAGCTTGACAGGCAGTGGCGGCAGCAGCAGCAGCACAGGTGCGCGTGTGCATATGCGTGTGTATATGAGCTGCGTGTTTATGTGTGTGCAAAGCAGTACGACAAGGAAAGCACACACAGGCAGTGGCGGCAGCAGCAGCAGCAGCACAGGTGCGCGTGTGTATATGCGTGTGTATGTGTGCTGCATGTTTATGTGTGTGCAAAGCAGTACGACAAGGAAAGCATGCACAGGCAGCGGCAGCAGCAGCGACGCAAGTCTGTGCACGTATGGTATGGTAAGAAGGGTGACATGCACTAATGGTAGCTTGCAGCAGCCTCGTGGTGTAGTGTGTGTGGGGGGGGGGAGTATGTGCATACGTGTGGGTGTTTGCGTGTGTGTGTGTACGTGTGCGTGTGCGTGTCTGTGTGTCTGCGTGTGTCAGAAAGTTGGCTCTGCTGTGCATCTCAGTGCCAGTGCTCTTTGCTGGCATTCCACTAAACCACACTCTTAACGCACAAACACTTGGCCACACTTATAGACATGCGCACATGCATACACATACACACGCACGCACATACACACACATGCGCGCAGACGCACAGACACAAACACACACGTCAAGACACACACATACACACATTCGTATTAACACACACACTCACACACACACACGCACGTATAAACATGCATTCATACATTCACAAACATTCTCACCCACGTATATACTCACACATATATGCAGGCAGCCATGATGGCGCACGGCCTCACTGTTCAGGCGTCTGCCTCTCCCGTCCCTCCTGCATTTGCCGCTGCTTCCGGGAATGCCGGTAAGGAAACGCCCCCTGCTTACAAAAAATCTGACACAAGAACAGAAACATAATTTTACTCAGGCAGTGAACCCCCCCGCCCCCTAAAGCAAGGGGCAGTAGCTAGTTGCTGAGGTTCGATTTTGAAATCAGATCAAGGACCAGAAGGGTTTCCAACGCACGCAGCGAGGCAAGCCACTCCCCTCATACATAGGGTAAGCCCGAACCATACATATACGGTGTATATACGAATCTTTTGGCAGGGAAATCACTAAATGTACGGTCATATACGGTGTATATGTACGGTTCTGGCCAACCCTACACATACATACGTAGCCACCTGCAGGTCTACGTACTCAGGCCCAACTGCATATGTTTGTGTGCGTTGGGTTAGTGGTGTCAAGGGCTGGTGGCACGCTCACTGCTGCTCGTGCTGCATCGTGTCCCTGTGCTGTACGTCACCACTGCCTCTATTGCTCTGCACGTGCATCTCTGTGCTCTGCCACCCTTCTGCCTCCACTGCTCCGCACGTGTGTCCCTGTACTGTATTACCTTTTGCCTCTAATGCTCTGCACGTGCATCTCTGTGCTCTGCCACCCTTCTGCCTCCACTGCTCCGCACGTGTGTCCCTGTACTGTATTACCTTTTGCCTCTAATGCTGTGCACGTGCATCTCTGTGCTCTGCCACCCTTCTGCCTCCACTGCTCCGCACGTGTGTCCCTGTACTGTATTACCTTTTGCCTCTAATGCTGTGCACGTGCATCTCTGTGCTCTGCCACCC
>Ga0307942_1001905_pt1 | contig 16852 bp, 20 predicted proteins | sample OrgLakmetagen175_FD_201846 | JGI IMG/M metagenome (GOLD analysis project Ga0307942, IMG submission 201846) | Saline water microbial communities from Organic Lake, Antarctica - #175 | ecosystem: Environmental > Aquatic > Non-marine Saline and Alkaline > Saline | place: Antarctica: Organic Lake... | reverse complement strand
GGGGAATAAGTGTGTACACGCATTCATGTATTTGTATTTGTGAAATATTTGATGCAAGTATTTGAAGCAGGTTTCACATTTAAAGCACGTTTTTGGTGTTTGTATGTGTTCTGGGTATGTGCTATTGCCCTTCACATCACGCAGCTAGCTAGCCATGCATATGCCGGGAAAGGCTCCCGCTTTCTACTGGAGCGCTTATTCTTGTACCACATAGCTCCAACCATCTGCAAAAACACTTTGTGCCTATACACATCAACCCCCGCACAACCAACCACACAGGATGCACAGGAGTCCCCTTCCCCACCCACAAGAAGAGCGTAGTTCCGATCAGGAATTGGGCGTGCAGGCATCAAGGCTGCCGGCAGAGGGACATTCGTTTTCTAGCCGTTCCTCTGCATGCAGGAGTGCTGCGGGGAGGAGCAGTTTTATCCTTCACCCTATTGTCAGCGGCAACGGCATCAGGTACACATCCTCCAAGACGTTCATTCCTGTCGTTTTTTTATCTGATTGTTACTATCCTGGTCTACATTCTAAAAACTGGTCTTGCACAGCAAGGACAACTGTTGTCTTGAACTCATGTGCTGTTTGGCTTCACTCCGCGCACTGTTGGCTTGACTTTGTGTGCTGTTTGGCTTGACTTCATGCACTTTTTGGCTTGGTTTCAGGCACATCAGGAGGAGCAGAAGCAGCATGAGTGGCAGGCATAGTAAGCATGGATGGGGTAGCAGCCATGCCAGCAGCCACGATAGGAAAATGACTTCCTTTGAGACTGGTAGGTGTCTAGAGCTCTACCGTGTGTGTGTGTGTGTAAATGTGTGTGTCCATATGAAAGTGCTCTGGCTCGCATTAGTTGGACAAGACACTTATAGCAACGTCAGAGCAGAACGCTGTATTCGTTTGTTATTAAAATCGTAGCTTGCGCTAATATTTGCCCTTCCTTGAAATGTAGGCAGAAGGGTTGACGCTGTGCCTCCATTCTCTTCTGCGCCTCTTGTGCGCCTGAGCCTCCATGCTACCCGGCGTAGCAGCCTGCTGGACAGAGGCGCACCAGAAAGCTACTTGCAAAAGCTACTCAGGCATGTTTGGCTCCTCCATAGCCTTTTGTGCTCCTGTAACGCACGCACGCGCACATACACACACACGCACACACAAACATACACACACATGCACACGCTGCTCGACCATTCCAGTGAACGCGCAGGGGATTTTCCCAGAGGGGGGACACTGAGGCCCAAAATGGCTATGGTTTTGGCATGCTCCTAGGGTATGGGCCCCCTAATTTGCACGTTTTAAGCTCAGCTCTGCTATGTAGATTTCAGTGCAGCTGAGCTTGAAACGGGTCAGTTAGGGCCACCTGCCTCAGCAACCGCGGCGTGAACCCTACTTTTTGAGCAGCCATATGCTGTATCTGACCAGCCAGAGCATTAAATTGAGCGATTTTTTGTGTGTTGGGGTCCTTATGATAAATAAAGATCATTCCAAGAGAAATGGAGCAAAAATGCAAGTGGTTGGCGAGATATGCAAATTATTGTGCCATTCCCCCTGAAAAGCACCCATCTAGGGTACAGGTGCACAACGTGTGCTTTTAGTCCTGTCATTCTGTACGCAGGGCGACTTGTCTAAATCTGAGCACATGCTCGGGTAGCTTATAAAGTCAGCATCAGTTTGAAGCTAGGTTGGGTCCAATTTGATGAAGTGACGTGTGAGTAGTTGCACCTTTCATGCAAAAAGGCGCATGTTTTAGCTTTTGCCCAGTGTCCCCCCTCTGGGATTTTCCTGGAATTAGGACATGCATTAGCCATTAGGAGGACTTGCATTTTTCCAATCGATTGGACTTCAATTATCTTGAGTTTGGAGGAAAACAGCAGCATAACTTCACACCTCCTAAGCATCTCAAACTCACGTAGACACATAAAACGTGTACCCTTCTACAATGATTTATTTCATAGGTGTGGTGCAAAATGTTAAGTACTCCCGAATATAGTGCACACACATACACACGCACACAAACAAACAAACACACACACAATGTGCGTTTTTTCATCTTTAGTTTGGAACCTTGCCTTATGCAAATTCTAACTACGTAAGTATTTTGTTTGCATTTGTAGGGAGGAGCAAGTGTCTGCCCCCACGCAGAGGCTTTCTGTTCTCGGCCAGGAAAGGGAAAGTGATGTGCACTTTAGCAGTAAGGGCCGTGACTGCGGGTGGCCGTTTTACATTGCAGAGCCTGGCGGAGGCTTCACTGTGAAGAGGGTGGGACATAACACACCCTCCCTTGTTGTTAGGTAGGTGTGTGCGTGCTTTTGATGCAACCGTCATTGGCACGGCCATACAAATGCTTTTGATGCTACACATGCACGGCCATACAAATGCTTTTGATGCAACCGTCATTGGCACGGCCATACAAATGATGCTACACATGATGTGAGTTGGGCGCAAGAGGTCGTAGTAGTCACGCGTCAGACACATGTAACATTGTACCCCACCTCAAACCTCGGCTTTGAGCGGGGGGGTTGTTCCATGCCTATTGCTCATCGTTGGTGTCCCACATGAGCTCTGTAGGAAGCACTGACAGTGGTCGTTATAATTTTGTACCATGCATCATCTATCAATGGCTTTCCACCCTAGTATGAAAAAATGAAAGAGGAGGGTACCTCTGTGCCACTTCAAAGTCAAAGGCGTTGAGAGTTTACTGTTGAGGTAAATGCAGCAGGCAGAAATCCTTGTCCTTAGGCGTCCCTGGCCATTTGTCCTCGTCCCTTTGCAAACGTCCCTTGTCACTGCTGCTTTTTACAAATCCTTGCTGCTTCACACTAGCACATCATCCGGTGGCCAATAAGGCTGGGGAGATCTGCGCATACGTTTGCCAATTTTTTGCATCGTGTGCCTTGTAAGCCTGGTGTCACTTATGTTCATGTTTCATGTGTGACAAATTGAGCAGCAAGAAAAGCTCCCGCTACGCTCTCTGCCGAATGCTTCAATCGGCTACCTAGCAACCTGATGCATTGTATAGGTGTAAGTACGCCCAACCATATACTGAAAGCCGTCTAACTCCTCAGATTCCTAAGTTTGCTCTACGTGTGTTAAAAGATACTTTTACAGTGTTGCGATACGCTTTCTCTGGAATGTCCCTACCGCTTGCACCTGCATTTAACCAACTCTCAATTTGTTTTCCCTCGCAGGCCATTAGAACCCCAGCAGGGGCAAGTATCGTCTGGAAATCCACCTACACGGAGCTTGAGCCATTGTGTAATGCGACAAATAAGCACGGAGGGTATGCCAAATAAGGGGTGAGTGTGTTCTGTATGTGTCAGTATGCTTGTGTGAATGCAATGTGCCTGCGTATGTGTGCGTGTTGCATACATGTATATGTGTGTGCATGTGTGTGTGTGTGTGTGTGTGTGTGTGTGTGCGCGCGGTGCGAGAGAGAGAGAGAGAGAGAGAGAGAGAGAGAGAGAGAGAGAGAGAGAGAGAGAGACACACATGAGCTCCCATTGTAACTCACTCTAGCTTTAGCACCATTCAACAAAATATGTTCATGCATCATAAAACGCACAAAACTCCGTTGTCCACACTTAGAGGAACGCCTTCTGCTGGACTGAGGACTGCCCCTGCTAGCCCTGCTCTCAGTGCACGCCACAGAAGTGGGGGAAGTAGAACGCCCATCAGCACTGGTACAGGCGGCGGTGGTGGTGGTGGTGGTGGTAGTGGTGCCAATAGCATCTGCTCAGCTGCTCTTTGCAGAGGTCACTGTGGGAGTGCCTGCAGCAGCATTGGCAGCAGAGGTGCCCATGTGTACCAGGCTTGGAAGAGTGCAGAGGGAGTTGCTGGTGTGAGCAGGGAGGGGGAGGTCCCACCTTTGTCCCCCCGCTTTCACGTGGGCCTATTGCGGCACCAAGTGGGTAAAGCAGGGAGGACTGCTGCCAGGAGGGGGAGGGATGTCCAGCTTTCTCTACCGCACAGGCTCAGCAGGTGCAGTACAGTGGCCGTGTGTGTATATGCGTTTGTGTGTGTATGAATCTATGAGTGGGGGCTAGCTGGCACAATCTCAAACCAAGAGAGTCAGGCTTTGCCTTCCCCACACCAGGCAACACACCGCAGTTGCATGCAGTCTTTGCACCGACTGTATGCTATGCGGGCGCTTCTGCCTTGCAAAAAGATGCACGTGCCTGTGCTTCAGCACATCGCATGGCTACCCTTTCTGTGTTTGTTGACAAAACTGTTCTGCAAGCCTTCTGCATGTGCACGTGCTTGTGATGCCCGTACTAAAGATACCAGCAGCTCTGATTGCAAAATCAAGTTACAGTGCCTGGCAATAAGTTACAGCGCCCTTGCGCTCCATCTTATTAGAGTAAGGGGTATAATAAGAGCACCACCTGACCTGCACGAGCTCGTACCCTTTTGCGTACGTCAAAATGTTGCATACACAAGTCCTCTCTATAATTGAAGAAGCATACCTTGAACGTGAGAGCAATTAGGCATCCCTGTCTCTTTCTGCACGAACACCTTGTTGCTCGACACACAATGATGCGCATGCAGGGAGATGGACCCTCCTGAAGTCTTACCCCTCCACCTGCAGCAAGCAGTGAGCGAACAAGAACATGAACATAACGGAATCAGTAGTAGCAGCAGCAGCAGCAGCAGCAGCAGCAGCAGCGGTGGCAGCAGAAGTAGCAGTATCAGTAGTATCAGCAGTAGCACAGGGGGAGCCGTGTTTGTGTCCGGGCAGGGTAGCAAGAGTGCACGGCTGGTGACCAACGAGGAGGGGAGCGAGTGCAGCAGGATATCTGCGTCCTGCTCGCCAGATAGGTGAGTAGGCAGGGAGTGGATTTGTGTTTGTGTTTGAATGTGTGGATTGGGTGTGGATGGGTGGATTTGTTTGCTTATTTTTAACGATGCGTGTGCACGTGCAGGTTGGAATGGCAGGGTGTGGGCGTGTATATAAGAAATAAGGTTAGGTTTGTTTAACAAGTTGTGAGGTGCTTCGAGGACAAAGTGCATGGCAGTTTGCGGCAATTATGATTGGGAGTGTTAAAGAAGAAGAGTTTTCTTCAATGAGGTGCCTCTGGCGAGAAAGGCTTGAGATATAGCTCATGGGTTTATATGATGCCTGTGGCTGTTGGCTTTAGGGGGGAGGCAGCCTTTGTGAGGCACTTTAGAGGAGGCAAAGGGGTTGTGCACATCCTTTCATCCCATGAAGGCCTTGACAATCTTACTTCACAACTGCTTCGCACGCCTCACAAAATTGTGCATAAAAGTGGAGCACGCTGCCAACACTTGACCTCAGCAGTTTCTACACTCCAGGTAGTTGTTGTGTCCTTTGGGGCTGAGGTTGGTGATGAAGGGGTATGCCCTCTTTTTATATGACTTGTAGAGGACCATAGCTAGTCTGCCCACCATTGTATTTGGACGTGAAAGTCCATCCTTCTTAGTGCATCAATGATGACATCCCCTGCCAATGATGAATGCCCTTGCCACGCTGTAATGGTGTCAAGCGCAGCTCTCGTGCTTTTATCCTTTCTGCTACACTAGCATATATGCACTTGTGTCCTGTCTCTGAGTTAGATCCCCCTGCCTGACTCCTAGTCCTGCTTGCTAAGTCCTTGCCATGTGAAGATATTAAAATATGCAAGCTTGTTTATCTCCTCTCTGAGAAATGGAAAAACCTTCCAAGGTGGTGCACACCCTTGAGCTCTCCTACACGACCTGGAACGAACCTGGAACGACGTACTGTGCCAAGGTGGTGTGCACCCTGAAGCTCATACACTAGTACCTGGAACAACGTACTGTGCAGAGTTTCGGAGGTCCAAAGCACGCCAAAGACGGCGACAGGCGGGAGTGCATCACACAAGCCACCCAGCCACACATATCCCATACGGCTACGGCAGTGGATGGTGGGTTATATTAATAAACTGTTAAATCATGGATTGCCTTATGTCTGTTCTGTGAACCTTAATCAGTGCTGGGTTGGACGAGTTTTGTCAAAAAAATTGTTGTATTTATAATGCAAGTGGCGGGCAAGGGGATACTCTCTACCCCTTTGACTGTGAAAATAAACAAAACGAAGGAGGCAACTTGCTTGTGAGCAGCATGTGTGTGTGTATGTGTGTGTTTGGCCTTGTATGCAACTGAGTGTAAACTGCTATTTTCATACACTAGTAGTATGCTTCTGTGTGGCTTCCGCATTGGCATTAGTCCTTGTGCCCACCAAATTCTAAATCTGCTTTGCATGATGCAACCAGATACATGCAAACGTAAATGCAGGTGTTTCAGACACGTAGGCGTAAATGTTGCAATATCTCTGTCATATTGTCATTCTTATCATTTGTTCACATGTACAAAGTGGGCAAAAACATGTGGACAAGCCGTACGTGACCATGTACTTTAGTCTTTCTGCTAGACTGTTTGCACATGTATCAAATGCAATCGCACTTCCCAGCTGTGACATCGCCCCCACTCCTTATTACCGTAGATTCACGATCACGTCGGAACCACACTTGAAAAAATTACCGTACTGTACTTATTTCACCGCGCTACGCAAACTTTTTTGACCCCCTCGCAGTGTGTCGGGAGCAATTTAATAAATAAGTTACAAGGGCCTCGCAAAGCTCGCATTGGGGTTAATTAATTTATCCTCCCAAGCCGCCCCTCAAGGCCCCCAAGGTGGACAAACAGTTTGGGAGGCTGGCCCTCTCTTGGGGAGAAAGGACACCAAGAGGAAGGGCGCCTTAATTCCCTTCACAAGCGCATGCACGCACACGTACCCGCATGCACACACATACACAGACACCTACGTGCATGCACACACGTACGTGCATGCGCACACGTATGCGCATGCACACACGTACACGCGTGCACACACATACAAGTACACAATGCACGCACACACGTACGTGCGCAACCGTATACACACGCATGCACGTACACAACGCACACACATACGTGCACGCACACAAACAAACACCCACGTAAGCGCATGCACGCACACTTACGTTCGCTCACACACACATACCCGCATGCACACACACACAAACACACACACACATGTATGGGACATGTATACATATGTATACAGACACACTTACGTACACATGTATCCATGCACGCATGTATGTACGCAACCGTACACACACGTACGCGCGCACACACAGACACACACACACACACATACGCAGATGCACACAAACACGCACGTACGCGCACGCACGCACACATGCGCACGCACGCATACGTACGCGCGCACACGCGTGTGCATACGCATGTAGGTGCAGCTCATAGGGCCAGAAAGCCCTCGCATAGGCTCGCATTGTGTTGCTCCCCTCGCATTGCTCGCACTGGGGCTTATTAATTGGGTTTTTCAAACCTTGCATTCGGTAATTTAAATTTTCGATTTCAGTTCGTGGGAGTCTGGGGATTAATATTTGAGTTCGAAGGCACTTTGGGAAGGCCCTGTCGGGAATTAATTTTTGAGTTTGAGAGCCCCCTGTGAATGCTGTCTGTGCACTGCAACTGCTGTTTGTTGAAGAGGCTGAAGCTGTGGCTGACTGAAGCTGTGGCTGGTGCTGATGCTGCACAGTGCCCAGAAGCAGGGAAAGAGAGATGAGGGGTTTACATCAGCTTAATGCTTGCCCCTGAAGGGACTGTGAGAGATGGAAGCTTGTTCTTGGAGCTGCGCGGGCGCCCCACAGGCCTCTTCCCAGCCTCGCCCCTTGCCTTTGCCTCTTCCTCTTGCAGCCCCTTGAGCTGCCTCTCCCTCTGCAGCTTCTCGCGGTCCCGGTGCTGAGCAGCCAGCCTTTCAGCTGGAGACTGAGGCTTCAAGAAGAGGGCCAGGGGGTTCACACTGATACGCTTGGAGCTCATTTTCAAAATTACCTTCAAAACCACTTTAAATAATTTATCACTTCGAATTCAGTTCAGAGAGGGCCCCGAGAATTATTTAAAATCTATAATAACTAATCTCCAAAGTGATGTGAATCTATGGTAACACATAAAACATGCACACACAACTATTGCAACTGCAGCTCCTGGATTTCTGCGATATGGGCACACTGGCCAGTGCCATTGACCGAGGACTGCTCTGTGTGGAGCGCCGGGCCTCTGCCTTGCTTTGCATGCCGGTGGTGATGGCGTGTGCACTAGACTTAGCACGTGGCCTGGCCTATCTGCATGAAAACTGCGCGGTACATGGAGACCTTACAGCAGAGAATGTGCTTCTCCAGGTGTGTGTGCTTTTGGGCGCACGTACAAGAAAACGCGTACAAGAAAATGGTGTTAGTGCTGTGCTTGTGGATAACGTGAGGCGTAGAATTACATGGCTTGGCTTGCTAGCAAATCCTATGTTTACACAGCGTTGCAGCATAGAATATATTGTAAAACTACTGTGTGAGTTGGTTGGAGATGCGATGTATGAGACGTATGGTGTCACAGCACGGACCCACCTTTTTGCAGCACATCAGACGTCACATGGGTACGACTAGACTAGCTTAAATAGTCTGCCTAGGGAACATGGTTCCAAATCTAACCCCGCTTCTACAGAAGCGTGAACGAAAAGACATGCTCAAGGGTGCGCCAGCCTCTGGACGAGGCTTGAAGTGACTGCTGTCAAAGCCTTCCCGGCTGGCTAGAATGTCCGAGCTTGGGGATAATTTCCAGAAACAATCCCTAGGATGCTATTATTGGCAAAGACTGGCACAGATTTAATGGTGCTCTCAAATGTGTTTGTGTCACCAAATTGAGGAAATTAGTGCAATGTTGCAATCTTATTCAGGGAAGCGTCAGGCGTGTATTCCTTGGCGCCCAAACATTATACATGTTTGAATGTGCAAAATCATTATGGCCATTTTACTGTGCCTACACCTGTTCAGGCAATGCACCACTCAACTTCTTGCAGTCTTTCAAAACATGTTTTCTCCCAGTCTCTTCACAGTGTTTTATCATACACAATTTGCTCCATCCGCGCAAGTTTCCGAAAGTGGTTTTATCATTGTAACGCACCATTTAGGGCCTCTCTAGGCGAGCAATGCTGGCAAATCCATACACCCTGTGTATCTATGCTTGCACACACCATCCACCCTGGTACTTATCTTTTTGCTGCAGTTTGACCGCTCCAGATCAGCATCCAATCATGGCGCCCAAATCTCACCCTATTCCCACGGCTTCATTGCAAAATGGAGCGACATGGGGTTTGTGATGCAGCTGGAGGACGCACAGCAGTATGTTGTGTCAGGGACTTATGGCTCGATAAATCACATGGCTCCCGAGGTCATCACTGAAAAGAAAGTGGGGTACAGCGCAGACATGTACGCATTTGGAGTGGTGATCTGGAGGATGCTAACAAGGTTAAGGCCCTGGGGAGGACTGTCTCATCTACAGGTGCATTGTCCTTTTTTAATCACACCATAATTGCAAGTGATTGCCATCAAGGCTATTTAGTTTCTGGGCCTTTGAACCACAGCTTCAAAGTTTGCACCTAATCATTGCAAGCGCTAATATTACCTTGTCTGCTGACTACCACCTTGAACTGATAGTCTGCATGGCCGGAATTGTGAAATTTCTGCGCCATACATTCCAACAGACTTGGCTCTTTCATCACAATTTCCTTTATTGCAGGTCACAATTGCCGTGGGTTATGAAGCCCAGCAGCTGAGCTTCCCAGAATCAAGCGTACCGGAGGGCTTTGGGTGGTTGCAAGACTTGGCTTTAAAATGCATGGCAAGGGACCCTGCAGAAAGGCCCACTGCAGAAGCAGTGTGTGTTGAGCTAGAAAGGAGGTCTGCGATCGGATCCGTGGTCCAAAGTTTTCCACCCTGATCCTGTTTTGACGGGATTCTGGTACGTTGTTATAAACAAGTGCTAATTAAACGTGATGGTTAAAAAAGAGGCCTAACTTCCAACAAGTAGCTTGTGAAAATTTCAAATGTTTGCTTTTATCTCTATGTGCACATTTATTATTGTTTTAATTATTTATCATTTATTTAACTCCCATACGTCAATTTTAAGTTACTATTTATTAATTTGGAGAGTGACTCTCACTAAATAGAGGTGCCGCTGCAGAGTAATTTGTTTATAAGATTGCTGCTACGGAAGATTGCCATCTACAAGCCTGGACATTGCTCAATTTATCACATTGAAACGGTTCGTGCTCCGTATAGTGAGCCAGGTCATGAAAGCAAATTGAGGCAGAAACAGCGTGCTAACAAACACGCAGGAAGTTTAATTTGGATTACAAAGGCCTCCTGTCTGGCATGGCTGCTCAACCTATAAGGTAAGGTTAGGCTCAATTATAGGCTCAACCTATAAGTCCCAACAATAATCAATCAAAAAGATCGACAGCTGCACTAATGATTTTGAAATTTATTATAAAACCTTTGGTCTTCAAAAATATTATCAAATAAATGGTTGAACTGGTGCCGTAACGAAGTAAAAGTAAAAGTCTATGCTGGAAGTCACCAGCGTGCATTAAGGAAAGGCTCTCAACTAGTGCTCTCACTAGCCAGAGCCCCACCAGAAACGAGGAAAAAGAGAAATAACAGAGACTAATGAGGATCCGGCGGGTTGTCAGCCATGCATTCCGACCTGCGCCTAGCCCTCCTGAAGCCAGCTGCTACCAGTGACCCCAACACAGATCCCCCATTATCACTTTTGTTATTAAGGTGTATTTTGTGTCTTGTTTTTGTAATCTTGTTCAAGCTTTTTATTGCATGGCAGTGCAGTTTAGTACCTAGTTGGTGCACTTTGTGCGTGGGGACGCCTAAGTTAAGTAAAGGAGTTATGGTGTACTGATTGTAGATTGTGTCCACGACTCCAAGAAGTATAACATGAAGTGTGACTTGGTTGTTTCAAGAGATGCCTCGGAGGCTCCTTGTTAGTAGATGCTGGATAAGGGGTTGATGCTGGTTGTGCGCTTTTTCTAATGTCTGTTGCGGGTTTATGTCTGAGCAGAATTTGAATTCTACAAGATGTATGTCTCTGTCCTTTGGGGGGATCTGTTTGAAATCTAAATGCCTGCCTCTTCCCTCAATGGGCAAAACTAATACGCCGTTTGGACAGCTTTGATGTCTAGTTGGAAGGTTTTGTTGTGTTGGGAAAACCCAGTCAGGAATGTTTCTTTCAATGTCATCAGGGCGTTCAATGTGAAGGTCAGATAACTTTCCACTGTTACAAGCATCCATTGTAACAATTGCTGAGCCCAGCTTGCCTTTACTGATCTCTTCACCACAAAGGCTAACTGCGTGGTGGTGTCGGATTATGTGCATTCTCCTTAGAGTAAGGTTGTTGCACCTAAGAAGTATGTGTGGAGCACTGTCTGATCCTCCGCAAAGGGCAGGCGGCAGGACCTGTCGTATGGCTAAACCTTTATTTTGGTGTATTTGTCTGTGTGTATCGTATCCGTCCTGTACTTAAGGACTTGTTCCTGTTCCTTAGAAGTCACATTTGGCATGGACCAAAACTTGCTCTGAAATGGGCATGCGCAAGGGGCTTTGCAGTAGCTTGCCGTGTGTGAGAGTCGGGCTGTGCTGCATGCTGAGGCGTATCATGCAATTATTGCTAGAGCTTGTAAAGCAGTGTAGCTGTGTTAAATTCACCAAGGTAATGGTGGGCGTGCATGTGATATTTTAACTTGTCTTGCAAGTTAGTCAAGACTCGTAGCTCCTCTGCATGGGGGCCAACTTTGTTTGGAACGCTTAGCCAGAACAGGTTGTAGAAGGGGTCAGTAGCTGGCGGGAGGGAAACGTCAGAAATTTGATTGACTGCTGCTTTGTGTGCTAGGTGGTCTGCACCCTCATTGCCAATAATGCCAGAGTGAGATTTCACCTTGTAGAAAGTGACAGTAGAAGGTGAGGAATCGATTAAAGTTACAATGTCCTTAAGCAGTTCCCTGTGCAAGTGGTGGAGTACAGCCATTGGGTTCAATAGCTGTTTTCTAATCTGAAAGAGGGATAAAGCACTGTCTGTAGCAATTTCAGTGTGGCCTTTTTGTACCGCTACTAGCACAGCTGCAAGTTCAGCTCTATTGATGGTGAGTGTGGGGCCGCTGCTTCCAGGATTGATAACGACGGTATCACTATAGCCAGTGTCTGTAGTGGGGGTGAAAATGCCAGGGCCTGTAATTTGCTGTTTGCTGATTGCATCTTGCATGGCACTACCATCAGTGTATGTGATTTATTTTCAGTGTTGTACTTTGGGAATCTGTGGGCTCTTGTACTGGTTGACGTTTGTGTTATGAAGCGTTTGCCACTGGCTGATGTTAGCAGCAATGGGAGTATCTGGGTGTAGGAGTTGAAATATCTTCCTCTGCTTGTTCTTGCATTTCACACGAGCAGTGCCAAGCACGTGGGCACTATTCTTGAAAGTCCACGTTGCTTCAGGAATTGTCTGTTTGGGTTGGATTCAATCAGGGCTTGTTTCCCTTAATTGTTCCAGACAACTACTCTTGTTGTGCTGAGGCTGGGGTGGAGCATCTAACCAAACTTCTGTAGGGTTTAAGAGCGTGCGTGCTGTCTGCAGAAAACTTGGCTAGAACGCATGCGTGCTCAGGGTAGTCGTTTATCCAAGTCATGTACCCGTTCTTACTCCAACCAAGCCAGTCAGGGAGGAGTAGGAATGTTGCTGTAGCTTCTTGAGTTTGTTGATTGAAGTGCATGTCCCACAAGTGAATGCAGGAGATAGTCGCAATAATTCGGGTGGCAAAAGCAGAAGCCTGTAAATTTTGTGTCGAAAGCATTAGTGCTTGCTCCAAATACTGTGTCTCTGGTATTTTCGCTCCAGTAGACTTGGTAATTAGGGTCAAAGTCTAGGGGGCTAGCAAATGTTTGCTTGGTAACTAGTGCCCATTTTTGGAGGGAGGTCATAATGTGCCTCGGGGTGCAATACATATTGGAATCTCTTGCCTTTTTCCCAATGTTGTTTAGTGAGCTCATTTGAAGTTTATACCTTTGTAGCAGACCTACAATTTCAGTTGCCGCGTCTTGCACAGGTGGTTGTGTAGTACTGTGAAGGCCAATCCATTTAGATTGGTTGTAAGCATGTAGCAAGATGTTGGGACGTTCTAGGGATAGCATGCCTGTGCACTTGCCGTAGATATCATACGCACAGGCAGCTTGACAGGTTATGTGTTCAGGGATTTTGGGTTCACCCTCTGAGTCTTTATTTAAATCCTGGCTTGAGGAGGTCCACATCCCGCACCCAGATCTTACATTTCCGGGTGGGTTGAATGTCTGCTTGGGGATTGACAGTGTCTGATATAAAGATTGCCTTGTCTCTGATGTTTTGGCCCTGTGACGAGTCCCACATATTCTCAAAGTGCTGGGTACAACCATCATAGCCTTGCTTTGTCAGATTGTCAATTTTTTGGTCTTCTGATGGGCATTTAGCTGAGTGCTAGTATCAGCATTTTCATAGCTATCTACATAGGTTTTGAAGTCAGGGTTGGCTAAGATCAGTTTAGTCGCTTCCCATGTGGTTTGCCAGATCACTTTAATCATTTCTTTTTCTTCTGCATAGGATTTTCTGGTGTCCTTTTCCGCTTGGGTTAGGTCATTACAGGCTGGGCAGTGCCAGTCTTCACTATTTTCTGCGGCTTGCCTTGCAGTGTGTGAGCAAACATTCAGGTCGGTCAGACATTTCCAATGGTAGGTGCGTTGGCACATATCACATTGTGGCATATCATCATAGTTTTTTTCTCGTTTTGGATGCTCTCGGCTGACCGGGCTCCAGCAAATTTGGCAGCAATCGTCTACCTTTTGGCTTCTTGAGAAGGGCTCTGTTTTTGCTGCTTTTAGCCCCGTGCTTTGGAATAAGGGTAACGCCCATTTTTCAATAGTGACAGGTTGTAATTGGATTTTGTATTGCGTCTGTGAAGTTGTGTTGGTGTTACGTTTAGGTTTGCTTATTTGCTGCCAGTCCAACACCTCCTGTAAGGCATACTTGAATATTGTGTTGCAGGCCTTGACATTGCCAAAAAGAGCTGCGGTGCTATGTTTATAATGCCACAATTTGGTTGTTACATTATCACCTGGTTGCAGAGGCTCTGGAGAATTAGGTAGTGAAGCAGCGGGACTTTTAGTGAGTTCCATGAAGTGGATGGGATTCCTTTTCTGCCTTTTTTTAGGTTGTGATGAAGGTGGGTTGTTGTTGGTTCGCGTTTGGCGGGAAGGATTATTGGGTTGCGTGTTGGAGCAGTCTGGATCTATGTCCATACTTTCTGTCTGCCTCTGACTTGTGTGTCTTGTTCTCCTTGTGGAGACTGTTTGCCGAGCAGAAGTTTGAATCTGTTGGTGTTGCGAAACCTGTACATCTGACCAGGCCCATCCTATGGGAGTGTAAGCCTTAATTGCATCTGGAGCAGTAGCATTGATTCTCCTAGCCCTTTCTTCTTTGCTAGGTGTCGTGTCCTTGTTTTTATGTAAGTCACTGATGAGCTGGGGGTTTATATTCTCTGAGTTCAACAGAGAGGCAAGCCTGTTCATTGAATTTGTCCTGTTTTTATTTTGCTGCCAAACTTGAATTTGAGGTTGTTCCATCTAGTATGTGTGTGCCGCCTAGGCTAAGTAGCCTTGGAAGGCTGGAGATCCCGGAGTCCATAAGAGAGAATGCAATGTGGTGAATTAGGGTTTCCAGAGTAGGCAGGTTGGGTGCCCAGTGCCCAGAGTGCTTTTGTAATACTGTCGAAACTTTCTGTGAGAATGGGTTGTCCTTGGAGTGTGAGACGCAGATTGCTATATATTATGGATGCTAACGTACTGCCGTGCTCTTAACGTATATTGTAACTGATTTTGAAGGTATCTTGCTTGGTGTTTGACACGAGGTCCCAAGTGGCCTTGTGCCGCAGTTTTCAGATGCTGAGTTTCATTATTAGGCTAGTGATAAGTGCAAGCAAGGGCGTTTCTGTAGTGGTATTCAATTCTCAAGGAAGAGCATCCCAAGCCGTAGTGCAGTTTACCTTTTCGGAGCTGTGCAGTTGAAGTGCACATCCAGAGCTTATACTTGCTTTTTATGGCTGCCAGAATTCGTGTGTCCCATTGATTTAAGACGCTTAGGGAGCAAGGGGCAACTGGAAAAGAGTAAGCTGTGCATGCTTGGCACGATTGCTGTGCAAATGATGTTCATTGTTTGTTTAGGGCTAGCAAAAGGATTCTTTAGTCGTTCTAGGTCTAAGGAATTCCATTAAAGCTTTGTAGTCATGTGTGTCAGTTGGTGTGTGCGGTTGAGGTCCATTGTGATGTGTACCCCAAGGTATAGGAAAGGATTGTCAGGCTTGAGGAACTGTGCTGCTTGGCCTTGTACTAAGACTTTGTTGGCCAGCTGGTGGTGTGCAAAGTCTGCCACTAACGTGTTGCCACGCAGAAATTTGTTTTCATCGCCTTCGTCTTTTTGCCTGAAATTATGAGGTGAGCCCAATCTGCATATTGTGTAAGTTTCATGGCTTGGAGCCGGAGGTTTGGGTAGGAGCCAGAGAGGCATATAAGGTCGTCCGCAAAAGCCCCGCTGCTAGTGCAGTTTTTGGCTTTCTTGTTGTTGGGTGTGCTGGTATCAGCATGGCCGTGCATGTATCCTCTGTTGCCTGCATGGAGCCAACGAAGCAGCGGCTCCATGTAGTTTAGGAACAGGAATGGAGAGAGTGAGTCTCCTTTAATGGTTCCTCTTTCAACTGGGATGTCTCCCGTGCAGCCCGAGGGCAGCCTGATTCTAGTGTGGGCTTGGTAGTACAGGTTTTTTACGACATCTATGGCGTCTGTGGGAAATCCCAGATCAAACATTATTATGAGCAGCTTGTCATGGTCTGTGGTATTAAACGCAAAGGTTAAGTTTACAATGAGGGCATAGACGTCTTGCTTATAAAACTTGGCATCTTCCAGAGACATTAGGACATTTTGGAGTTGTTGAATTGTGTCGTGTTTTTTACGGAAGCCAGCTTGCATGTTGCTGAGAAGGGAGTTAACCTCTGCATGTTCGTACAGTGTGTTTGCTATTAGGCGTGTCCACAGTTTGTACAGTGTATTTGCAAGACCGATGGGCCTGTATGAGGCCACGCCTGTCTCCGGTCCTTTTTCCTTGTAAATCAAAATTGGTGCCGTAAATAGTCGGTGCCCATGAAAAAAATAACGCGTTTCTAATATTGAACCCGCGACCCCGGAGAGTCTGGCCTGACCACGGGCCACTAGGCTTTCAGGGCAGCTACCCCCGACGATAAACACATGCTGAAAAACACATGCTCCAAGTAGTGCAACATGCAACCGCATCCGCCTTGAATAAGCAAGAGGCAACCGCTACCTTCCTGCTGCTCCCAAACTGGATATAAAACAGCACCAACGCCTTTCACATAACCTGCTTTGACAACAAAGTTTAGTTTGGATTACAAAGGCCTCCAGCCTGGCATGGCTGCTCAACCTATAGGTCCCAACAAATAAATTAATCAAAAAGATCGACAGCTGCACTAATAAATTTGTAAACTTCTGAGTTATGTTGAAAAACAAAACCTTTGATATCACCTTCAGAAATATTATCAAATAAGTGGATGAACTGGTGCCGTAAATTCGGTACCGATACATGAAAAAATGACGTGCTTCCCATCTTGAATATAATCCCCGTTTTCACACAAATTGCAAACACGTGCACTCCTGTCCGGACTCCTGCCATATAAACCAGCTTCACACTTCAACCCATGACCTCGAATCCTGAACCGAGCTACGTTCCTCATGACACTTTTGCTCAGAGCCATCTTCGAATACTCCGGCAAGACAAATGGTGCACGAGCATCAGAAACCGGTCTCTCAGGCAGAGCAAACCAGTTGTGATAAGCCACAGACTTTTTTAAACTGGAGCAAGGATCTTGACCATGTGCCTCTCTCCA
>Ga0307942_1001898_pt1 | contig 16889 bp, 17 predicted proteins | sample OrgLakmetagen175_FD_201846 | JGI IMG/M metagenome (GOLD analysis project Ga0307942, IMG submission 201846) | Saline water microbial communities from Organic Lake, Antarctica - #175 | ecosystem: Environmental > Aquatic > Non-marine Saline and Alkaline > Saline | place: Antarctica: Organic Lake... | reverse complement strand
ATTACGGTCCAAACCGTCATGTACGGTGGCAAATCGTACAAATTACGGTGGGTAAATCGTAGTAATTTTGAGGCGCGTGTCAAAGTTGCGGTGTGAACCTACAGCTTTCCATCCCCCTTCCACGCAATATAATTTATTAGTTTACAGCAATGAGTGCAAATGTTTCTAGGAAGAAGCAAAGGGTGGGGATGCATGGCAGTGGCTTGCCCATGCCCAGAGACCTGGGTGTGGGGGAGCACCCTGCATCAGGGAGCCTGCAGGGCAAGGGCAGGCAAGGCAAGCGCCATGTGAAGAATAAAAATTGGTGGGAAGGACGAAGGACACACACGTGCACGCATGCACGCACGCACGCACGCACGCACGCACGCGTGCACGCACACACACACACACACACACACACACACACACACACACACACGCACGCACGCACGCACGCACGCACGCACGCACGCACGCATGGTTTTGAGTTCGATGAAATCCCGGAGTCAGACAAGGAGGAGTTTGCTGAGTAGTTGGAGGGCATTCGCTCTGCTGAGGAAGAGCAGGAGCAGGAGTAGCAGCAAGCGCTGGAGTTGGAGACAGAGCAGCAGGGGCAGAACAGCATGGATATGAAGCGAAGTGGTTCAGTCAGGGGGGAGGACACTGAGGGAGGGAGGGTTTTTGAGGAACACATTTCGTAGCAGGAAGTTAGCTATCAGTGGCGCAAGTGCCACTGTAGCCCACAGTGAAGGTAAAGAAATTACGGTAATTTACCGTAATCGAGGAAAATTATGGACCGTACCGTAGACCGTACCGTAATCGACCGTAATACGGTCCCAAATTTGCGAAAAGCGTACAAAATACGGTGGTGTACCGTAATTACGGTACCGTACCGTATTACCGTCAACCGTACCGTACACCGTAGGGTCACAACACTGCGTATAATGTTTGTGGGTAGCTGCCCTGGAAGCGTGGGTTCTTTGCTGTCAGACAGAGAATCATCTCCGTCTCCACAACCCATGCTGTCGTGGTGTTACACCGCTGGATGTGTGTGTTCCACCGCTTGTGCACGTATGTGTGTGTGTGTTACACTGCTTGTGTGTGTGTTACACTACTTGTGTATGTGTGTGTGTTACACCGCTTGTGTGTGTATGTGTGTGTGTGTGTTACACCGCTTGTGTTTGTATGTGTGTGTGTGTTACACCGCTTGTGTTTGTATGTGTGTTACCCCGCTTGTGTTTGTGTGTGTGTTCCACCGCTTGTGTTTGTGTCAAGTTGTACACAGGGCTGTGTGAAGGGTGGGGTGAGGGCATGTGGGTGTGGCCTTGTGAAACAGGCTTGCACGTTATTATTTTGTACGTGATTCACGAATGACTTCATCTCCCATTGACCTCTAGGAGCAGCATGCTGTACGTGCTGACACACACCACGGAACCATGTGTGTTGTGTAGGGTTGGCCAAAACCATATATATATACCATATATATATATATATAGGGTTGGCCAGAACCATATATATACGGTGTGTGTACGGTATGTTTGGCAGGCGAAGCACCAAATATACGGTCAAATACGGTGTATATATACGGTTCTGGCCAACCCTATATATATACGGCGCATATACGGTATTTTTGGCAGGAAAATACGGTCATATACGGTGCATGTATACGGTTCTGGCCATCCCTAGTGTTGTGTATCAGCGCTGGAAGTACATGTGCTCCTGGTCTATGTGTGTATGCATGTCTATGTGTGCGTGCGTGTGCCTGGGTGCGTGCTGTACCTCTGTATCTTGGGGTGTGTGGATGGAAGCTTGTGCGGGTAACCACGGCATGTAAAGTGCAAGGGAAGGGGGTGTGCAGGTCCTTCTGCCTGCTGAGGCTTTGTCAATGTGTTTAATAATTGACACGCAGGCGCACGATGTGCGTCTATGCCTGAGGCCCACCCATATGCATGCTCATGCGCATGATGTGTGTTTATGCCTGAGTCCCACCCATATGCATGCTCATGCGCATGATGTGTGTTTATGCATGAGGCCCACCCATATACATGTTCATGCGCATGATGTGTGTTTATGCATGAGGTTCGCCCATATGCATGTTCAGGCGCATGATGTGCGTCTATGCATGAGGCCCACCCATATACATGTTCATGCGCATGATGTGTGTTTATGCATGAGGCCCGCCCACGTGCATGTTCAGGCGCATGATGTGCGTCTATGCATGAGGCCCACCCATATACATGTTCATGCGCATGATGTCGTTATGCATGAGGTTCGCCCATATGCATGTTCAGGCGCACGATGTGCGGCTATGCATGAGCCCCGCTCGCTTGCATGTTCACACATGCAAACACACACAGGTGCACGATGTGCATCTGTACATGAGGCCCACCCACATGCATGTTCACACATGCAAACACACACACAGGTGTACGATGTGCGGCTATGCATGAGCCCCGCTTGCGTGCATGTTCACACATGCAAACACACACACACAGGTGCACGATGTGCATCTGTACATGAGGCCCACCCACATGCATGTTCACACATGCAAACACACACAGGTGCACGATGTGCATCTGTACATGAGGCCCACCCACATGCATGTTCACACATGCAAACACACACAGGTGCACGATGTGCGGCTATGCATGAGCCCCGCTCGCGTGCATGCTCACACGTGCAAACACACACATAGGTGCACGATGTGCATCTGTACATGAGGCCACTCACATGCATGTTTACACATGCAAACACACACAGGTGCATGATGTGCGGCTATGCATGAGCCCCGCTCGCGTGCATGTTCACACATGCAAACACACACACAGGTGCACAATGTGCATCTGTACATGAGGCCACCCACATGCATGTTCACACATGCAAACACAGACACACACAGGTGTACGATGTGCATCTGTACATGAGGCCCATCCACATGCATGTTCACATGATCACACATGCAAACACACACAGGTGCACGATGTGCTGGGTATGAAGCTCAACCGCATTGCGCTCTCACCCACGGAAGCAGCTCCTGCAGGTGATGCTGATACCCAATAGCTACATGTGTGTATGCATCTGTGTGTGCGTGTGTGTATGTGTGTGTGTGTGTGCGTGTGTGTGTATGTGTATGCATCTGTGTGTGTGTTTGTGTGTGTGTGTGTGTGTGTTTGTGTGTGTGTGTGATATGCTGACCCTGATGAGCTCTGGCCCAGCAGAGCAGCGCCTGCAAGTGAGAAATAAACATGTTTGTGTCGATGGTTAAACATGTTTGTGTCGATGGTCAAACAAACAGGGCATTGACAACCCAGGCGGGGTGAAGTGGTGTTCACCCTAATGATGTACTGGTGTCCATGCAAGCGGGGCGTATTTTTACATATTAAATTTGCATCACACAAATATAATGGAGTGGTGTTCAATGTGTGATGGAGTGTCGTTCACAATGTGTGATGGAGTGGTGTTTACAATGTGTGATGTAGTGTTGTTCACAATGTGTGATGGAGTGTTGTTCACGATGTGTGAGCTAGTGGTGTTTGCTACAAGTGGGGCTGGCCCTGGGGTGAGGCGGCCTGCTCGTTTAAATCTCTGTTCATTCCCGCAAGTGCCCCTCCCATCTGCTTGCGATAACTGGCCTGGAACCTGAATTTACTTTTCGTCCTCCATGTCTGCAGTTGAGGCAATAATACAGACGCTTAAACCCTGCCAAAACCTGTGCACGAGGATAAACGTGACTCTAAGCCTCAAAAACGCAATTTGCAGGTCTTTCTCAACATGGGCTTCGGCTTTCTTTCATTTAAACATTTGGCCAGGGATTGTTGTGCTGCTTGCAGCTGCAAATCTTTTTAGTTTAGTTTAGTTTGGATTAGTTTGGATTGCAAATCTCTTTCTACTGAAGCACTCTTTCAAATTCAGAAAATCCTCACATCTTCCTGTCTATCTGCATCAACATCTCTACACAAACAGCCCCTTTTTACCCTTTCCCTTCCCCCTCACACAAACGCACACACACACACACGCAAACACACATGCGTACAGCTCCTCCTGGTGGGAGCAAATAGGCTCCCCGTTCCTACGATGTGACACACACACACACACACACAAACACACATGTGTACAGCTCCTCCTGGTGGGAGCAAACAGGCTCCCCGTTCCTACGATGTGGATGACAGAGACTTTTTCTGGGAGGGCTGCGGGTCATACCCCTTTCCCAAAGTAGCAGAGGTGTGTTTGTGTTCGTGGGGTGGCTGCATATCATTCTCCTTTCTCAAATTAGCAGAGGTGTGTTTGTGTTCGTGGGCGGATATCAATCATTCCCTTTTGCCAAAATATGCTGAGGTGTGTGTTAGTGTCTGTGGGATGTTAGGCTGCATATCAATGATGCCCCTTTGCCAAAAGTAGGATTGACGTGTTTCTGGATGGAATGTGGAATTGTCTCCACATATGATAAGATTGCAGAGATTGTGCCTGTGTGAGTTAAGATCGCTGTGTTCTGTGTGTTTGTGCATGTTTTGTAAGTCTTGAGGCCCCTCTACTATTACTACTCGCGTGCACATATGTGTGTGTGGCATAAGCTCCACTGACCGCGTGCACATATGTGTGTGTGGCATAAGCTCCACTGACCGCGTGCATATTTGTGTGTGGCATAAGCTCCACTGACTGAGTGCATATTTGTGTGTGGCATAAGCTCCACTGACCGCGTGCATATTTGTGTGTGGCATAAGCTCCACTGATTGCGTGCATATTTGTGTGTGGCATAAGCTCCACTGACCGCGTGCATATTTGTGTGTGGCATAAGCTCCACTGACCGCGTGCATATTTGTGTGTGACATAAGCTCCTCATGACAAACTTCCTCAACAAACATTTCAAAGTGCACGTGCATACGCTTGCACACATGCGCAAATGTATACATGCACCTTCATGCACTTATAGTCATGCAGCATGTACAGACGCAACTTTGAAGGTACCGAGCCTCAGTGACAGAAAGCAACAGCATGTGTGCAGAAACAACTTAGGTGTGCGCACACCCCCAAACACACACATGCAGGAAGTGGAGACGCAGCTTCAGAAGTACCGAGCCTCAGTGACAGAAAGCAACAGCACGTTTGCAAAAACAACTTAGGTGTGCGCACACCCCCAAACACACACATGCAGGAAGTGGAGACGCAGCTTCAGAAGTACCGAGCCTCAGTGACAGAAAAGCAACAGCACTTTTGCATATAACGAAATGGCACAACTTGATTGTGCGCACACCCCCAAACACACAAACACACACAGGAAGTGGAGATGCAGCTTCAAAGCTACCAAGCCTCAGTGTTAGAAAGCAACAGCACGTTTGCATATAACAAAATGACACAACTTAGGTGTGCGTACACCCCCAAACACACAAACACACACAGGAAGTGGAGATGCAGCTTAAAAGGTACCGAGCCTCAGTGACAGAAAGCAACAGCACGTTTGCAAAATCAACTTAGGTGTGCGCACACCCCCAAACACACACATGCAGGAAGTGGAGACGCAGCTTCAGAAGTACCGAGCCTCAGTGACAGAAAGCAACAGCACGTTTGCAAAAACAACTTAGGTGTGCGCACACCCCCAAACACACACATGCAGGAAGTGGAGACGCAGCTTCAGAAGTACCGAGCCTCAGTGGAAGACATTAATAGGCATAGCGCTGCAGGTGCCAGGGAGGGAGTTTACGTAGACCCGGACGAGCTCATTCGGCGCAACACACACAACCTCATGGCAGCTGTGTCTTCCTTACCAGAGCTGCAGGTGTGTGTGTGTGTGTGTTTGTGTGTGTATGTATGTGTGTGTGTGTGCGTGTGTGTATGTATGTGTGTGTGTGCGTGTGTGTGTGTCCAATGTGTCGTGGGTGTATCGGTGTGAAAGGGTCCTCCTTACCAAAGCTGTGTTTTAAAGCGGGGAGGGTGCTTGGCATATAGCGTTGTGGGAGTTTGTAGACAATGCGCGTGTGAGTGTGAGTGTGCATGTGACATTGTTGTGTTTGCAAGGTCTGGCACACTTCAAGCTTCATGCAGACATAGTGACACAGCGTGTGCGTGCGTGTTTTCGATATGTCTCGCTCTAAGCGTTTTGATACGAAGTGTTCTTTGATTCAAAAGCCAAAAAGAGCTACGGTTGAAAGGGAGAAGCATTGATGCATGTGTTATGCACACATGCATACGTTATGCATACAATAACTGTTGGAGAACACCTTCTCCAGACAACAATCAAGCTCTGACAGCTGCATTCAATGTACCATGGCTGTTCTCACAGAACAGTGCACTTGCCTTTCTGTGTGGTGCTCGAATATGAAAACAAAAACAAACCCTAGTCGTGCAAGACTGTGTGCCAAAACCTGAGCAATGCATCTACCTGTACACCCAGACTCAGCATTACATTGCACAGTGCGCTTGACTTTCTCTTTCTGTGCGATGCTTGCAATTAGAAAAAACAAAAATAGACCTAATTAAACGAAACTTGACGCGCCAGCTTCGGCAGTGCATAAGTCCTCCGCTATAAAGTATAAAACAGTGCGCTTGGCTTTCTCTTTCTGTGCGATGCTCGCAATCAGAAAACCAAAAATAGACCTAGGTAAACGAAACTTGACAAATGCTTGTACTTGTACACCCAGACGTAGCGACACAGTTTCGTGCGCTTGCTTCCTGTGTGGTGCTCTCTCAGGAACGAAATCAGACTCTGGACAAGCACACGAACTTGAGCGGTGCATTACCTGTACACACAGACACAGCACTGAACAAAGGCTTACCCCAAAAAGTGTATGTCTGATGCAGCGCAACACAGTTTCGTGCGTTTGCTACCTGTGTGTTGCTTGCTCAGGAACAGAACCAGACTCTGGACAAGCACACAAACCTGAGCAATACATAACCTGTACACACAGACACAGCACTGAACAAAGGCTTACCCCAAAAAGTGTCTGATGCAGCGCAACACAGTTCCGTGCGCTTACTTTCTGTGTGGTGCTTGCTCTCAGGAACGAAATCAGACTGTGGACAAGCACACGAACCTGAGCAGTGCATCTACCTGAACACACAGACACAGCACTAAACAAAAGCTCACCCCAAAAAATGCGTGTCTGATGCAGCGCAACACAGTTTTGTGCGTTTGCTACCTGTGTGGTGCTCGCTCAGAAACAGAACCAGACTCTGGACAAGCACACGAACTTGAGCGGTGCATTACCTGTACACACAGACACAGCACTGAACAAAAGCGCACCCCAAAAAGTGTATGTCTGATGCAGCGCAACACAGTTTCGTGCTTTTGCTTCCTGTGTGGTGCTCGCTCAGGAACAAAAACGGACCCTGGACAAACACACAAACTTGGCCACTGCTCTATTGGGTTCCATTAAGGCACGGGGGCTTGATGGCTGGCATAATGGGTGAGTGTGAGTGTGTGTGCATGTGTGTGTTTCTGCGTGCGTGCGTGTGTGCATGTGTATTGCGTTTCTGCGTGCGTGCGTTTGTGCATGTGTGTGCGTTTGTGCGTGCGTGAGTGTGTGTGCGTTTGTGCATCTGTGTGTGTGCGTGGTGAGTGTGTGTGCATGTGTTTGTGAGCGTGTGTGCATGCATGCGTGCGTGTGTGTCTGTGTGTGGCGTATTTCATGTTAATATGTAAATGCCATCTCCGTAAGGGGCAGTGTTAAGGTCAAAACGCTTGCCAGAGGCAATCTTGACTTGTTATTCCTTTCCCTGCTATCAACCGCTTCATTTTTTCACATGTGCAGGACATACATGTAGTAGTGGCACTGCATTTGTATGCATCTCCCTACTAATCATTTACTTGTGCGCTCTTGGAACAGTAGTGGCACTGCATTTGTATGCATCTCCCTACTATTTATTTACTTGTGCGCTCTTGGAACAGTAGTGGCACTGCATTTGTATGTATGCATCTCCCTACTTTTAATTTACTTGTGCACTCTTGGTACCAACATTACAGGACACCTTCTTGCCACCCAAACCCTTCATGTGTATTATACACAGGGTTGGCCAGAGCCATACATATATATATATATATATATGTATTTACGGTGTATTTACGGTGTATACACGGTATGCTAAGCAGAAAAATCACCATACATACAGTCATATACGGTGTGCATATATGGTTCTGGCCAACCCTAACTATACACAAGTGTACATATTTATCCATCGAAGCACGTACACTTATGGTCATGGCCTACACAGTGAGAGGCTAAAGAGTTAAAGAGTGACATTTTAGAAAGGGCAGTGAGATGGCAAATTGTGTTGCAAAGCTGCATGGCTCTCACTTCTTGCGTTAGTTCTATTTCCCTGCTTGATGCTACACACTTTATTCCACAGCCCTGCAGACGCTTGATGCTACACACTTTATTCCACGGCCCTGCAGGCGCTTGATGCTACACACTTTATTCCACAGCCCTGCAGATGCTTGATGCTACACACTTTATTCCACGGCCCTGCAGACGCTTGATGCTACACACTTTATTCCACGGCCCTGCATTGTGTAGACCTGCTAGCTTTCGTGAAGGCGATTGTGCATCGGCCACGTGTGTCTGGAAGTTTGCTGCTGGTATATGCTACTCTGCATCCTGTATAAACTACTCTGCAGCCTGCAAGCGCTACTCTGCAGCCTGTGTATGGCACACTTATTTAACTCTTATTTATGCTTCCTGCCTAACTGACGAATGCGTGCGTACTGCCCGCTGCTTGATGCACAATGCGTACCGCCTCAGTGCTTGTGCTGGTAGCAAAATTTGCAGCGACCATGCAGCGTAATTGCTACTAGCACAAGCACTGAGGCAGCACGCATTAGGCTGCTTGTGTGCGCGTGTGTGTGTGTGTGTGTGGATCTTTTATTCCCTCCAGGAGAGGAAAAGGAGAGGGCGTGCTGTTGGGCAAGGCTGATCTGGGCTCCTCTGTGTTGAACTGCATATCATGTATCATGTGCAGTGTGAGATGCTCCCTCTTCCACTGCGCAGGAATGTGACCATGCTTGTTGGTGGCATGGTGCATTCTATGTCAGTGAGCATGTGCTGACGTAACACTTGTGGCTCATGGGAAATGTCTGAGCTTTGGAAAAATGTCTCAACCCGGGGAAAATGTCTCATGCAATAAAATAGAGTCTCGACTCGTGGAAAATTGTCTTAGCTCAAGGAAAAACTTCTCAACTCGGGAAAATGTCTCAGTTCATGAAATAGAGTCTTGACTCGTGGAAAATTGTCTTAGCTCGAGGAAAAACTTCTCAACTCGGAAAAATGTCTCAGTTCATGAAATAGAGTCTCGACTCATAAAAAATGTCTTAGCTTGGGAACACATTTCTCATAACTTTCCACATCTGCAGGAGCGAAGATGTGTTGTGCGGCAAGGCAGACCTCAGCTCCGTGCTCAAGCTGGTGGGAGGGCCCAAAGGGACCCCTGCTGACCGGCTGCGTCTGTCCGTGATCTGGCTGCTAGCGTATGATGGTGAGTTTTCGGACAGCCGACTGTGCCAGCAACTGTGTAGGCAATTGTGCATCGACCACGTGTGTTTGTGATCTGGCTGCTAGTGTATGATGGTGAGTTTTCAGACAGCCGACTGTGCCAGCAACTGTGTAGGCGATTGTGCATCGGCCACGTGTGTCTGTGATCTGGTTGCTAGCGTATGATGGTGAGTTTTCGGACAGCCGACTGTGCCAGCAACTGTGTAGGCAAATGTGCATCGGCCACGTGTGTCTGTGATCTGGAGAATTGTTTGTGTGTGTGTGTGTGTGTGTCTGTGATCTGGTTGTTTAGCGTGTGACGGTGAGTTTATGGACAGCTGGCTGCTTGGCTGTTGGGGTATCATTGTGAGACGGGATGCAGCCATGTCGTGGATTTGCGCTCTGATTGGCTGTTGGTTGCTGGGTGAATGATGGTGAAATCTTACACAGCTGACTACTTTAATCGGTGACTGGTTCTGGTGTGTCGATTTTTGGCGCAGTGTAACAGCCGACTGTGATTGCGTGCATCATGTTGGCGCAGTGTAACAGCCGACTGTGATTGCGTGTATCATGTTGGCGCAGTGTAACAGCCGACTGTGATTGCGTGTGTCATGTTGGCGCAGTGTAACAGCTGACTGTGATTGCATGCATCATGTTGGCACAATGTAACAGCCGACTGTGATTGCGTGTATCATGTTGGCGCAGTGTAACAGCCGACTGTGATTGCGTGTATCATGTTGGCGCAGTGTAACAGCCGACGGTGATTGCGTGCATCATGTTGGCGCAGTGTAACAGCCGACTGTGATTGTGGCTGGTGTGTGTGGATGGTAAAACAGGAGTGTCAGGCGTGTATGTGTGTAATTGAACAAATGTGTTGGCATGTGAGGACAATAAACAAGAGTCTTTCAGAGCATCAATCGATTGCAGTATTGTATTTAATTGTTACGAGCATCAGTTAATTGCATTATTCAGAGCATCAGTTAATTGCATTATTGTATTTGATTGTTAAGATTACTTCAGAGCATCAGTCAATTGCAATATTGTATTTAATTGTTAACATTGGTGGTTTCTCAAAAGCTGTTGTGAGGGGGTAGCTTCTGGTTTCTCATGCCAATAGTATTTTTAAGGGCCCATTTAATTCTAGGGCGTGATTTGGTTCTAGGGGGGCCCATTTAATTCTAGGGGGGCGTGATCTGGTGGAAATTGAGACATACAGACTTGAGCAGCTTAGAGGCGCCACAGTTTAAACAATGTTGTGTCCTAGTTTATAACTTTGTTGTAACCACTTACAGGCTTAACTCACTCACTCACTCACTCACTCACTCACTCACTCACTCACTCACTCACTCACTCACTCACTCACTCACTCACTCACTCACTCATAGTTTATAACTCTGTCCTAACCACCCACAGGCTTACCGAGTGATGCGGACATGAGCGAATTGGAGACAGCCCTTAAGCGGGCGGGGGCAGACATTACAGCCTTGACCTACGTGCGCACCCTTAAACGCAACAACCTCATCGGCACGCAGAAAGGTACGTGCTGCTCAATCGGGTACGTTTTGACCTTTGACAACAAAGGGGCATAAGCACGAAAGCATACAACAGCCCTTACCCACAGGTAGTCTGCACGCAACAATGTAAATTGGAGACTGGTGTGTGTTTGGGGCCAAACAGTTGGAAGAGCCGCTTTTGATATTTTTTCTATTGCAAGTACAAACATTCATTGTAAATGTACTGCTCTGGTCTGCCCTGGAAGAAGTAAGCCATTGTTGTACCATGCGAATGGAAGATGATGTACAAACATTCATTGTAAATGTATTGCTCTGGTCTGCCCTGGAAGAAGTAGGCCATTGTTGTACTAGGTGAATGGAAGATGATGTCCAAACATTCATTGTAAATGTATTGCTCTGGTCTGCCCTGGAAGAAGTAGGCCATTGTTGTACTAGGTGAATGGAAGATGATGTAGGTGTGAGCAATTCTTGAGAGTTGCTCCTTAATGCGCAAAGATCAATTTCAGCATCGACGTCTCCTTTAAGAAAGAGGTAACGGATGTAGGTGGGTGATATCTTGAAAAAGAAGGAGGAGATGGAGGAGGAGGAGAAGGAGGAAGAGGATGTGCAATCCTTAGTATCTGACTTGTCAAGCTGGGAGGGAAGGACGGCAGCTTTTACTGCTGATAGTCGAACTTCTAACAAAGTTGGTCATAGAAAGGTAATGAAATGCACATGCTAGCTTGTGCAATTTCACAAACCAGTCGCGCTTGTTGCTTCATTCGCACACTTGGGCTTGTGTGGTATGCATTGTCATTACATGCAGTTGGTCTTGTGTGGTATGCATTGTCATTACATGCAGTTGGTCTTGTGTGGTATGCATTGTCATAACATGCAGTTGGTCTTGTGGGGTATGCATTGTCATTACATGCAGTTGGTCTTGTGGGGTATGCATTGTCATTACATGCAGTTGGTCTTGTGGGGTATGCATTGTCATTACATGCAGTTGGTCTTGTGTGGTATGCATTGTCATTGCATGCAGTTGGTCTTGTGTGGTATGCATTGTCATTACATGCAGTTGGTCTTGTGGGGTATGCATTGTCATTACATGCAGTTGGTCTTGTGTGGTATGCATTGTCATTGCATGCAGTTGGTCTTGTGTGGTATGCATTGTCATTGCATGCAGTTGGCCTTGTGTGGTATGCATTGTCATTACATGCAGTTGGTCTTGTGTGGTATGCATTGTCATTACATGCAGTTGGTCTTGTGTGGTATGCATTGTCATTACATGCAGTTGGTCTTGTGTGGTATGCATTGTCATTACATGCAGTTGGTCTTGTGTGGGATGCATTGTCATTACATGCAGTTGGTCTTGTGTGGGATGCATTGTCATTACATGCAGGTACATGTGTAATTTAATTTACGGTCTGGGGTGTGCTTTGTAGATTGCAGATCCTACTATGGTTACTGATCCTCCTCTCTAACTAGCCAGACTGCACAGTCAGGCTGCGTGATTGCGTGTGTGTGTGTGTGTGTGTGTGTGTGTGTGTAACTCTGCAATAGTCACCATTCCACTTCCCTCATCGGTCAGACTGCACAGTCAGGCTGCGTGATTGCATGTGTGTGTGTGTGTGTGACTCTGCAATAGTCACCATTCCACCTCCCTCATCGGTCAGACTGCACAGTCAGGCTGCGTGATTGCATGTGTGTGTGTGTGTGTGTGTGTGTGTGTGTGTGTGTGTGTGTGTGACTCTGCATTAGTCACCATTCCACTTCCCTAATTGGTCAGACTGCACAGTCAGGCTGCGTGATTGCATGTGTGTGTGTGTGACTCTGCAATAGTCACCATTCCACTTCCCTAATTGGTCAGACTGCACAGTCAGGCTGCGTGATTGCATGTGTGTGTGCGTGTGTGTGTGACTCTGCAATAGTCACCACTCTACCTCCCTAATTGGTCAGACTGCACAGTCAGGCTGCGGTTGTACGTGTGTGCATGTGTAGTTATGTTCCCCCGTGCTTGCATGTGTGTGTGTGTGTAACTCTGCTATAGTCACCACTCTATCTCCCTAATTGGCCAGACTGCACAGTCAGGCTGCGGTTGTACGTGTGTGTATGTGTGTTGTATTCATTAGTATATGTGTGTGTGATTGATTTTTCGCGTATGGGTTACTGTCCTGCAGGATCCCATGATGCTCTGGCGGGCCTTGCCAGCAACCCCTCCCAAACTGGCCAGGCTGCATTATTTGACTGGGCAGACAAAACGCTGGGCCAGGGCTTGAGTCACGTCACCAAGAGTGTCAAGACACTGCTGTCAGGTGATGCTCTTGTGTAGGTGTTTGTGTGTGTGTGTGTGTGTGTGTGTGTGTGTGTGTGTGTGTGTGTGTGTGTGTGTGCGTGTATGTGTATGTGTATGTGTGTGTACGTGTACGTGTACGTGTACGTGTACGTGTACGTGTACGTGTGTGTGCGTGTATCTGCGTGCACGTATGGATTGGGATTGGCTGTTGCTGATCGCGCTCAACGCCCTGTGTTCCCTTTGAAAGTTGCTTGTGTGAATGTGTGCGTGACGTGTGTACGTGTTGTTTAAATTTGTACGTGATGTGTGTGTGTGTGCTGTGTGTGCGTGTGTGTGTATGTGCACGTCAGGTGCACCCCAGCCGCCCCTAGTAGGAGCTGTGGAGGCGTTGTAGTGGGGCTGTGAGAGTGATGCATGAGTACACCTGATCATCATTTTTCACTGTGTGTGAATGTGTGTATGCGTGTGTGCATTCTCCAGGTGCACGCTAGCATCATTTCTCACTGTGTGTGAATGTGTGTATGCGTGTGTGCATTCTCCAGGTGCATGCCAGCATCATTTTTCACTGTGTGAATGGGTGTGTATGCGTGTGTGCATTCTCCAGGTGCATGCCAGCATCATTTTTCACTGTGTGTGAATGTGTGTGTATGCGTGTGTGCATTCTCCAGGTGCACGCCAGCATCATTTTCACTGTGTGTGAATGTGTGTGTATGCGTGTGTGCATTCTGCAGGTGCACGCCAGCATCATTTCTCACTGTGTGTGAATGTGTGTGTATGCGTGTGTGCATTCTTCAGGTGCACGCCAGCATCATTTTTACTGTGTGTGAATGTGTGTGTATGTGTGTGTGCATTCTTCAGGTGCACGCCAGCCACCTTTAGTAGGAGCCGTGGAGGCATTAGTGGAGGGCCGCGCAGGCTCGCCGGAGTTCGACAGCTACGCGGTTTTTGACCCAAAGGTGCGTGAATTTGATGGTGCATGCAAAGACGAAAGAGTCAGCTATGCAGAATTTAAGCCTTGAGGTGGTGCATGTTGTATGGGGTAGAAAGTGTGGATTTGATGTCACTTCCGAATATGAACGCCCCAGCTTGTGCATGTTTGATCCCACAGGTGGTGCTCTGTATGTTGTCCTGAGTCTCACATGCAAATAATATTCATAAGGCTTGACCGAATTTTGACAGCGCACCGTGCTCCGCCTGTGCTTCTCATTCTGACCTATCTCTGTGCTTATTGCTCACCACGTCAGTGCTGTGTTTGATTCCCTGAGGCAAGAAACTGAAGTTGGCACGTGTGTAGAGTGTGTGTGTGCCATGCTTTTTATTCACGTGCCATTGCAAACAAGGCTCACCTATCCAGGCTCCTGCTTGCCACACAGGGAAAAAGCCACAGTGCAAATGGCCCATTTGAACAAAAAGTCCATTTTGTCCATGAATCAACCCTTTTCCTACATCAACCCACACTTTTCTCCTACGTCAACCCACACTTTTTCCTACATTAACCCACACTTTCTTCTACATTAACCCACACTTTTTCCTACGTTAACCCACACTTTCTCCTACATTCAACCCACACTTTCTCCTACATTCAACCCACACTTTTTCCTACATTAACCCACACTTTTTCCTACATTAACCCACACTTTCTCCTACATTAAACCCAAACTTTCTCCTTCATTGACCCACACTTTCTCGTACATCAACCCACATTTTCTCCTACACCAACCCACACTCCTATATCAACCCACTTTTTCTTCTACTTTGACCCACACTCAAACACAAATGCACAGGCCCCCGCTGGACGCGCTGGCCTAGACCGTGCAAGGGGCCCATTCAAGGAGTCCATTGTTTTCATGATCGGCGCTGGCAGTTACGCAGAGCGTGAATCCCTTATGACGTGGGCAGCACGCAGTGGCGTTCCTGGTGCAGGTGAATGCACACGCATGCATGTGTTTGATTATTACAGTAAGCTTGAAATGTAAGCACAACTACGTGCATGTGTCTCTTTTATGACGTGGGCAGCACACAGTGGCGTTCCTGGTGCAGGTGAATGCACACACATGCATGTGTTTGATTATTACAGTAAGCTTGAAATGTAAGCACAACTACATGCATGTGTCTCTTTTATGACGTGGGCAGCACACAGTGGCGTTCCTGGTGCAGGTGAATGCACGCACATGCATGTGTTTGATTGTAAGCTTGAAATGTAAGCACAACTACGTGCATGTGTCTCTTATATGACGTGGGCAGCACACAGTGGCGTTCCTGGTGCAGGTGAATGCACGCGCATGCATGTGTTTGATTGTAAGCTTGAAATGTAAGCACAACTACGTGCATGTGTCTCTTTTATGACGTGGGCAGCACACAGTGGCGTTCCTGGTGCAGGTGAATGCACACACGTGCATATGTTTGATTATTACAGTAAGCTTGAAATATAAGCACAACTACATGCATGTGTCTCTTTTATGACGTGGGCAGCACACAGTGGCGTTCCTGGTGCAGGTGAATGCACACACATGCATGTGTTTGATTATTACAGTAAGCTTGAAATGTAAGCACAACTACACACATATGTTTCTTATGCTGCGGGCAGCACGCAGTGGCGCACCTTGTGCACCGAAAAAAGGTGCGCACCTTGTGCACCGAGAAAAGGTTGAACTGCATCGGTTGCTTGAAATCCTCGATCTGAAATGTTCTGTGCGCACAAGAGGCGGCTTTAGATGGCTGGAATACAGAGTCCAGCATGACCGGCACAAGGAGTACAAAACGTTAAGAGGAATGATGTATACGCTGAGGTAGGTCGGCAGATACAGAAACTCATTCTTGGGCGACAGACTCACTGACCCAGTAGCATCTGTTAAGATTAATGAGTTCCACTGACGTAGTAGCATCTGATTGCCGGCCTGTGACGATATTAACAAAGCTGTGGATTAGATTAATACAGTCGTGGATTAGATTAATGCAGTTGTGGATTAGATTAATGCAGTTGTGGATTAGATTAATGCAGTTGTGAAATAGATTAATGCAGTTGCACTGACCTAGTAGTAAGGTTAGCCATGCCCCACCCAAAAAGGGGGGAATTGATGCCCCTCTCCTGAATTGCACATCTGAGGTCACCCAAAGGTTCCTATACATAAATGCAGGTATGGGTCATACGGACTTCTGAGACGTCCCATACGGTATAATACGCTATTGATACGCAATACGCGTATAATACAAAAACGTATTTATGCTGTTTTGGGGGGTACCCTGGGCTTGCACCAACCACCCTCCAACCACCACGAATTGTCCCCCCAGCCTCCAGAACATTATAATGCCTCCTGGTAAAGACCCTGAGTGGCATCGTGTTGTTGTTCTGGGACAGAATGGGCAGATTTACGAGATGCCAGATGCCAGATGCCAGAATTCCGAGATTTCAGCAGCGGTGCCCCCCGCATCCGCGAGCACTTCATGAGGCAGAATCCCAGCGTAGGTGTAGCAGCATGCAAAGGCGACCCGGCAGGAATCCTCAGGGCGTAGTCGCAGCGCTCGCTAGCAATGGTAAAAATTGCCGACGCTAGCGCTCAGAGGGAGGAGCATGCAGGAAAAGAGAGGCACCTGCACAGGACTACAGCAAGCACATCAGCAGCAGCATCTACACAGTCATTGGACACCTGCAGCAAGAGGGCA
>Ga0307942_1001896_pt1 | contig 16894 bp, 17 predicted proteins | sample OrgLakmetagen175_FD_201846 | JGI IMG/M metagenome (GOLD analysis project Ga0307942, IMG submission 201846) | Saline water microbial communities from Organic Lake, Antarctica - #175 | ecosystem: Environmental > Aquatic > Non-marine Saline and Alkaline > Saline | place: Antarctica: Organic Lake... | reverse complement strand
ACTCACGTTTGGTGCCAAGTTGCCGTGCGGGCAGGCCAGCGCACTGGTGGGAGAGGCCTCTGGCAAATGCGAGGCAGTCTTGCGCTTCAACCACCCTGCGCAGGCACACACACACACACACACACACACACACAACACACACATGAGTTTTGTCTGAGGTGAGGGTGCTGATTATGCTAGCAACCTTGATGTCTGAGTGAAGTGTCAGACGTAACATTCTGATAAATGATCTGATGGGGAATCAGGTGCTTTTTAGCAGTGCTGTATGTAGCACATGCACAAGTTCAACCATTGCCCAGCATAAGGCTGCATGCCCATGACTCATGAGCCTACCGTACCAAAATTTAATCATCCCGCACCCCCAAAAAAATATTTAGTTTTGCAAATCCGCAACCAATCCGCACCCCCTTCAATATTTATTATAATCCGACCCACAGGCCATTTTTAAGCCATTCTCTCCAATTTAGGCCATTTTCACCAATCCGCAGGCCTAAAATTATTTATTTAATTTTCTGTCCGCACTTAGCCGCACCCCTCAAAAACATTATTTTTGCGGGTGATATAATTTTGGTACGGTACTACTTTGCTAACGCGTAGCTGTGAAGCAAAGGGTTGGAAGCCTAGCTTTAAAACGTTCAGCTTTTTATCAACCAAATAACACGTCCTTTGCTTAATCAGGGGAGTGAGAGGGTCAACATAACTGAGCCCTACAAAATCAAAAGGACTGCAAGCACGATTCATACACGGACCGGCCTGCACTTTTACTAGTATCCATGGATCGAAATGTAATTTCTGGTCAGTGCCTCTCTCTCTCTCTCTCCCTCTCTCTCTCTCTCTCTCTCTCTCTCTCTCTCTCTCTCTCTCTCTCTCTCTCTCTCCTAATATATATATATATTATGTAAGCTATGCACGCACGCACACATGCACGCATGCACACGCATATACACACTGACACACATACACACACACATACACACACGCGCACACGCATATACACACTCACACACGTACACACAATTCACAACATGCACAAGCAATCGCGTACCTTGAATCCAAGGCTTAGAGACGTACATGATGTCCTCCCCAGTCTCTACATTCTCAACAGTATTATCATTCATAAGCTCGTGGAAGTTCTGCAGAGCAGGCACAGAGTGAAATTAAGGATACCTGCACGTACATCTACAGTCTGTCACTCTCACCTCGACTTGTCTGTGGCTGAAATTGGTTCTGCAGAGCAGGCACAGAGTGATTCTAAGAACACCTGCATGTACATCAAATATCTTTCTGCATCCTGATTCTTCCTGCATCCTGATTCTAAGGGTACCTGCATGTGTATCAACAGTCTTCCTGCATCCTGGTTCTTCCTGCATCCTAAATCTATCTTGCATCCTGATTCTATTCTGCATCCTAATTCTTCCTGCATCCTAATTCTAAGGGTTCCTGCATGTTCATTAACAGTCTCCCACTCTCATCTTGACTTGTCTGTGGCTGGAATTGGAGCGTTTGGCAGACCCGGGCAGGCAAAGTTACCAGCAGATTTGCATTTCTTGCATGATCGACTTATTAGGTTAACTTTTCTTGACTATGCGGCAAGAATTTAGCAGACAGATCAACTCATTAGCCAGGAGTTGTGCGCATTGGAACGCAAGCAACAGAGCCTGGAAACATGGTGAAATGCTGCCTTGAAACATCTTAAGCGACTGTGCAGTTGTCTTTTTTATCAGCTGTTTGCAGTGAAGGTTTTTGTGTGCACGCGTGTGTGCGGGAAAATGCAGACTGTACGGGGGTTGTCAGATGCTGGTTTGCGGTTTTCCATTCAAGGGCTGTGGCTTTTGAGGGGCATGTCCACTTTTTAGGTATCAAATGCTTTTCTACTGATCTCAATTGCCTTACTATTACTGAACTGTGCGATGCAGAAAAGTAACACTGCAAACCAGCATCTGACCACCCCCGTACAGCCTGCATTTTCCCGTGCACACGCGTGCACACAGAAACACACAGGCGCGTGCACACAGACACACAAGCACGTGCACACACCTTCCGAAGGCCATCCGCGTCGATAGCTGTGACCTTTTTCTGCAGCTGTAAGCTGAGGCACTCACTGCAGAAATCCGCGGAGGACATGTCAGGGCCTCCAGAGTACTCAGACTGCATTATTGTGTGTGTGTGCGTATAGACGCGCGTGTAAGTGCCAATGTGCGTGTGCGTTTATGTGTTTGTATGCACATGTTAGTGTGTGCATGTGTATGTGTGTGCGTGTCTGTGTGCACTTTTGCAAATGTGCCAACTCACGTTGCATTGTGCGTTTGAAGTCTGGTCACAAGCCTGCAAAGCAAAGCACAGCAATAGACATGCCATCATCTCTTTTTAAATTGTTTGGGCACACATTTTCACATGGATGTTTCAGACGACGTTTTTATGTTATACGCCGTATTGTAACAAGCGCGTATTTTACCATACCGAATAAAAATCATTAGTTCTCTGCTTCAGCTGTAGAATTGGAGTTCTTGCGTAGTGAGCGTAGGCTGAGATCTGGCAGGCACTTTGCATAGAGTGGTGTGTCCTCTCGTAATGGGCATTCTTTTTATGCCTTGCTATTGCTCGGGTTGATTTCCCGCCCCCCCGCCCTCAGCTTGCCGCCCTTGTTCCTTGCTTCTTTGCGTCATTTTGATTTTATGAGGGCCTGCAGCCCATTTTTGGTTCCAGTGTCTCTGGTTTTGATCTCCCTCCACGGCACCTTGGTGTAATGAAGCCTACAGCGAACTGTAGCATAGAACTGGTCGTACTATAAGGTTGTAATTTTAACGAATTTGGCTTTTTAGGCAGTTTTCCAGCCAGAAACGACCTTCCAGCGAGCTTCCAATGCTTATATTTTTTACATTCTTAATGTATGATGTATTGGAGTGGAACTGGAAACGTTTTGAGGCGAATCAGGTCCATTTTGGTCAAATTTTGGCACTCGCGAATTGGCTTTAAAATATCGTATTATACGCGTACTTCGTATCAACACGTATATTATCGTATTGAACGTCTCAAAAGTCTGTATGAAACATCCCTGCATTTTCACAGAGGGGGTTATCTAAACTAAAGTGCAAACATGCTCATTTTGGCATCAAAGGGGAAGCTACTTACACACGAACTCATCAAATTGGACCCAATATAGCTTCACACTGATGCTGACTTTATAAGCTACCAGAGCATGCGCTCAGATCCAGTTCAGTCGCCCTGCGTAAGAAATGACAGGACTAAATGCACACGTCGGATACCTGTACCCTAGATGGATGCTTCGTTTAGGGAATGGCGCTTTCATCTGCATATCTCGCCAACCACTTAGTGTTTTTGCTCCATTGTTTTTGCAATGATCTTTATTATTTTAAGGACCCCAAAACACCAAACATCACTCAATTTGGTGCGCTGGCTGGTCAGATACAGCATATGGTTGCTCAGAGAGTAGGCTTCATGCTGCGGCCGATAGGGTATGGCTCCCCTAGCTGGTACGTTTCAAGCTCAGCTGCATTGGAATGTCAGAGCAATGCTTGAAACGTACCAGTTAGGGGAGCCATACCCTAGGAGCATGCACAAACCATACCCATTTTGGGCCTCAGATAACCCCCTCTGGCATTTTCATGAACAAAAGTGCACGCACATACGAAATTATATGCACGATGCATTTTAAAATACACCAGCACGTATACTTTTTGGGCATGCTTCCACCCATACGCCGCAAAATATGCACACTTGCATGCATGCGTGCGCTCACACACACACACACACACGCACACACACACATACACACACACACACACCGACACACACACACCGACACACGCACACACACACACACACACACACACACACACACCGACACACACACACACACCGACACACGCACACACTCACACCACCATACATGTATGCACGTACACACACAACACACACACAAACCTGCACGTGGTGGAACATGGTACTACTGACACGTTTCATGGCGTGCAGTTTTGAGGGGTCCAAGGCATTGTGGGGGCACAGCAGCTGGTGGTTGTCAAAGGGAGGGGGAGGGGCCTGCAGGCCACACAAAACAGAGCACAGATGCGTATGTGAGATAACGCTGCGCGATTGTTTTGAAACGCATACTAGACACGCAAGCACACATCTTGAAGTCCTTGAAACAGCTTGTTGGTTGTTCACTGTAAGGGAAGAGTGCATAAAGATCATGAAGCACGAGCGTGCTACAAGTTCAAACACGTACACGGCAAGTGCAAGCATTACAGCACGTACAAGCATTATAGCACGTGAACGCATTATAGCCATTATAGCACACAAGCATCAAAGCACGTGAAGGCATTTAAGCACGTACAAACATTTTAGCACACACACATCAAAGCACGTACAAGCATTACAGCACACAAGCATCCAAGTACGTACAGGCATCATAGCACACAAAAGGGCAAACACATGATCGCCCTGTGAGGAGCCATCTAAATATTTGACTCATAACATAACCAACACCAACACATAATCACAATTCACAAGCCTTGAGCCCATTGCTGCATTCAAAAGCAAATCACTGATAATTACTTACAAAAAGTGATCAAGGTGACAAAAGGCACACACTACATGCGCACACACACGCCCTTACACACACACACATACACACACACCTTGCTTGAAGCTTGTTGCTCCACCCAAGAAGTAGGTAGCCACTTTTGCAGACGCTGAAGGCAAGCACCCGTATCCCACACACGCATGCATACATAACATACCTCGCTTGAAGCCCATTGCTCCAACCAAGCAGTAGGTAGCCAGTGGTCGTCCTCCTCTGGGCTGCGCACAGGTGCTGAGGCCAGCTGGGCTCGAATGGCCTGCAAGAGACACACACACGCACACACGCACACACGCACACACGTATCACTACAGACACTTTAGTGTTGAAAAGCAGCCACGCGTATGGCATGCTATAACGCCCAGACTTGCACAGGTGCCATGGCCAGCAGAGCTCAACCACCTCTAGCACACACACACGCACACACGCACACACACAAACACACGCACACGTGTGCGCAAGCGTTTTGACAAACACACCTCCTTGCGCTGCAGCACCCCTGCCATCAGCTCGCTGCTGCGTGTCGCATACGCGCTGCACGCTTGCTGCTGTGTTTCCTGCATAGTCTGCACCTCCTGGTGTGGACCCTCCTGCAGCATGCGCGCGTGCGTGAGCATGTGTGTATGCAAGTGTGTGTGTGTGTGCATGTCTGTGTGTTTGCAATCAGCACTGCGCAAAAACAAAGAGACCTGCACATGCGAGTCCTTTGGGTGACCCATGTTTCCCCTCTTCAACAAAATAATACCTACCACAAAGTAATACCACATACTCACCTAAGCCACCCAACGTCCCCTGTCCGATATCAGCTGCACCATCAAGGATACCTTGAATAATGGACCTGCTGCCTGCCTGATGTCTTAAGTGAGCCTATTATCTCTTTCCCTGTCAGCTTCTGTAACCACTGCAACCCGCCCAACACTTGGACTCCACGTTTTTAACAGATCATATATAGGGTTGGCCAGATCCATGTATACACGGTGTACATATGTATATGGTATTTTTGGCAGGGAAATCACACCAAATATACAGTCATATACGGTGGATATATATGGTTCTGGCCAACTTTAAGCAAATAACACTCTTAGCCTCACTCCCTGTCCCTCCATTATTTCTATCTCCACACCACACCTCCTCTGCCTATCCTCACCCTCCTTCTTCTTACACATCCCCCCTTCCTGCCCTTCTCCCTCTCCATACCTCCTCCACACTCCTACTATCCCCCCTCCTATTTCCCCAAATTTGTAACAATGCACCAAGACACTTTTGATATTTCAAACAGAGACGAGTGCTCACACAACCCTCCTCCACTCTCACCGGCAGCTCTGTTAAAGATGAGGGCGGGGGCGGTTCACTCCACCCTCTTTGGCGGTACAGCAGCATGTAGGCATTGGTAGACACAATCTCAGAGGGCGGGGGAGGAGGCTGCGAGCACATGGTATGTAAGCTATTCTGTCTGTGTGTGTGTGTGTGTGTTTGCATGAACAGCGTGTGAGCGCGGCGAACATAAACTCAGAGGGGTGGACATCAGAAAATAAAAGCCATGAAATATACATGGGCTGGGGAAGAACACAACCTATAAGGGTCTGGATGGGGGTGGGGATGTCTAGATCAAATGTCTGCAGCTGACACACATACACAATGCTGTTTGTTGAGGCACTCAGTTCCTATCTCCTACTGTAGTAACAACAGGCTTGTACCTCCCTTCCCTAAAACCTTGTCATCCCCAGCCAAACCAGAGGCACTCAGTACTTTCAGCAGCATAATAGCTACAAGACCCACGCCATGGTTAACAATCCCTTACCTCCTCATCCTCGGCAGCAGCCTCAGACGCACCCCCTTGTTGTTTCGCAGACCCCCTTCGCCCACCCCCTCCTCTGTTTCCGCCCCTGCCCCCCCTCCCTGCTCCTCTGCCTCCTCTGCCAGATTCTGTCACACAGGCCTCGCTGCCTGGGTGTGCGTGGCCGTTGCCTTGCACGCCAACGCTGGCGCGCTTGCCGCTGCTCTCTCTGGAGGAGGGTGGGGGGGGCTGCACTGACTGTGTGTTCGTGTGTGAGCGTGTGCACATGTTACGTATGCATGTATGTGTGTATGATGCATGTATGTGTGTATGTGTGTGTGTACTTGGGTGTATGCATGATTGTAAGCGCAAGCAACACTAATCCTTGTCACATAAACTTTTGCTGCGCATTTCAGTGGCATGTTCATTCCACTTGAAGCAGTCTCTCCTAGTCTGAAAAGAGGCCTTTGTCACTTATAATGTGAAAAGTGGTTATGAGAGAGTGGTTAAGAGGGGATGGGGGGGGGGGGGGCTTGAAAAACGGGCAAGAGAGGAAGGCTGTAAAAGAGAGGCTCCTATGATCCCTTCATCACTGCAGCACGACTTTAGGGGTGAGTGCTTGTCACTCACTGTGTATGAGTGCATGTCACTCACTGAGTGCATGTCACTGCAGCACAACTTCAGGGGTGAGTGCATGCTTTTCGATCTGCATTGACCTAGCACAGGCCTCACGGCCCTTTTGTTCATTCCCCAGCATTCCCTCCCTCCCTCTCCACAATGCTACACCCTGACCTCACTTCCTCACTCCCACTGTTGCCTTGTAGGGCCTTACACTCCAAAACCTCTGAAAAAGCAGCCACCCTTCTGTACCCATGGTCCACCCATAGTTTACCCATAGTGTCAACCACCCTCCCCTGCCCCACTCCAGCTTACTCTATCCCGTCATACTCCTGCAGTCCCTGTGCTTCTCTAGCTTACTCTCACCTCCTCGCTATCGCTGTCTTCTAGTGTCTGGAACTCCAAGTCCTCTGACGATGCGGCGGTGCCCCCCTTTCTGCCGCCCCCCCCGCGTTTGCTCAAGCGCCCCCCCTTGGGCTTGCTGGCAGCTACAAAAGGGAGAGGTTTGGGAGTGCGTACATTCAGTGGGTTAACGCCTACGTGTGTGTATGTTTGTATGGTGTAAAGAAGACACATGTAGCAGCTCTGACATCGATCCTCGTTTGTGTACAGGTGCACGCGTTACAAGAGACGCATGGCTGATACGCACGGCGTTGGGACGGCTGATGTAGCAAAATCAGTGTTGTGCTTTCTCTGCAGGCTTCCATGCACTCGTGCATGTTGGGACGGCTGATGTAGCAAAATCAGTGTTGTGCTTTTTTCTGCAGGCGTCCATGCGCTCGTGCATGAATGCATGAACGAACCACTTCTTGTGGACCTGGCTCTCTTCACCCCAGCAGATGGCTCTCCCATATACACAAATGCAATCCCCTGCCAACGTACACACTCATGAGCTCTATAACAAGCACACACGCTACGTACCTGCTGCGCCTGCGGCCGTGCTGCTTGAGCTACCATGGTCGCTGGGATCTCCTAGGGGGAAGCTACCTAGCTGGGTCACGGTCTCATCGTCGTAACGCCACCACATGCCAGCAGCGTCCTTGATGTGAGCGACTGTGCGGAGCAGAGTGCGTGTGTGTGAGCGTGTGTATGAGTGTGTGTGCGTGTGTGTGTGTGTGTGTGTGCGTGTGTGTGTGTGCATGTGTGTGTGTGTGTGTGAGAAAGCGTGTATGCTTTGGGCGCCTTGCATTGCAGCCCATCACATGCCAGCAACGTCCTTGATGCGAGGGACTGTCGGAATTAGAGTGCGCGGGCATGCGTAAGTATGCAAGTATGCATGGTTTAGCGTGTGGCACTGCATGCCAAGTAGGCCTTCATATGAGCGAGGGTGCAAAAGGGTAAGTTGTCACAAACATGCATAGCTGGCACTCAACCCAAGTTGAATGAGCAAGCCTCACGATTGCAAACGTCCACAAGAACATACACCCTCAAATAACTGCGTTCTGGACTGGATAGGCGCAGCTATCAAATCTTCCATGCTCACAACCACCGTACCCAGCACACACGCACATACATATGTACGTGTGCACGCACAAACACACACACGCACTTTGACACGCACTTACACACACACACACGCACACACACATGAATACCCCCACTCACCGTAGTGGCCATGGCTTGCACTGGAGCCTTTGTGGATGAGTACTGCTGCCAGGTCGTAGGTGCCGACCGGCTGCCCGTCTGAACCTGTGACCATGCTGGTGTGCCCCGTGTCTTGAGCCACAGACGCCATGACCACGCCCATGTCCAGCTCCAAGGGGAAGGCAAACTTGTTGCTGGCCTTGGCTTTGGTCATGGTCTGTGTGTGAAGAGGTATAATGTGAATGCAAGCGGAGTGATTGTGCCACTGTGCGTGAGAGTGTGTATTGTATGCGTGTGTGTGTGCGCGCATGTGTGTGTGTGTGTGCGTGTGTGCATGCGTGTACATGTGAGTGGTGCCATGAGGAATACAAGCGTGCTTTGCCGTCTTGCGCTGCTCTACAAGTGGGAGAAAACATTTGGAGAGTAACAATTAAGAGAGCCTCAGAGTTATCATGTTAGTGAGCACGAGCAGCACACACACACACACACACACACACACACACCTAGCTGATTACTATCAAGCGACACACACATGTGTATAGCGCTCATGCACATGCATACACGGACACAAGCACACGCTCAAAGAAAATACGCAGGCAAAAAGACAAGCGCATGACACTCACACACACCTCTAGGTCGAACACAAAGCGGTTGAGCTGCAGGCACAAGTACGGAGGCAGCGTGCGCAGGACCATTTGCCGGATGGCATCCACTTTGCACTGGCAGGATTCACAGGCGTACTGGTTGGCCCCCTCCAACATCTCAGCTTCCAAAGCCGTGACCTGCGTGCGTGCACGCACATGCAGAGCTTGGATGCTTTGAATGCTTGGAGTCATAAAGCGGCAGGAGGAGAAGAAACAGAGCGCAGTCTTTTGATTGCACTGGCACAGACTGTAAGCCCACTATTACCCATCATGCTATGCCGTGCACAACAGAGCTCGTGCACTAACACGGATATGAAGTGAAGAACTTGAGAACGTGATCAGAAGCAGCTTAAGTCACAATTCATTTATGGCTTTCACTTACCTCAGCATGCCACAACAAGCACGCAGCAAAATGCGAGGGGACAACGAGACCGGGTAGAAGGTCGTAGAGTTCTTTGCATCAGACGGACGGCTGTGCAAGTGTGCACGGAATGAGGCCCATGCTTTGGCAGAGGGCTCTTCATACACTCCCCTACTCATGCGCAGTTCAACATGCATGAGTCATGCGCATTTGCGGACTCACCAGGCTGGGCAGTAGGCCGGTGTAGCCCTTGACTTGGAGGGGCAGCTCGTAGAAGTCGGTGGAGTTTTGGGAGCTCTCGGACTGTCGGTTGCATTTCTGAGGGCACGTGTGAGTGAAATGACGTTAGTGTGAAAGGAGGGCACGCAGCGGCATGAGTGCGAGCAGCTGACACATGAGAGAGAAATAACGCGCAGGCCCTAATTTATACATGAGAGAGAAATAGCGCCTAGGCGATGTATACAAGAGAGAGAAATAACGCGTAGGCCCTGATTAATAGTGGTATGAGCATGAGATGCATCATAGCAATGCCAGCTCTCTGAAGATACGCTGAGACTGGCAACAGGCTTCTACGCAAAACATGTGCTGCCAGGGCCAAGCAAGCATCACATAGCCAACATAGAGCGATGCAATACATTTGCTTGCTTGTCCACTTGAACACGCACACATGCATACGGGCACAAACGGACATGCTCGAACCAAAACATACCTGCATCCCATTTGATCCCCCCACTGTACCTACCTTGCATGTGGTGCACCAGGAGAAGGTGCCCCGGAACAGACGAGGCACCACCTGGGCGATGCCCTGCATTGGCACATGATTGGTATGCACACATTGCGACCACATTAGCACGTTACGCACGCAGGGTCGGCCAGAAGAATCGTACGTATACATACGCTCACCGTACATGTCAAGATCTCTCTGCCAAAACACTGCATATACATACGCAAACCGTACATTTCAAGATCTCCCTGCCGAAAACACCTTACGTACACCACATGTATGTGTACCTACGTAAATAGTTCTGGCCAACTTGAACAAACACGGGAGCATCATGTATGCAATCAATCAAGGAAGCACCAGCTCTGAGCTACACCTTAGTTTGCAAGGAAATTGCAGGTGCGGAATGAAGCTGAGGAACTCGCGAGTGCAGGAAGTTTAGATGCAGTCTACCTACTAGTACAGTGCTTAACTCTAACTTAACTACCTGATTGCTGGATCGTTTAAAAATATCCTCCAGCTTGTTCAGCAGGAGCTTAAAGAACTCTTGGCAGTCCTGCATAGATGTGTCAGCAATACAAGGAAAACGTGCTAGCATTCTTGCGAACAAACAGCTTATTTCCATCAAATCACAGGTACATGAGTGTTGATGTGCGGATGAACTATGTTTGCATGATATAGTACATGTGTGTGCATGTATATGTATGTGCGTGTATGTGTGTGCATTGTGTGTGTGCTATTTGATGCTAAATGCTACCTCCTGAATGGCTGTACTCAAACAACTCAGACGTGCATCCATGAGAATGAGAGAGAGAGAGAGAGAGAGACATACACACATACACAAACGCACCTGCTGCGTGCTGTGGTCCAGGTTTAGGCATTTGGCGAACGCTGAGGGGTCTGCGCTGCGCTGCGGACCGAAAGCCAGGGCGAGGAACAGGGAGCGCAGTTGCAGCACGACTTTATGGTCTGCAGCGGGGGGCTGCACCTCAAACAGTGCACGCCTGAAGCTTGGGATCATGAACAGGCATTGCAGCGCGGTGTTCACGTAGCAGGTGTTGCCCAGGTTGTTGAGGCCGCAGGGCAGCTGCTCCTCCTGCACAGATGTGCAAACACAGATACAAAGTAGAACAAGGGGGATGGGGGTGGGATCCAGGGCGTGTGTGCGCGGGCACGAGATTGACAAGACAGAGGAGCAAACAAAACGCCTACCTACCCCGCGCACGTTGACCCGAGGGTCTGCCCCCAGACTGGAGAGGATGCCCATGTCCTTCTGCCACAGTCCTTTCTTCTTGAACCCCGTCTCGGCTGCTGGGACCCATCCGCAAAAGCAATTTGGGTTGGCCTTGTTGTTCCCCCGGCAGGAGCCCTCGCACACGGGCAGCGGCCCAGAAGCTGCGAGCTGCAGTTTTTCATCGGGCTGGATGTTTCGGGAGGTGAGCCTCTCAATTTGCAGTTGAGTAGATTGCAGGGTCAGCTCGTCCGTTTGTTTCTTGCTGCGAGGCATTTTTTCATACTTGTTTATATATTTCTGATTCTAATTCATTCAACTTGCCATACGCTCTGGATCCAGGACAGAGGCAAGTACAAAGATTTCGCCCTGCATGTGCACTAGTAGCCTCTCCAGTATCATCCAGGGATTCAAGGAGAGTGTCTGTGCACCTTCTGCGGTTTGATCACCTGGACGACCAGCAAGCAGAACGCGCGGCAGTTTGCAGATCACCAGCAGAAGTCCGCAAAGCTCGCAAACCTGCGGGTCAGCAACTGTGCCAGCAACATTGTGATAACTGCTGGGCAACCAAGCCTGATGAGGCTGCAGTGTTCCTGCAGCACGTGCAGCAAGCCACAGCAGGAGTGGCCACAACGGTCCTAGGACAAGGTGTTGAGTTGTCGCTTATTGAGCTCGCAAGCGGCACCTCAGCAAATAGGCGACGAGGCGCCACTACTTGCAGCATCACCCTCCACAGCAGATGATGCCGCCGCCCTGGACCAGGAGGTGGAGGACCCGGCAGCGTTCCTGCCTGACTTGCAGTCCTCGCTGCGCTGGGAGTGCTGGGTGCTTAAAAACTATGACGTATTCAAAGGTCGCTTTCCCTAGGTGCGTGTGGCATAATGGTTTGCCACACTAATTATACTTGCCAAGTGCTATGCGCATTGCTATGCGATACTAATAGTGTTGCAGCAGCACGAAAAAACAATAACGCGAAATTGGCAGGGAATTACAGGGATATTAGGCTATTTGAGGACAGATAAGATTGAGGACTGGGTGCATGGCTGAATTATCTCAAACCTGACGCTGCTGCTTAATACACGAGTCAAGATCCACACGCTCCCCAACTTATCTAAAGGTGGCAAACTTATGCTTAATTATAGAAATAGTAGCACTCACCGCATCCGTAAAAATTGACCACGCCGCATCTTTAAAAATGAACAATAGTGCGCTTTTAATATTGCAAGCCTACTTTTTAGCAAAGTTAGCTGGAACCAATCACGTGAACCTTTTGCGCTGTCCTTAATCGCGAGGAGGGGCGAGGTTCCTGCGTTGTATGATAAAGAGGCACGGAAAATAAAGGAAACCTTTTTAGCTTACTCTCCTTCAGTAATGCAGAAACATTCATATAACAAAAAATTGAATTGCCTCATATGCAGAATGATGGCGGAGTGGCTCTGTTGAAGCACTTGAGCTGATGCGGCGTCTCTTAGCAATTTCTTAAAGCGTCACCTTTGTCAGCCTGTGCATTTTTGATTGAGAGTAATATCCAAAAAAAAACATGTTATTGTACAACGACTAAATTAGATTGGATGCTGGGAGTGTGCAGTTTATATGTTGAGTTTCTGCGCAGATAAAACATAGCTACTTGGCATTCTGGGGCATTTCTCTGCTTGCGTTCAACTTATGCTGGCTGCTGTGCCCCCGGGCGTCCGTGGATCTGCATTCCATTAGATAATGCTTGCCCTTTCTGGGTTGCGTTTTCGTCTCCACCCTTTTCTTCGATTTTGCACTGGCTGAGTCCAGTGTCCCCCTCTTTGCAAACCGGTGCAATTTGTTTGTATGTTCTCACCAACGGCAAGGGTGGAGCTCTCCCTTTCAGTGTGGAGCAAAAGATCTCCCGCCAGTATGAGGGCATGTCCGTTTGACTGAAATCAAATGTTGGCTCACACCTACAAAATCATAGAGCATGTATGAGCTTGTCTTTTGACAGGACAGCAAAGCAAGCAAACCCAGCAGCACACAGCAAAGTGCTGCTCAGTGCAACCACATAGGAGGCCCACCAATCTGCCCCATCTACCAGAAGCTAGACAGCACCTACTACATGCTGTCAGGCTGGCTGCGCAGCATCCCATTAAATAAAATGATTGTTTAAAGAAATAACGTTGCTGGACAAAGGATTATAAAAGCCATCAAGAAGGTACACAGGGTGCATGCCTGCTAGCACACACAAGCGTAGGCAGTCGTGGAAAAATGGTACAACAAGGCATCGTACCCCGTCTTTCAGAAGAGACACAGATAGGAATGATTCCAACCTGACTATTACCTTCCAATCTCAATGCACAACAGCGATGGAAATTTAGCAAGCCAGATGCAATCATAGTTCCTCCGACCCAGCAACCACGCCCCAAACAAAACCCAACAAGCACGTATCAAAGTAGGTCTGCCAATAATGCAAGAAGAGCTACCCATGATAACCTAGCAGATGGCGCTGCCAATCCTTACCCCCGGCTATGAAACCAAGAGACAAACAACCAAACACACACGATATACATGTAATCGAAATTAAGTACTGTGTAGACACTTTCACTACTCAATAAGCAGAAAAGGCACGAGAACAACATAAGCTTATGCGGACACCGTTAAACCCTTCACACCATCCTGCTAGGAGCAACAGGCACCATCTACAGCAGCCACGCAAGGAACCCACTCCACAGTCTTGGAGTTACTGGTCAACATGCCACAGCACTCATGGAAAAATAAGCCTACATGTGATCAGATCCGCAACAAAAATCAGACAGATGAGACGAGGCATCGAGCGAACACAACCCCCACAAAATATGAGCAATACTCATGGTGGTGTGCAGGCTTCGGCCTCCCAACCACCTGATCCCCACTGAAAAGCTCCTCTTATATTATGTTCCAGGTAGGATGTTGTGTGTTTCTGCATCCATTGGGTGGTGCAGAACACAAAACACTCTTTTCCATGCCAGTACTAGTGTTTACACTATCTGCGTCTCTTCTTTTCTTTCTTTCTTGGCATGCTGTTAAACCTTGTAAATGTCTTGTGATGTCAACAAGACGTCCGCCCTGGTGGCGATTGAGCTTCATTTCTCACAACCCGCCTGTTTAATGTTTCTCCTATGCCTATATAATGCAAATATATGCCTTGGTTGGCTGTCCATTTAGCTTCTCCGCCGCTGTAATTATTGAGACAACTGCACATAAATTCCGTCTCTAGGATTCACAAGAAGCTGGCGTTTGAAACGGCGAGGACCACGAGATCTCTAGAAGTGGGGGGTGGGGGGGATTTTAAGGTGATTATTATGCAAATGCTGTCCGTCTGCGCCAGGAACCAAACCGCTTTTCCATCGGTATCTGGCTTCGTGTCCAAACGGGTGAATCCTACTTTTTGTGAAGAGCGCAGGTGATATCCGATTCAGGAAATCTTCAGTCCAGCTTCTCCCACACCCTTACAGCACTCCAGGGGGGCCAATACTTCCATCACCGTATCGTGAGTCTGTGCGGTGAAGTTCTCGACGACCTACTTCTTTTTTTGGACAGTTTCTTAAAATTCAGTGTCTTCTCCGCCGTCTCTCGTTTTTAGATCATTCCCTTCCACCATATCGCAGGAGTTATTTCCTCGTAAAATCTATCACCTTTTGAAGACCAAAGCATAGGAACATATATTTCTTCGCGACCGTAAAGTCTTGTCAGATTGATATCTCCGTGAAATGCATTTTCGTCGACTGTGACCGCTGCAAAAGCAAAAATGTGGGAATGAGACTTTCCATTGCTTTATATTTACTTTCAGCAGGCACCAGTGCAACAGTGCACACACCACTCCGTCTCTGCACTTGCCACAGTCTTTCTAGGGGGCCAGGTCTCATGATGTTCCGTCCTGTCTTGACCGTGTTTTGCCATTTTAGGTCAACATCCAGACTAACGTACAGCTCAGCTTTGCGCCAAGTGATGTGTCTACAATTGGCGCAATATCACGAACCCATGTAGAGGCAGCAACCCAAATTGCCGTTTCGGGGTACCGGGGGCAAGCCCTACGGAAGCGACTTGAACAGGCAGACCCTAAAACAAGGGTATTGTTCAAGGTACGCACACTTTATTGCAGCATTATGTTTTAGGACACAGGTTCAGGTCAGCTATCAAATTTTGGAACAGGATGGTTGATTCAAACAGCAATACTTTACGCAATGTTATGAAAGCAGATATTTCCCTTGGGAATTCTAGTGCTTCTTATTGTTAGACTAGACAGATGAAGAATGCTTTTGGTGATTTGCAGAATGGCACTGTTTACAGAAGTGACTTATTTCAATGCAGGAAGCTGAATATTTCCAAATTTGCGCATAGACTTGAGATTCAGGCATCAGGCAGTTTGGAGAGAGGCACATGGTCAAGATCCTTGCTCTTGTTTAAAAAAGTCTGTGGCTTATCACAACTGGTTTGCTCTGCCTGAGAGACCGGTTTCTGATGCACGTGCACCATTTGTCTTGCCGGAGTATTTGAAGATGGCTCCGAGCAAAAGTGTCATGAGGAACGTAGCTCGGTTCAGGATTCGAGGACATGGGATGAAGTGTGAAACTGGTTTATATGGCAGGAGTCCAGACAGGAGTGCACGTGTTTGCAATTTGTGTGAAAACGGGGAATATATATAAGATGAGAAGCACGTCATTTTTTCATGTATCGGTACCGAACATTTACGGCACCAGTTCATCCGCTTATTTGATAATAATTCTGAAGGTGATATCAAAGGTTATGTTTTTCAACATAACTCAGAAGTTTACAAATTTATTAGTGCAGCTGTTGATCTTTTTGATTGATTTATTTGTTGGGACCTATAGGTTGAGCAGCCATGCCAGGCTGGAGGCCTTTGTAATCCAAACTAAACTTTGACATGATTAATGAGTTGCATTAATAGGCCTGCAATTGCGGTCCTCTTTTCCAAGACAAGCACACCTCCTCCTTGAAGCTACCTGGTTTGTATTGCACGGTTTCCACAATAACAATCATTCCTGGGCTGCGGTGTTTCATTGTTCCATGTTCCGGGAAGGTCACGTGTCCCTACAATGGAATATTCTTGTTTTGAAAGGTGGATTTTCTTCCTTGATGCTTTAATTATAAAAAAAATTTCCGATTTGTAGGTAAGGCGAGCTGGAGCTGGAGGTGAGCCACGCACATTTCCCTGTCAGCTCGGAGTCTGTTCTTTCTGCAGGATTTTTTATATGTAGTAGCGTCGGGCAGGCTTACTTTCCATTGTGCACGCAACGTGAGTGCTGTCAAGCCCTTAAGGTGATTTCTCATTTGTGCTTGTGCCCCCTTGTTTTGTGGTCGCTGCAGTTGTAGCAGGCTTGTTCATTGAGGATT
>Ga0307942_1001892_pt1 | contig 16902 bp, 23 predicted proteins | sample OrgLakmetagen175_FD_201846 | JGI IMG/M metagenome (GOLD analysis project Ga0307942, IMG submission 201846) | Saline water microbial communities from Organic Lake, Antarctica - #175 | ecosystem: Environmental > Aquatic > Non-marine Saline and Alkaline > Saline | place: Antarctica: Organic Lake... | reverse complement strand
GTGTGGGTGTGGGTGTGGGTGTGGGTGTGGGTGTGGGTGTGGGTGTGGGTGTGGGTGTGGGTGTGGGAGTGGGTGTGGGTGTGGTGTGGGTGTGGGTGTGGTGTGGGTGTGGGTGCGGGTGTAGATGTGGGTGTGGGTGTGGTTGTGGGTGTGGGTGTGGGACACGTCTGTTATGTTGTTGTTTGGTGACACACTGCTAGAAAAAGAGGCAAAACATAAATATAAAAAAAAAGATTTATCCAGTGGTGCTTTAAATAGGCTGAATTGGGGGTACCAAATTGTAGGCATGGTGCAAGTTGTCTGTGCCTTCTAATTGTTGTAAGTTTTTGGTGTGCACAATTTTGCAGGCAACTCAAAATCGGGTCAGGGTTTGAATCTGGGCAAGGCGACTTCGATCGACCGAAGCAGGTCCGTTCAATTAGTTATCTGGTAAAGCTGTTTTCCATTTTACCAGGCATAAAGAGAGATTGGCGTCCTTTTACCAAGCATGAGCATCCTCTTTATTGCACATTACCAACTTGCTGTGCTGAAGCAATACGTCAGCCCTGTCGTCTGTAAACCATATGCACAAACTTGCGCTGCGTCCCTCACAATCCCTCCTATGCAAAAGTGCTTATGTTGCTCGTGCATCTGTGGCGCACCCTTGCTTGCTCCTGTTGTGCAGAGTCCACACCACCTTGTTTACACTTACGCACACACTCACACACACGCACACACACGCACACACACACACGCACACACACACACACATGCACACACGTGCACACGCATACACACTTACGCACACACTCACACACACGTGCACACACACATACACACACACACTTACGCACACACACGCACACACATACACATACACACATAAGCACACACACCACTCGTGTTCACGCAGTTCCACACACATACACACACATACACACACGCTTACGCATACACATACACATACACAAACACTTACGCACGCACACACTTATGCACACACACTTACGCACACACTCACACACATACACACACACTTAGACACACACACACACTCACACACATATACACACACTTGCGCACACATACACACACACAATTTTGCACACACTCATACACACACTGCTCGTACACACACACACACACACACTCACACACACACCACTCGTGTGCACGCAGCTCCGCTAGATCAGATCGACTCAAGGTGCGACGAGTTGGCTGTGTGAGGAGTGGTTTTCAATGTGTGTGCCCTTCTCCTTTGCATTGTGCATTTGCATTGTGTGTGCATTTGCATTGTGTTTGCATTGTGTGTGCATTTGCATTGTGTGTGCATTTGCATTGTGTGTGCCCTTCTCCTTTGCATTGTTGCAAGGAGGCAGCTATTCACAAAGGCATTCGACCTGGGATGGCTGCTCGTCGTATGAGGTCAACCTACAAGGTTTTCGAGGTTGACCTCAAAAATAAATTGGTTTTCTCAGACTAGGCCATTACCTGCTGCATGTCAGTACAGCAAAGAGATTTTGCCAAATTTGTAGGGTTGGCCAGAACCGGGGTTGAGGAGAATTTCACAATTACCCGGTACCAAAGTGGCTCCTTTTCGTTGACTAATGTGGGGAGTGGTTGTCACTGCCTAAGTAGCTTTCTTTTTCATCAAACAGGGCCTGCAGCTAGGATTCGCACAAAGAAATTGAAGAGGAAGTAGGCTGGTGTCAAGATGATGGGGTTGGGGGTGTAAGGGGCTTAAGGGGTAGTTTATAGGGGTTGTTATAGGGGTGTGAGGGGGTTAGGGGTATGAGTCAGTTACCCCCCCCCTAAACCGTTTTTAACCTGCCCCTGCTCTAATCTGTTTCCATGCCCCTGCTCTAATCTGTTTCCATGCCCCTGCTCTAATCTGCCCCTGCTCTAATCTGTTTCCATGCCCCTGCTCTAATCTGTTTCCATGCCCCTGATCTAATCTGTTTCCATGCCCTGCTCTAATCTGTTTCCATGCCCCTGCTCTAATCTGTTTCCATGCCCCTGCTCTAATCTGTTTCCATGCCCTGCTCTAATCTGTTTCCATGCCCTGCTCTAATCTGTTTCCATGCCCCTGCTTTCTGACGGGCGACCCTCACATTGTCTCACGCCCCCAATACCGTCCTAACGCTTGAATGCTGTCACATTATCACCGTAAAAAGGGAAGCGCCGAATGCTGCCTCCATTACAACCAGAACCAGCCTCCATTTTCCATGACACAGTCAATGCTTCCATTACACAGTCAATGCTTTCATTACACAGTCAATGCTTTCATTACACAGCCAATGCTTCCATTACACAGTCGATACTTCCATTACGCAGTCAAGAGCTGCTTGCACTGTCAACAGCTGCTTGCACTGTGTCCGTGGTTGGGCAGTGCTCGCATCCCCTTATTAGGCTTTATTTAGTTTTAGTTGCGTATTTATTGTTTTACAGAGACATTCGACCTGGAACAGCTGCTGCTCAAGCTACGTTAAAGTTCCCCTTGTTTCCTTTGCCCCTAAGTAAAGGATTCATGTTAAATTTGTTTGTTTTTGGTTACAAAGGCATTCAACCTGGTATGGCCACACAACGTATGAGAACCGAGGTAAACCTCGAAACAAACCATGTAAAAAAAGATTTATGTTAATAGACACCACACGCCTTTCAAAGATAACCAAATGCACATGCACAAATACACACACTAACATACATGTACACAAACACATGCTCACGCACACACACACACACACACATACAAAATGCACATGCAGGCTTTCCGCGTCCGAAACCAAAGTATTAGTGACCTGCGAAGCCTGCTCATGACGTCTGGAGCAATACAAACAAAAGGAGGCAGTGCTGATGAGCACCAAAGCGATGCAGAGGGCGCCTCTCCTACTCGTTGTGACTCAAATGTGTGTGTTTGCCCATGTGTGTGTGTACTTGTGTTTGTGTGCTTGTTGTGTTTGCGTGTGTGTTTTGGGGCGCGCGGGTGCGGGTGTGCATGTATGTGTATGATTGTTGAATTTGTGTGCGTGTGTGTTTCCATATGCGTATGCAGGTGTGTGTGTTTGCGTGTGTGCGTGCGTGCGTATGCAGGTGTGTGTGTATGTGTGTTGGTGCAGGGTGTAATTTTGATTGCTCAAATTGGAGCATGGAAGGGCTGACTGAGGCTTCTATCAGATCTGGAATTTATGCCGAATGATAGACACTTGTCGTTTGGCCTGTCTATGCACACGTGTGTGATTCCTTTTTGGAAAAAGTGGAGGTCGACAGGACTTGCTCATTTCATTCATGGTCCTAGTCAAGCTGTTCATTCATGGTCCTAGTCAAGCTGTTCATGCATGGTCCATATCAAGCTGTTCATGCATGGTCCTAGTCAGGCTGTGCATGCATGGTCCTAGTCAAGCTGTGCATGCATGGTCAATATCAAGCTGTGCATGCATGGTCCTAGTCAAGCAGTTCATGCATGGTCCTAGTCAAGCTGTGCATGCATGGTCCTATTCAAGCTGTTCATGCATGGTCCTAATCAAGCTGCAGATTATAGCAAGACTCTGCAGGGTGCATCAAAAGAGATGGAGCAGAGTGGGAGTGAAAATTAAAGATGGAGTGAGATGTTCAGAATAAGTCCTGAATTGGATAAATAAGCCTTCCAGTAAAGAAAATGAAGCGGAGAGAGATAAAGTGAAAAGAAGTGAGGCTTAGAGATGGAGTGAGGTGTCCACTGATGTTGGATTACGATGTACGGGGCCCCGGATGATGTTGAAATACGACGATGTACGGGGTCCTGAAGGGGAGTGCATGAGGTAAAGAGGGATAAAGTGGGGAGGAAGTGAGGCCTGGAGATAGAGTGAGGTGTCCACATGTATCCACATGTGCACATGTGAAGCTTGAGTAGGGAATAGAGATGAAGTGAGAAGGAGTGAGGTTTAGAGTGATGTTCAGAGATGAAGTGAGAAGGAGTGAGGAAGGGACATCCTCATGTAGAACCAGGGTGTGTTAGAGAAGGTCTAAAGGCGCACGGACTCTGGTTCAAATGCACGTTGCGAGTGTGACGTCTTTCCATCTAATTTTCTTCCAAATCTGCGCTTCCTTTTGGTGATCCATGTAATAATTTGGCCCAATACTTGTTGGGCGCTGATTTGCTGCACTTGTGTGTTGGCCAACAAAGTCACGCACGCACGCGCACACACACACACACACACTCACACACTCACACACACATACACACACAGGCACACGCACGCACTGTGCTGAGTCATGTGACCACTCTGACGTGATCGCACTTCAACCATTTAGCAACCAATTAGATGTACGTATGCCTGCACGTTCATTATGCAGTGGCTTTCTCCTGAGGGTGTCCACAGAGGGCCCAAAGTATCAAGGCTCACGCATATGAAGTTGCTATCGAGGCTGGGCTCGGGTGCGTGTTGTGGGGACAATAAGAAAGGAGCTTTGCAGAAAAGCTTTCTGGTTTGTGTACATGATGGGAACGAAAGGGCAGGGCAACCAACGCTGCTGCCTAGGGATGCTGCGCTCCCTCAACGCAGCATCCCGCGGCAGCAATGGACTTGCTTTCTGGTTTGCGTGCTTGAAGGGGATAATAAGGGATGAGCTATGCACGAATGGACTTGCTTACTGGATTGGGTGCTTGAAGGGGATAATAAGGGATGAGCTATGCACCAATGGACTTGCTTTCTGGATTGGGTGCTTGAAGGGGATAATAAGGGATGAGCTATGCTCCAATGGACTTGCTTTCTGGATTGGGTGCTTGAAGGGGATAATAAGGGATGAGCTATGCACCAATGGACTTGCTTTCTGGATTGGGTGCTTGAAGGGGATAATAAGGGATGAGCTATGCACCAATGGACTTGCTTTTTGGATTGGGTGCTTGAAGGGGATAATAAGGGATGAGCTATGCACCAATGGACTTGCTTTCTGGATTAGGTGCGTAATGGGGACAAAAGGGATAAGCTATGCACCAATGGACTTGCTTTCTGGACTTTCTGGATTGGGTGCGTGATAGGAACAACACGGGAAGGGCAATGTACCAGTGGACTTGCTTTCTAGTATAGGTGTGTGATAGGAACAGTAAGGGATGCGCAATGCATCAGTGGCTTGATTTTGGTTCAGGTGCGTGACCGGAGAGAAAAGGAAACAAAGGTAAAACACGCAGCGTTGGTTGCCACTCACGGTACCTGTTAAGCCGCCTCGTTTCAGGCACAGCTAGTTTGGGGTACGCTGGTGGCAATGAGGCAATGCTGGGCACTGCTGGGCAATGGGGGAGCCATGCCTCTAAAGGGATTGAGTAAATGCGCAAGCAGGATTGTGATGGTTACTGAAGGGTGATGTATCCTCGGAGAGGAAAGAGCAAGCATGCAAGCAATAGAGGCGCTGGGTTTTGATGGGTGGCTTTCCTTGGAGAGGAAGGAGCAAGCGTGCAAGCACTAGAGGCGCTGGGTTTTGATGGGTGGTGTATCCTCGGAGAGAAAGGACAAAATTTGCAAGCAGTGAAAGTGCTGCGTTTTAAAGGGTGGTGTATCCTCGGAGAAGAAGGATGAAATGTGCAAACAGTGAAAGTGCTGGGTTTTGAAGAGTGGCGTACCCTTAGAGAGAAAGAAGGAGATGTGCAAGGAGAAGACCTTGCTTTAGAGGCTCATCCAATCACTTGCTAACACGTCAGCACAAAACCAAGGTCCACGCACACACGGGGACAGGGTCCCGTCCTCACTGTTGTCTGAAATTAAGACTATCCTCCAAACAGTGGCATGTACCCCCCTTTGTCGGGTTGGCCAGAACCATATATATACGGTGTATATACGGTGTTTTTGGCAGGGAATTCACAAAATATACGGTCATATAACATATAACGGTGTTTATATACGGTTCTGGCCAACTTCATAAATATGGTGTTCTTGGCAGGGAATTCACAATATACACGGCCATTTACGGTGTATATATACGGCGTTTTCAGCAGAATTAAAAAAATATACAGTCATTTACGGTGTATATATACGGTGTTTTCAGCAGGGAAATCACCAAATATACGGCCATTTACGGTGTATATATACGGTATTTTTGGCAGGGAAATCACAAAACATACGGCCATTTACGGTGTTATACATACGGTTCTGGCCTGCCCTTCCCATTTGCCTTGTTCACATGTACTCATGTACACCTTGCTCATATATATAGTCGTTCACATAAGTTCACAGGATTTCAAACCCTAAGGATGTATTCGCACTTGGTAGCCACAAGTACGTCACAGCTGACTTGAACTCCTGAACCCAGCAGTGTGCCAGTGGTGTGTGTGTGTGTGTGCGTGTGTGTGCGTGTGTGTGCGTGCGTGCGTGCGTGCGTGCATGCGTGCGTGTGTGTGTGTATGTGTGTGTGTGTGTGTGATACGGAAGCATGTCTGACAGGACGCCTTCCGTTGTGGGTGTGATTCTGTACATTGTGGGTGTGATTCTTTTGTACTTTGTTTCTTATCTCACTTTTTCCTTTGTCTCTCAGCGCCTTCCTTTGTCTTTGCTTGGTTTGGTTAAGTTGACAGGTGAAGCCTGGTTTCCAACAAACTGCAATGCAAACACACTCATACAAACTCGCGCGCAAACGCACACAAAAAATGCTACATGTACACATACACACACACCACTTGCTCATTTCAGCGCAAGATGGCTGTGTGCTTGTGGGGTCCAGCCCAAGCAGCTCTATAGGTAAGGTAGCGCTGGCCATATTTCTTAGATGTTTCGTTCGTATTACCTCCTGGTTTCTTTTGTTTTTTCACCTAGTTTCTTTTGTGTTACCACCTGGTTTCTTTTGTGGTACCACCAGGAATCCACAGCGCTTGTGTCATGTTCACACCCGTACAACTCAGTGCACTCGACGAAAAGTCAAAGGCGAAAAGCCTCAAACCTCATCCTCAATTCATACTAGCCTCCAGCTCTAAAAATAGTTCCAATGTCTAGCTAGATGAGTGTGCCTTACCATCACACTCCCCGTCACTTGCTAGCCACACACCCTTCACCAATGCAACTACGCACCCTCCACTCACTCCACATAGCTTTCACTTATCTAGCCACGCACCCTTCACTCGCTAGCCACACACCCCTCACCAATGCAACTACGCACCCTCCACTCACTCCACATAGATTTCACTTATCTAGCCACACACCCTTCACCAATGCAACTACGCACCCTTCACTCACACCTCGTACCCTTCTCTTATCTAGCCACGCACCCTTCACTCGCTAGCCACACACCCTTCACCAATGCAACTACGCACCCTCCACTCACTCCACATAGTTTTCACTTATCTAGCCACGCACCCTTCAGTCGCTAGCCACGCACCCTTCACCAATGCAACTACGCACCCTTCACTCACTCCACATAGCTTTCACTTATCTAGCCACGCACCCTTCACTCGCTAGCCACGCACCCTTCACCAATGCAACTACGCACCCTTCACTCACTCCACATAGCTTTCACTTATCTAGCCACGCACCCTTCACTCGCTAGCCACACACCCTTCACCAATGCAACTACGCACCCTTCACTCACACCTCGTACCCTTTACTTATCTAGCCACACACCCTTCACTCGCTAGCCAGACACCCTTCACCAATGCAACTACGCACCCTCCACTCACACCTCGTACCCTTCACTTATCTAGCCATACACCCTTCACTCGCTAGCCACACACCCTTCACCAATACAACTACGCACCCTCCACTCACTCCACATAGTTTTCACTTATCTAGCCACGCACCCTTCACTTGCTAGCCACACACCCTTCACCAATGCAACTACGCACCCTTCACTCACACCACATGGTTTTCAATTTCTTAGCCACACACTCCCCCTCACTCGCTAGCCACACACCCTTCACCGATACAACTACGCACCCTTCACTCACACCACATGGTTTTCACTTTCTTACCCACTTTTCTAGACGTACCTCCTGTGCTCATCTAGCCGCGCACTCTTCACTGACTCACACCACATTCTCTTCATCTATCTTGCCACACACCCTTTATTTACTCACACCACACTTTCTTCACATACCGAACAACATCTAGCTGCGCACCCTTCACTGAGTCTCGCCAAACGCTCTTCTCTAATTTTATCCACATAGCCATTATTTTAGCATCTACAAGATTACAAGATCACAAGAAACTCCTTTTTTTTATTCAGATTTGAATCTATTTTACTTTATGAACAGGCGAGCAGTCACACTTCTTGACTGAAGGCCTTTTTTTCTTGTAATCTTGTAATCTTTTGCATCTACATGATAGCAACACCATGGCGAGGGGGGGACGTGCGTTTGTTTGTTTATATGAGCTTTGACCCATCTCAATCATGTGATGTTTTTTTTATGCAATGCAATCTGGATGATGAGAGTGCTTCACTCTCTTATTTCATTGACCCACTTACAAACCTGGTCAATCTTGACAGAACACATTCACACACACACACACACACTCAAACACACACACACACACACACACACAAATCCAGGCACACAGACACACACGCAGGCACACACATACAGTTTACTGCTCTCATAACCTTCCTACACACATATATGCAATTCCAAGGACGTGTCTGTTACTCTCATTATTTGTGCTGCGCACTCACGCAATTCCAAGGACGTGCATACCTCTCCCCCCCTTTTTTAACCTAAACGCATGCAATCTGCCACTCTCAATATTCGTGCTGCAAACTCACACAATTCCAAGGATTGCTTCCCCCCTCTTTCACGCACACACACACACACGCACACACTCACGCACGCAATCCGCTCCTCTCATTATGTGTGCAACGCACACAGGAAACTTCAAGGACGTGCATGCCTCGTCATGCCATGGCCCACCCTCTAATCCCCCGCCAGGCCACCCTGCATACTTGAAAAGTATGTCCGTTGGCAGCAACACGAGCGGCACCTCAAGGTAGGTAATTAGGGAGTTGGCAGCTCTTGTGCTTGCTGTGTGTGTGTGTGTGTGTGTGTGTGTGTGTGTGTGTGTGAAAGTATGTCCATTGGCAGCACCAAGAGTGGCACCTCAAGGTGGTCCTCAGACAGCCTGTGTTGACCGGTGTGCATCCAACAGCCTCTCACACATCGTGGAGTGCGTATCTGACACAGTCATGTTCAATGAGAGTTGCTGGGTAGGAGTTAGATTTGCTTTCTCGCTGAGGGAGGAATAATAGTCTAATAATAATAAAATTATTACTTCGTATGCCTTCTAAAGCCTGTTCTAATTATAAAGCAGGTTGACGAAATGTATTATTAAAATACCTTGCCTTGCTGGTAATTTGGGCTGCTCTTGTTTTTGCCGGTACTTTGAGCGTTGGGCAGCTCGAGGTACGTTGTGCACCTCAAGGTACTTTGTGCGTTGGGCAGCCCTTGCTCTTGCTGGTACATTGAGCGTTGGCAGCTCTTGTTCTTGCTTTCAGATAGTAATGAAGGGGCCAGGCTTCTGGTTCCTGTTAATATTGCCGTCAAATTTTGCGCTGTTGGTTTGAGTGGTGTGTGGGATGAAGTGAGCTGGAGTAGACCTAAACGTGTGGGTGTGGGTGTAGGGTTTGCATGGGAGGTTAGATGGGAGTAGATGTGGGTGTGGGTGTGGGTGTGGATGTGGAATTTGCATGGGAGCTTAGATGGGTGTGTATGTGGGTGTGTATGTGGGGTTTGCATGGGAGGTTAGATGGGTGTGGATGTGGGTGTGGGTGTGTATGTAGGGTTTGCATGGGAGCTTAGATGGGTGTGGATGTGGGTGTGGATGTTGGGTTTGCATGGGAGGTTAGATGGGTGTGGATGTGGGTGTAGGTGTGTATGTGGCGGTTGCATGGGAGGTTAGATGGGTGTGGATGTGGGTGTGGGTGTGTATGTGGGGATTGCATGGGAGCTTAGATGGATGTGGATGTGGGTGTGGGTGTGTATGTGGGGGTTGCATGGGAGGTTAGATGGGTGTGGATGTGGGTGTGGGTGTGTATGTAGGGTTTGCATGGGAGGTTAGATGGGTGTGGATGTGGGTGTGGATGTGGGGTTTGCATGGGAGGTTAGATGGGTGTGGATGTGGGTGTGGGTGTGTATGTGGGGGTTGCATGTGAGGTTAGATGGATGTGGATGTGGGTGTGGGTGTGTATGTGGGGATTGCATGGGAGGTTAGATGGGTGTGGATGTGGATGTTGGGTTTGCATGTGAGGTTAGATGGGTGTGGATTTATTTGCCGGTGTGGGTAGATGTTCATGTGAGTATAGGTGGGTGGGGTGGAGGTTGGCTGTGTACGCGCGTGTGGGTGTGCATGTGAGCATGGGAGGGCATGTGATGGGGGAGTGGGTGCGTACATGAGTGCAGGTATTTGAAAGTGGGTGGGGGTGGGTAGTGAAGTAAATGTGCAAATGTGTGTGAGTGTGAATGTGTGTGCTTGCGCGTGCGCACACATTTGCGTGGGTGTTTGTGCTTGATGACTCCAATGTTATCTACTTTCTACCCTTCTCAGTGTCCTATATTGCCTACCTTGATACCAAAGAACGGCACAGTGCACTGTATTCGCTACGTAGAGCGTTATTTTGTAGCTCACGTAAAGCACAGTTATGTAGCTCACATCAGTTGTGAGTTGCCCATTTCTTGCCAAACCAACCTCACGGTTTACGGGTGTGCGGCCCATACTCTTAAAACGCACAGCAACCAGGCTGTGCCAAGTCGAAGTGCCATTGCCAAGATGAAATGAACAGCTGTGTATGTGTATCCATGGATGCATGGGGCTGTAGGTGGCGTGGGGGCTGTGGTGCGTTTTGGGGTGGAGGAAGGCTAAAGATAAACTGCTGACTGCTATCAGCAGCCCTTTCGTGTCTCCTAAGTTTGGTTAATCATTCATTGACAGCCCACGCTCCTCCTTTCACAACTCTGCCGCACATTACACATCGCACATCACCCATCACACATTACTCATCACAAAGCGCTGCCACACATCACACATCGTACCTTTACTCATCACAAAGCGCTGCCACACATCACACATCGCACATCACTCATCACAAAGCGCTGCCACACATCACACATCGCACATCACCCATCACAAAGCGCTGCCGCACATCACACATTGCACATTACTCATCACAAAGCGCTGCCACACATCACACATCGCACATCACCCATCACAAAGCGCTGCCACACATCACACATCACACATCGCACATTACTCATCACAAAGCGCTGCCGCACATCACACATCACAGATCAAAAAGCGCTGTGCCAATCATGTAGGACACAAACTCGCACACACACACGCACACACACGCACACACAAACACACACACACACACACACACGCACACACACCACGCACATGCACATGCACACACATGCACACACACATGCACATACATGCACATACACACACGCGCATACATGCACACACATGCACACACACACATATACATCTCATGACGCCATCTTACAATACACGTCAGAGGCTACGCATGGAACGGCTGGTTGCAGAAGCAAGCATCACAACTGAAGCCCTATAATGCCACCTGCACCACTTAACCTCACAACTTAATTCTGCAAAACACATACACATACCTGACCAAAGGCGACAGCAGCAGGAGCAAGAGCGGGTGCTCTGTTTATGGCTCTCACACCATACAGGTTAAAACCACACATCCATTACTGCCAAACGTTTACAGACACCTGACCAAAGGCGGCAGCAGCAGGAGCAACAGCAACAGCTGGTGCTCTGTTTATGGCTCTCACACCACACAGGTTAAAACCACACATCCATTACTGCCGAACGTTTACAGACACCTGACCAAAGGCGGCAGCAGCAGGAGCACGGTCCAAGCCCTCAGCATGAAAGACGGGGCCTCCAGGTAACATACACACCATTGATTGCCTTGAACTGAGATCCACAATGGGGAAGCTTGCATCCATACAGTATGATTTTTGCCCAAACCCTCGGCTAGAGGGATGCGGTGGCATGCTTTCCAGTGGCAAGGTCACACTCTCCAGTGTCGAGGTCACACTCTCCAGTCCAGTGTGAAGATTACAGTCACACTCTCCAGTTCAGTTTCAGTGTCAAGGTCACACTTTCCAGTCCAGTGTCAAAGTCACACTCTCCAGTTCAGTTTCAGTGTCAAGGTCACACTCTCCATTCCAGTGTCAAGTTCACACTCTCCAGTTCGGTTTCAGTGTCAAGGTCACACTCTCCAGTCCGGTGTCAAGGTCACACTCTCCAGTCCGGTGTCAAGGTCACACTCTCCAGTTCAGTGTCAAGATCACACTAGTTTGTGTCAAGATCACACTCTCCAGTCCAGTGTCAAGGTCACACTCTCCAGTCCAGTGTCAAGGTCACACACAGATTACGTCGGAGGAATGAGGTCTTTTTAAATTGTTAACAGAGCATCCCCTCTTTCGGGACCTAAAGGATTAAAAAGGCTCCTGTACATATGCAGCGTACTCAACACACACCGCTGTTCGTAATCGCTGTCTCACACAATGTACCCGCTGTCTCACACAATTCAATTGCTGTTTTCACACAATGCAATCGCTGTCTCACACTGCTGTGTGTAATCGCTGTCTCACACAATGCAATTGCTGCCTCACTTTATGCAATCGCTGCCTCACACATTGCAATCGCTGCCTCACACAATGCAATCGCTGTCTCACACAATGCAATCGCTGTCTCACATAATGCAATCTCTGTCTCACATAATGCAATCGCTGTCTCACACTGCTGTGTGTAATCGCTGTCTCACACAATGCAATTGCTGCCTCACTTTATGCAATCGCTGTCTCACATAATGTAATCGCTGCCTCACATAATGCAATCGCTGTCTCACACAATGCAATCGCTGTCTCACACTGCTGTGTGTAATCGCTGTCTCACACAATGCAATCGCTGCCTCACATATTGCAATCGCTGCCTCACACAATGCAATCGCTGTCTCACACAATGCAATCGCTGTCTCACACAATGCAATCGCTGCCTCACATAATGCAATCGCTGCCTCACACAATGCAATCGCTGCCTCGCACAGTGCAATCCTCACTTCATGCAACCGCTGCCGCACACAAAGCAATTATTGCCTCACGATTTGCCTCACACCGATGCAATTACTGCCTTACAATTTGCCTCACAATATTGCCTCACAATTTGCCTCACACCGATGCAATTATTGCCTCACAATTTGCCTCACACCGATGAGCAGCAGCAGCAAAGCTGGCGAGGGCGAAGCTAGAGATGGGATGTCCACGCATCAGTCCAGTGGCGTCGTGCTTCCTCCTATGGCAACCTGGTCGTCTGCCGGTGATGATTCCAGCCTCGGAGGTGGGGTTCAGTGTTACAGTAGGCTGAGTGTGAGAGGCTACACAGGTTACAGAGGTTTTACAGATTAACCATCAGTCAAAATGTGTGACTGCTAGGCTGCGTGTGTGCAGCACTGTGAAACTTGTGTATTTAACGTCTCCTCCCTCTCCACGCGAGAAGGAATCGACGGCTCAAGCAACGCCCAAGAGGAGATGGCTCAGACAAGTCTGAGAAAAGAGCGAGTATGTTACAAGAGGACCATCTAAACTGGCCAAACAACCAAATAACCATAAAACCGTTGCTCACATTATAAATCCAGGGGAAATCACACGATTTGTCCATGCCATTGATTCAGCATGACAGGGGAGCGTTTGTTGTCGTAGCAACGCGCACTTGTAGCACCAACGAATAAAAATTCGAAGGGAAAAAAAGGCACAGCGCTGATCAGTGTGACGGTAGGTTGAGTTAACTTTGAGGTGGGGCGCTTGGGCGTTGCGTGAATGGGGGTGAGGTAGGGTTGGCCAGAACCATATATACGGTGTGTATATGGTATTTTGGCAGGGATTTCATCATGTATACGGTCGTATACGGTTCTGGCCAACTCTAGGGTGAGGTGCGAAGTAGGGGTCTTTGGGGGGTCGCTGCAAGATGGTAAAAGTTGTGTTGCGCTGGTTTCACTGCATGTGTGTGTGTGTGTGTGTGTGTGTGTGTGTGTGAGTGAGATCCTGTGGTGTGTTGCTGGTTTCACTGTGTGTGTGTGTGTGTGTGTGTGTGTGTGTGTGTGTGTGTGTGTGTGTGTGTGTGTGTGGTGAGATGGTAGCCTGTCAGTGTTGATCGCCTGCCAGTCGTGATGAGCGCCGACCAATGATAATAGTATGGCCTGCCAGTTGTGACGAGTGCCTATGATGATGACAGCCGGTCAGTCATAACAGTGGTCTGTCACTTGTGGCGACTACCGGTCATTATTTGCGATCGTCTGTCAGAGTTAGTCGTGGCGTTTTGTTTAGGGCAATGCAAGTTAGAGGTTAGCCACTGCAGTCTGCGGCATGTAACACACACACACACACACACACACACACACAATGCAGTCTGCGGCTGCAGCATGGCAGTTGTGTGAACCTCCAGCTACAGATAACAGTACACTAGTGGTAGTGTGCACCTTATCCTGATTGTAGGGTGCTGCGCAGCACTGCTTCTACGTCCTGCATGTGAATGCCTCATACAGTCTCATTCACAGATGTCCCGCATCCGCACTGCATGTGAATGCCTCAAACAGTCTCATTCACAGATGTCCCGCATCCGCACTGCATGTGAATGCCTCAAAGACCCTCATTCACAGATGTCCCGCATCCGCACTGCATGTGAATGCCTCAAAGACCCTCATTCACAGATGTCCCGCATCCGCACGTTTGCACCAATGCCCCCTTGGACATTGCACGCTATGCCTGGAAAAACACCTGACGTTCTTATAGGGGGTTGAGGGGGGGAGAATGCGCACTCAAGCACTACTGTTGTGGGTCGTAAGCAGTTGCGGGTCTGCATGTGTGTGTGTGTGTGTGTGAGTGTGTGTGTCTAGCACCTGACACCTGTGTGCGTCATCTTCCACCACAGGTGGAGGTGCGGTTGGCGCCAGCGCGCGCCCTGCAAGCGGGGGTGTGCTGCCAGGTGCTGATATTTACCACCAGCAAGAAGGATCCCAAGATGCAGGCACGCTCCTTATGTACTCACAACAGCAACAGCAACAGCAGCAGCCAATGGGTCTACTCAAGCAGGAGCTTCTGCACAGCCTTTCAACTCCAGGTTCCTCCCCCAATGCTCACACAAGCTGTGATTACAATGTCCAGGTATTAATGTAGTTTTCATTGATGCTTACACACAAGCTGCAGTAATTCTGCAAGCCCGACGCATGCACGCGCGCAAACGCACACACACACACATACACACACACACTGCCCCACTGCAGCCACAGCAAGCATATCATTTGGAAGCGTTTGGCAGAGGGCGATTCAACTGCACTGGTTTCCCGTCTGACCCCACCAACACTGCGACGGCATCAAAGACGCGCTCTGTCAGCCCCCTGTTCATGCCCCTCCCTGCTGCAGAAGCAGCAGCAGCACCGTTTATATCCCTCGGAGGTGCAGCAGCTCCCCCACCCCCACCTCCACCACATTCTGGAGGGTTGGTGACAGAAGTAGCTTCCCCCTTTTGTTCTCCTTTCATGGCACGTGCTCAGCTGCCCCCAAAACGCCAAAGCCAGGGGCAGCAGCAACGCCAGCAGCAAGGAGAAAGGGAGCAAGACCAGCTGTCACACCCGCAAGACCAGCTGTCGCAGCAAGGACACCAGCTGTTGCATCCGCAAGGCCAGCTGTCGCAGCAAGGACACCAGCTGTCGCACCCGCAAGGCCAGCTGTCGCAGCAAGGACACCAGCCGTTTCACCAGCAAGGAGACCAGCTGTCACAGCAGCAAGGCCAGGTATCACCGCAGCAAGGCCAGCTGTTGCTGCAGCAAGGAGAGGAGCATAAGTTGCTGGATGCTAAGGGCGATTCCACACACCGGCAGTGGCCGTGGCCAGTGTCCGAAGAGTGTGGTGGTGGCGGGGAGGGACGTGAGGATTTGAGCGGCAGGTACGGTGCGATGGGGTGCACACAGCGGAGCGATGACACTGTTTGTTGTGTGAGGGGCTGTTAGTATGTTTTGGCCTGCCTACCGTATTGTGACCATTTGTATGGCTTGAAGGGGGTGGGAGTGGGTTTGGGGGGGCTGAGGTAGGTTTGGGGGTGGGGTTTGGGGTTGGAGTGGGGTAGGGTGGGGTGGGGGCCGGCAGTGGGGGTGGGTATGGGTATGGGAGTGGGGGTGGGGGGTTGGGTGGCAGAGATGACTGAGGTAGTAGAATATTTTAGACGACTGCTGTTTGATGATTTGATGACAATTTCGGTGTGGGGAATATTTCCGTGCGTGGGCTTCATTTCTGGTGTAGGGCCTGGAGGGCCTTCATCCGTCCGCGCATTTTGTTTGCTGTGTTCATTGAGCCGCCCTTTACTACCCCATCAGACACTCACCAAAGTGCGCTTGCACACGTTTTGCTTGTTAACAAACATTGTCGTGGAAGAGAGGGAGAGGAAGAAAAGTCTCTTCGGTGCGAAACAGAGAGTAGAGGAATTGAACAAGTGCTTCATTGACTTTCCAGACTTTAAACAGAGTTGAAGTATACACATGCACGTCTTTGCTGTGGTCCAATGAAACGTGATACACTGCAAACGTGTGCTGCACACAGGTTGGCGCATGCGCGTTTGTAAACGTTGCATGTGATCCGTGGCAACGACATACACCGCAAACGTGTACTGCACACAGGTTGGCGCATGCACGTTTGTAAACGTTGCATGTGATCAGTGGCAACGTCATACACTACAAACGTGTACTGCACACAGGTTGGCGCATGCGCGTTTGTAAACGTTGCATGCGATCAGTGGCAACGTCATACACCGCAAACGTGTACTGCACACAGGTTACCAGCAGGAGACCTCCATTCCGACTCCTCTGTCCAGGATAGGGCCACAGGGTCAACAGCAATGCACGCAAATTTGTCAGGGGCCGGCGCACAGGATATTTGCTGGTGTGTGA
>Ga0307942_1001888_pt1 | contig 16910 bp, 15 predicted proteins | sample OrgLakmetagen175_FD_201846 | JGI IMG/M metagenome (GOLD analysis project Ga0307942, IMG submission 201846) | Saline water microbial communities from Organic Lake, Antarctica - #175 | ecosystem: Environmental > Aquatic > Non-marine Saline and Alkaline > Saline | place: Antarctica: Organic Lake... | reverse complement strand
CCCACACACACATACACACATACTGACAGACACATGCACACACCCACGCACACACTCACTTTTGAGCCCCAGCTGGTGCCCTCGTCGTCCTTGTAGTCGTCAAAAGTTGTGTGCTTCACAAAGGCCACTGCAGTCTTCCCCTCCTCCTGCTTGTCGTGCATACACTGGAAGGCACCCTTGTAACCGTAGTAAGGGTTGGCGGACGTGCTGCTCTCACACGCCTTGCCTTCCTGCAAGTGTATGTGAGAGTGTGTGTATGTGTGTGTATGTGTGTGTGCGTGTGTGTGTACATGTGTGTGCGTGCAAATGTGAATGCGCGCGCAAGCATTGGAAGGCACTCTAGTAGCCGTAGTAGGGGTTGGCGGACGCGCTGCCTTCACACGCCTTGCCTTCCTGCAAGTGTATGTGTATATGTGTGTGTGTGCATGCGTGTGTGTACGTATGTGAGTGTGTGCATGCACTGGAAAGCACCCTTGTAGCCGTAACTGGGGTCCACGGACACGCTGCCTTCACACGCCTTGCCTTTCTGCAAGTGTGTATATGTGTGTGTGTGTGACTTTGCATCGTGCTGCCTTTATATGCCTTGCCTGCCGCGCACACGTTGGCAGGGTTCAGCTGTGCTTAGCTTGTCTTTATATGCCTTGCCTGCCGCGCACATGTTAGTAGGGTTCAGCTGTGCTTAGCTGCTAACGTCTCGGTCACAGGAAGAGGTCAGAAAAGCCTTTTATATGTTACGCTCTATCTTGTCTGCAATCATACAACTTTGCTTTCGCATTCAAGCCAGATGACTTGCCGAAATGAGTTTAATAAGCATTGGCTATAGAAGTGACAAATGCTGAAGTAGCCGATGGTAGGTCTGTACAAAGATTGGTAGCACAACCCCCCTTGCCAGGCTTTCTGGTGAAACCACTCCAACGTATACTACTGAATCAGACATGTTCCGTGCTGCCTTTAACCCTGCCTTTAAGGGTTCTCATAACCCTGCCTTTAAGGGTTCTCATAACCCTGCCTTTAAGGTACGCATACACGAACTGGCAGGCACTCAAAGCAAGAAGCAGACACCAAAGACGGTAACAGCTCGTTTTGCTGAACACAGGCGTGGTGCATTTGGTATCATGAAGTATCCCATGAAATGCGCACGCACTGGCAGGCAATCAAAGCAAAACAACAACCAGGATCGGAAACAACAGCTCTTTAGACTTGGTAAATTCCCTGACATGAAGCATCCTTATATTACCACACACACACACACACACACACACACACACACACACACACACGCACGCACACACACACATACACACACACAAACACGCACACACACGCACACACACACACATGCACACACACATACACACACTGGCAGGCGATGGAAGAAAAAATTCAAACGACTAAAGAAAAGCAATGACTCACATCCGCCGTTGTGCATCCTTGGCAGAGGCTTGGCAGTTCTTTGCCGTCTTCAGCCGGACCATCTGCTGTGGTCCTGTTGGTGTGTAGTGTGTGTATGCGTGCTAATGTGTGTGTGTGTGAGTGTGTGTGTTTCTGTGTGAGCGTGTGTGTATGTGCATGTGTGTGTATGCCCAATAACTGTCCACGTGTTCTTTGTAAATCCAGCATAGCCCGCCGCATTTCAGCCAACCATTGTTTGATGAAAATTACCAAGAAATGTTTACCAAGAAAATGTTACCAAGAATGTTTCGAACAAACGTTCTGAGCTCAGACAGAGAATTTGGTCTGCTATGCATTGAACGATCATATGTAAACAAAAAGCTGTATGCTTATCAACCTAAGAAGCCCTCACTTTGAATTTGCAATGATCACGATTCCAAGTTTTTTCTGCAACGCCTCGAAAACATGTCCCCTTAACAATGGTTCTATTTCGCTTGCATCGTGAGATGCATAAGGCTCTGTCATTATTACCAAGGAGAGAGATGTGTTCTCCAAGGAATAAAAAGAATGGAGAAGGGAAGCAGAAACCGGAGAAAAGCAGAAAGTGAGAACATCTCACTTTATGCTACACTTCAAGAACCTGAGTTCAGGTGTTTCACACTGAACTCATAAGTTTCAACAATTAAACGAGCGAGGAGGCTTGGTAGGTTTGTCACATGATTTTGATCGTGGCTTCAGCCTGATACTGAAGATTTATATCTAACGAACATTCAGTAAAGAACCAGAGGGGGGGCGACTGACCCCCGAAATGGGGGTGTTTTTTTTTTAACGTTCCCAGAAAATTTGTGCCGTCATTGGCAACTGTCAAACTTGGCTCCAAATGGTGTCCATAACAGGTGAGATTGAATGTTGCCAATGACGGCGCATAGGCTAAACTAGCTGTGGCGTGAAGTCCACTTATCAGGCACCCGTATGCTGGATCTGCAACCCACTGCACCAAACCACATGATTTTTGGTGGTATGGAGCTATTGTAACAAACAAATATGATTGCAAAAGAAATGAAGTGGAACCGTGAAGTTGTTGGTGATAGAGCTGAACATGTGCTGTTTTCCAATAAAATAAGCTATCGTAATAAACTAATATGATTGCAAAAAAAATGAAGTTGAACAGTGTTGTTGCTGGTGATAGAGCTGAACATGTGCTGTTTTCCAATTACAAAGCCACCAAATTATAGTCTGGGTGGTCAGGGTGAGCTTTTCACCACTGCCAATTTGCGCACACATTAACTTAGAAGGATATAAGCACATCCTCGTGCGGCTTATATTGCAAGCTTTCATTTAGAGCAAGAATGGTGTCAAGCAGCTGAGGGGGCAGTGAATGGCTGGCTTCTGAGTGCAAAATTGGAACATTTTTGACATATTCCTAGTCACCCCCCTCTGGTAATTTAAAAGAACAGTACAATTGATAGAAAGTACAATTGAAATTACAATTGATAGAAGATACTACCTGAACGTATCAGTATCATGACGTTTAATAAAAAGCTCTGATTAGCACCCCGACCAAGTTAACCAAATCGAGTGCGCGAGCGTGTGCGTGTGTGTATGCGTGTATGTCTCCTTTAAAAATGACAACCGGCTTTGGGACTGAACAGGATATTGCACAGGAAAACTGTGCAGGTGCCAAGGAAAACGGAACAGGTGCACAGGAAAACTGCGCAGAAGAACTGCGCAGGTGCACAGGATAAAGGCACAGATGCCCAGGACAACTGCACTGCTTAAGAAAAGGACGCAGATTCCCCGTAGAACCGCGCAAAAGAACTGTGCAGGTGCACAGGATAACGGCACAGATGCCCAGGAAAACTGCGCAGAAAAACTGTGCAGGTGCATAGGATATCGGCACAGATGCCCAGGAAAACTGCGCAGAAGAACTGCGCAGGTGCCCAAGAAAATGACACAGGTGCCCAGGAAAACGGCACAGGTGCACAGGAAAATTGCGCTGCTTAAGAAAACGACGCAGATTCCCTGTAAAACTGCGCAGAAGAACTGCGCAGGTGCACAGGAAAACAGCACAGGTGCACAGGAAAACTGCGCTGCTTAAGAGAACGACGCAGATTCACCGTAAAACTGCGCAGAAGAACTGTGCAGGTGTACAGGATAAAGGCACGGATGCCCAGGAAAACTGCGCAGAAGAATTGCGCAGGTGCACAGGAAAACGGCACAGATGCCCAGGAAAACTGCGCTGCTTAAGAAAAGGACGCAGATTTCCTGTAGAACTGCGCAGAAGAACTGTGCAGGTGCCCAGAATAACGGCACAGATGCCCAAGAAAATGACACAGGTGCCAGGAAAACGGGACAGGGGCCAGGAGAACGGGACAGGGGCAAGGAAAACTGCGCAAGAAAATTGCGCAGATGCCCAAGAAAACGGCAGAGTTGCCAGGAAAACGGGACAGGTGCCAGGATTATTGCGCAAGAAAATTGCACAGGTGCACAGGAGAACGGCAGAGTTGCCCAGAAAGGCTGCGCAGGTGCACGACACGCAACACTCACCCAGCCGCGCAGATCCCGTCCTTTGCGAAAAATCCCACGACAGACGCAGCATCCACAGAGACACCTTGTGTGAACGCTTCCTCCTTCAGCACAGGCATGATCTCGTCTTTGATCAGGCGGCCCCTGTTTGGGCGTAGGGGTCACACACACACACACACACACACACACACACACACACACACATACACACACATGCTTCAGTGGGCGTACAGGTGAACGAACATTAGATCTGGATAAAGAGGGCATTTGTGCGAACACTCCCTGCTTCAGCACAGGCATGATCTCGTCTTTGATCAGGCAGACCCTGTGTAAAGGATGTGCTTGAGAGAGCACGTAAGTCTTCAGGCATTACTACTCACCCAGCATACACAGACACGCTCTCATACACATACACACGCACTCACACATACAAAACACACATACACACACACTCACACAGGCAGCATCCAGCCCGCTGTCTTCCGATATCCGGTGTGGCAGGCTTGGACGCCCTGCCCAAATGCAGACATCAGTACAGAGCATTTCATGTGTTTGTTTCGTAAATGAAAAGCATGACTACCGCCCCTTGCTGTACAGGCGTGTGCGCACACGCGTGCGTGTAATTTCAAAATATGGATGGACCTTTCAAGGAGTGCACATGCTCTGTACACCTGCAGACTGCTGTGTGTTCACATACACCCTCAGTAATTCTAAGAAGCTGAAACAGGCACTGAAAGGTATGACCGCTGCGCTGTGCTCTCAAACACTCCCAGTATTTTTCGAACACTGATACAGACACCGACACAGCACACCATGAACAAAGGAAATTGAAAATTGTAGCCTTATAAATGAGAGGGCACACACGCATCTTGACATAGAAATGGACCTTACAAGTAGGGTTGGCCAGAACCGTATATATACACCGTATATGATCGTATATTTGGTGATTTCCCTGCCCAAAATACCGTATATACACCGTAAGTGTATAGTTCTGGCCAACCCTACTTACTAGCAAAGCACACGCTGTTCGCACCTGCAGACTCCTTAAATTCTCAAACACCCCCTGGTCGCATTGTGCCTTTGACACCACCGCCACAGAGTAGTACGAGTTCATGGGGTCTGAATTGCTGGAGCTGTACTTCTCTGCACACATAAACATAAAAGCAAAGGCATATGTGAGCGTAAGAGCTCCTGCTTCTGTGTGTGAACTTCTGACTAGCACCGCAGCACAGCAAGTGTGAGTTCACGGGGTCTGAATCGCCGGAGCTGTACTTCGCTGCACACATAATCACGGGCAGCAAAGGCATACGTGAGCGTAAGAGCGCCTTTTCTGATTAGCACTTCTGATTAGCACTTCTGATTAGCACCGCAGCACAGCAAGTGTGAGTTTGTGGGGCCTGAATCGCCGGAGCTGTACTTCTCTGCACACATAAACACGGGCAGCAAAGGCATACGTGAGCATAAGAGCGCCTTTTATGATCAGCACTTCTGATTAGCACTTCTGACTAGCACCGCACCGCAGCACAGCAAGTGTGAGTTTGTGGGGTCTGAATCGACGGAGCTGTACTTCTCTGCACACATAAGCATGGCAGCAAAGGCATACGTGAGCGTAAGAGCTCCTGCTTCTGCGTGTGAACTCCAGCACCACATAATATCATGGGCTCACGGGGTTTAATTTCATTCATCATGAGCTCAAACTCCTCTGTGAACATGCATATGAGTAAACATGAGGCGCCCTCCTACTTCTGTGTACGAAATTTAATCCGGCACAACACAACAGCGTGGAGTCTACAGAGTCTGATGTGACGGCGTCAAGTCCTTCTTCCCCATTGTGAGTGACAAATGTCGAAATCCATTGAGTGCTGGAAAGCTTGCAATCGTGACAAAGTCCTGCACAAGCGCTCATATCTGGCCTACATGCACACACGCACATACACAAACACTCACACACATACACACACATACATGAACACACATGCACACACACACACACGCGAGCACGCAAATGTGCTTGAGCACAAGCATGCATGCACGAATAACACGCCCACACACCTGCGTCAAAAGCTTTCGAATCCATAGACAAACATGCGTGTACACAAATGTGCATACAAACACACGCACATGCACTTGTACGCTCATACGCCCACACGCACACACACACATACACACACACACATACACACACACATGCACTTGTACGCTCATACGCCCACACACCTGCAACAAAGGCCTCCAAGCCGTAGAACTTGTGTGCTGTGTACAGCTGGTCTCCTGCAAGTGACCAATGTATTGTGAGAAAGCGTGAGAGACCCTCACATAAACAATCCGTCAGGCTTTGTGTACAGCTGGTCTCTTGTACGTGACTGATGTAGTGTAAGAGTGAGAGAGCCTTGCATAAACAATCCATCAGGCTCGGTGTGTATCTGATCTCCTGCAATTGACGGATGTTTTGTGAGGAAGAGTGAGGGACCCTCACATAAACAATCTGTCAGGCTCGGTGTGTATCTGGTCTCCTGCAATTGACAGATGCATTGTGAGGAAGAGTGAGAGACCCACACATAAACAATCTGTCAGACTTGGTGTGTATCTGGTCTCCTGCAATTGACTGATGTAGTGTGAACAAGAGTGAGAGACCCTTGCAATAACAATCTGACCTGGCATAACCTCCAAACAGACAAGCACCCATGCACAAGATCAAGATTCAGGCACGAGCTAGCTCTCCCACAAAACAGACAGATCAACGCTTTGTAGTCTATTCCTGGGGACCCAACTTGCATGCAACATGACAGCCAAAGCACGCGAATTGAAACACACAAATACACACAGTACCACATACAGAATGACCATGCTCTATTGTCTCTCCCTGGGTAGCAAGTTTGCACGCAATTTCACAGCCACGCATGCGCACACACACACACACAATTAACACTCTGCTCTCTGCTTTGCAAACAGCACCACAGCCGCTCACGCACATGTGCACACAACTACACCACAATTACTCACGCACCACAGGTGCACACACAACTACACCATAATTACTCACGCACATGTGCACACAACTACACCACAATTACTCGCTCACCACAGGTGCACACACAACTACACCACAATTACTCACGCACCACAGGTGTACGCACAAGTACATCATAACTTCTTACGCACATGTGCACACAACTACACCACAATTACTCACGCACCACAGGTGCTCACACAACTACACCATAACTTTTACGCACATGTGCACACAACTACACCATAATTACTCACGCACCACACGTGCACACACAACTACACCACAATTACTCACGCACCAGAGGTGCACACACAACTACACCATAACTTTTACGCACATGTGCACACAACTACACCATAATTACTCACGCACCACAGGTGCACACACAACTACCCCACAATTACTCACGCACCACAGGTGTACGCACAAGTACACCATAACTTTTTACGCACATGTGCACACAACTACACCATAATTACTCACGCACCACACATGCACACATAACTACACCACAACTACTCGCGCACCACAGGTGCACACACAACTACACCATAACTTTTTACGCACATGTGCACACAACTACACCACAATTACTCACGCACCACACATGCACACACAACTACACCACAACTACTCGCGCACCACAGGTGCACACACAAGTACACCATAACTTTTTACGCACATGTGCAAACAACTACACCACAATTACCCACGCACCACACGTGCACACACAACTACACCACAATTACTCACGCACCACATGTGCACACACACAACTACACCATGACTTTTCACGCACATGTGCACACAACTACACCACAAATACTCGCTCACAGGTGCACACACACACAAATACACCACAATTACTCACGCACCACACATGCACACACAACTACACCATAATTACTCACGCACATGTGCACACAACTACACCATAATTACTCACGCACCACACGTGCACACTTAACTACACCACAATGACGCCACAACCACGCACCGCATGTGCAAACAACTACACCACAACCACTCACGCACCACAGGTGCACACATAACTACACCACAATCACTCACTCACGCACCACACACCCACCTCCGAACACAGAGAAGTCGTCTCCTCCCTTAGCAGCCCCGTCCTTAATGGCTTTCATACAAGCCTCAGGACTCCCACGTGCAGTACAGGTGAAGTTCACAGGCCTGAGGTAGGTACGAATGGTACAAACTTGTGTGTGCGTGTGCATGTGCGTGGTTGTGTGTGTGTGCGTGGTTGTGTGTGTGCGTGTGCGTGGTTGTTTGTGCGTGTGCGTGTGCGTGGTTGTTTGTGCGTGTGCGTGTGCGTGGTTGTGTGTGTGCGCGCATGTGTGTGCTTGTGTGTATGTGAGATTGGATGAGTCAGTGCTGCACAGATAAAGCTTTCGGGCCTTAAGAAGAAAGTACGTTTATAGAAAGTGTGTATGAGAGGGTGAGAATGCCGTGTTTGTAGGGTTGGCTGGGGTCAAATATACGGTTTTCATACAGGGATTTCATCGAAAATACGGCGTATATATACGGTTTCGGCCAACCCTGCGTGTTTGTGGTGTATGTGTGTGTATGTGTATGCGTGAATGGGCACATGATATGCAGATACTGCTATAAGCTCTGGGCGCTGGCACGACAAATGACGAGCAGTGGCAGTTAATGAGCATCACCATGCTTGTCCTGTTTGACCATATGGTGTGGCGGCATTGTCGATCAAAAAGGAAGGGAAAGGTGGCGGAGGACGAGGAGGAAACAGGGATCCACACTTGTGACGACCATATCGACCACATGCGACGATCATGGCGTCACAAATCCGATCCACACTTGATTATATTTTCCACAACGCTCGTCCGGGGTCAATGATCATCCTGGTTCACCATTTCCATTGCTTGTCCTGGCTCACCAAGTCCAATGCTTGTCTTGGTTCACTTGAAACAGGCACCTATACAACTCACACACATATGCGCACACGCAAACACATATGCACACACATATGCACACACATACACACACGCGCACACACACACACACACACGAGACAGCAACCCACAGCTTGGTGTCCAAGAAATCACTGGTGCGAAGGTTGTCCACGATGGTGGGATCGTTGAGGTTGGTTTCGCAGGCTGCCTTGTTGCTTCCAGAGGCGTCGTCATCAAACGGCATGCACACTTTGATCTGTATGTGCGTGCGTGTGTGTATGTGTGTGTACATGTGTGCGTGTGTACGTGTGTCGTCAAACAGAATGCACACTTTGATCTGTGTGTGCATGTTTGTGTGTATGTCTTGTCAAACGGTATGAACGGCATGCAAACTTTGATCTGTGTGTCGTCAAACAGCATGCACACTTTGATCTATGTGTGCGTGTTTGTGTGTATGTCTTGTCAAACGGTATGCAAACTTTGATCTGTGCGTGTGCTTGTGTGTATGTGTGCGTGTCGTCAACGGTATGCATGCTATGATCTGTGCGTGTGCGTGCGTGTGTGTGTTGTCAAACAGCATGCACACTTTGATCCAGGGTTGTTCAGTTCGTTTTTATGGGAGCAAGGGTTCAATAAAGTGCATTATAATTCGCGATCCCTCGAACTGTTCGAAGGGTTCGATGTGCAATTTTGGAAAAGGGGCCCCTGGGCTTTCCCAACCGCCTCAAAAATTTCACAATTCGTTGAGTATGTTTATGGATGGATAATGGGAAAAGAAAAGGATCCAGAACGAGGCCATGCAACCATCCAGCTGAAAGGGATGGAGTGCCCACAGTTTGTGAATGGTGCTCCCGGCATCAATTTAGACGAGAGAAGTGCGAGAAATGTGCTGTGCCGGAGTGTGAAATAGAGGACATTGCGCCGGGGCAGCTCGTGCCATCGGTGACACAGGCTCCGACTGGCTTGAATGCGAAAGCAAAGCTTCATTTTAGAAGCTTGACATATGCCTGGTACCGTTGTCGGCTGTCATTTACTTTGCTCAGGCCTTTGCCTGGCAAGGGGGGTTGTGCTACAACTCTTTGTACAGACCTACCATCGGCTACTTTCAGCATTTTGGCACTTCAGTAACCAATGCTTATTCAACTCATTTCGTCAAGTCATCTGGCTTGATTGCGAAAGCAAAGTCCGATGGCAGGACACCACGTAGCGTGTTCAAGGAGAGGAACAACTCAGCAGCAGGGTCAGCAGCAGCAAGAGCAGCAGAATGGGGGGCTCAGGCCAGCATGAGCATGAAGCATGAAGTAGACAAACACAACACGCACGCGTCCACACGCACGCACATGTACATACACACACATGCACACGCACACGCAAACGCATGTGCATACGCATGCGCGCACATGCACACGCACGCATGCACGCACGAGCATGCATACGCACCACATACACGCAAACACACGCATGCACAAGCATGCACACACCCACCCACCCACACACTCACACAAACCCACCCACCCACACCCACACCCACACCCACACCCACACCCACACCCACACTCACACACACACATACACACACATATGGAGGCCACCATATGACAAGGTTATTAATGAGTGAAGTGTGGGAATAGCAAATCTGAGCCCCAACAAGAGCCCCAAGTTTAAGGAGCCCCCTGCCCTTTTTTAATTTTAAAGTTCGACGCACTCTTAAAAGTTTGTCGAACTTTGACCGAACTCCGAACGGCACTTTTCAAATTCGTTAAAATGCGTAAAAGTTCAGCAAACCCGAACTTCTGGTCGAACCTCGAACTGAACAACCCTGCTTTGATCTGTGTGTGTGTGTCTGTGTGTATGTCTTGTCAAACGGTATGCACACTTTGAACTGTATGCATTTGCAACTCTGTGTGCATGTGTGTGCAAACGTGTAAACATGTGCATCCTGTGAAATAGCATGCATACTTTGATCTGTGTGTGTGTGCAAGTACATACTCTGAATTGCTTGGTATATGCTAACGTTTGGTTGGTGATTTGTGTGCGGCAGGCCGCCTCCTCGCTCCTACCTTGCCCAGATTGTGGATGGCCTCGAATTGGTCGTAGGATTTGAAGTAGCCGGAGGGGCCCTTGAATTGATTGGGGTCAGTCACTTTCTCCAAGGACTTAGCAGTGTCGGACCACAAAAAGTCTGAGGTGCCCTCAATCTCCTTAGCTGCAAGGTAGGCAGTGTGTGTGTATGTTTGCGCGTGTGTATGCGTGTATGCGTGTAGGTAGGCAGCGTGCGAGTGTGTGTGCGCGTGCGTGTGTGTGTGTGTGTGCGTGCGTGTGTGTGTTTCAGCAAAAGCTTGGTCGTGTGCTGTGTCAAGAATTTAAGGTTGCAGGAGTACTCATAGCTGTATCTGGCACAGTGTGTAAGTGTCTGTGTGCCTATGGATGTGTGTGTGTATGTGTGTGTGTGTGCACATGCGTTGAGGGTTAAATAAACCACAATGAATGGGCATTACTTTTTTATTAACAACAGCAACAACATTGATGATGCATGTCAGCAATCTTGATCAGGGGAAGGGGCAAACAGCATGGTGTGCACACACACACTCACACACACACTCTCACACACACACACACATTGATGGCCTGCACCACTCATGGCCTGCACCACTCATTATCTTTGTCAATGTCATTAATTATCCGCTACAAGATTAAACACGCACACCGCACGTCAGGCACAGCAACACATCATGTGTGCCATCCATTTTTGCTGCACTCACTGCTGTCTAGGAGCTGCTCATTGCCGCTGAACATGTTAATGACGGCATTGCCTGTGTTAGTTGAGGACCACTCTGCCCTAGCCACCTGCCACCCATGTACACGTGCGTGTTTGTGTGTGTGTGTACGTGCTTGTGTGTGTGTACGTGCTTGTGTGTGTGTGTGTGTGTGTGTGCACGTGCGTGTGTGTATGTGTGTGCATGTGTGTGTTCAATTGTGTGTAAGTGTGGATGTATGCATGTGCATATGTGTGGGCGTGGTGTTTGTCCTGACATGCAAATATGTTACAAACGAATGAAGCGCAACACACACAGACACACACACCACACAAACACACACATACACACACAAATCCGCACAACCAGCACATGTACACAAAATACACGTAACACCTGTGTTAACGTTCATCCACACCCACCATTTTCATTCACACAGATACACATCCACACATGCATACACACACACACACACACACACACACACACACACACCAGAGCTTTAGCAGGGGCCTCTCCTAAACTGCATTTCTTGTATTCTGACAGGGGCTCGCAGCCACGTTGACACAGCAGACGGTAGGAGTCCTGTGTGTGTGTTTGTGCATGTGTGTGTGTGTTTGTGTGTGTGTGTTTGTGTGTGTGTTTGTGCAGCGTTGTTTGTACATATAATGTGTGTGAGCATGTGAGAATGAAGTATACTGTGTGTATGGTGCTGTGAATACATAAGTCCACAGGACAAGCAGCCACTCAAATTAGGTTTCACGAGCAATGCAGTAAGCAACAGGCGGGCATGCTGACACACGCATGCGCACGCACACACGCACGCACGCACGCACGCACACACGCACACAAATACACACGCACACATGAAATTAAGCAACAGGCGGGCATGCTGCCAGGATGGTTACTACAAATGCTGGAACTAAATGAAAATAGGACAAGCAGCCACTCAAAATAAGTTTCACGAGCAATGCAGTAAGTAACAGGCGGGCATGCTGACACACGCATGCGCACGCACACAAACACGCGCACACACACACACACAAACACACACGCACACATGAAATTAAAAGCACTTGATTTTGGGTCCCTGGTTGCTCACCTCGCTCTCTGAGGATCCCTGCTCCTGCTTCCAGTTAGCAAATGTAGTGTGCTTCACAAACGCGACATCGCCGCCTTCTACCATGCACTGGAAGGCACCTGTATGGACAAGCAAAGGGATGCTTGTGTGTGCGTGTGTGTGTCTCACATGCACTGGAAGGCACCTGTATGGACAAACAAAGGGGCGCTTGTGTGTGTTCGTGTGTGTGTGTGTGTGTACGTGTGTCTACCATGCACTGGAAGGCACCTGTTTGGACAAACAAAGGGGTGCGTGTGTGTGTTTGGGTGTAGGTGTACGTATGTAGGTGCATGCATTTGTGTGTACATGAGTGCATGTGTGTATGTGTGTATGTGTGTGCACGCTTCTTAAACTTATATTAGCTTGTGTGTGCGTACGTGCACATGCCTGCCCATGCACATAACTGGAATAGAGGTGCCTTGGGCACTCAAGCCCCTTTTTATAAACCAAAACCTGACCCAGATCGAGCAAAGGTCTGCGGCAAACACTGGAATTGAGAATGGGGCTGGGAAGAGCCTCAGGAGGCGTGGAAAGTCAACTATGCTAAGGATTGGCCCTGTAACTATGCAAAGGATTGGCCTGGTGACTATGCAAAGGATTGGCCCTGTAACTATGCAAAGGATTGGCCTGGTGACTATGCAAAGGATTGGCCCTGTAACTATGCAAAGGATTGGCCTTGTGACTATGCAAAGGGTTGGCCCTGTGACTATGCAAAGGATTGGCCCTGGTAACTATGCAAAGGATAGGCCCTGTAAGTATGCAAAGGATTGGCCTGGTGACTATGCAAAGGATTAGGCCTGGTAACTATGCAAAGGATTGGCCCTGTAACTATGCAAAGGATTGGCCCAGTAGCTGTGCAAAAGATTGGCCCTGTAACTATGCAAAGGATTAGGCCTGGTAACTATGCAAAGGATTGGCCCTGTATCTGTGCAAAGGATTGGCCTGGTGACTATGCAAAGGATTAGGCCTGGTAACTATGCAAAGGATTGGCCCTGTAACTATGCAAAGGATTGGCCCAGTAGCTGTGCAAAAGATTGGCCCTGTAACTATGCAAAGGATTAGGCCTGGTAACTATGCAAAGGATTGGCCCTGTAACTATGCAAAGGATTGGCCTGGTGACTATGCAAAGGATAAGCTCAGTAGCTGTGCAAAGAATAGGCCCTGTACCTATGCAAAGGATTGGCCTGGTGACTATGCAAAGGATTGGCCCAGTAGCTGTGCAAAAGATTCGCCCTGTAACTATGCAAAGGATTAGGCCTGGTAAATATGCAAAGGATTGGCCTGGTGACTATGCAAAGGATTGCCCTGGTAACTATGCAAAAGATTGCCCTGGTAACTATGCAAAGGATTGGCTTGGTGACTATGCAAAGGATTGGCCTGGTGACTATGCAAAGGATAGGCCCGGTATTCAAATAGAGGCCTCGAAAGCCTGTGTAGAGGCTTCAGCTCCTTCAATGAAGTAACAGTGACACACGGTGAGGTTGAGCAGAGCTTGCTTTGCAATCACTGGAACAAAAAATGGGGCAGGGTTGAGCGCCTTTTCTTCAGACTTTCCTCCAAGCACTTTTCTAATACACGTGCAAGCTTGGCCTGAACGTCATGTATACACTGTCTAGACTGAAGAAGTTGTGAACTTTATGTTACGAATACGTTTTCAATATACGTGCAAGCCTGGCCGGATCTCTGTGTATACACTGCCGACAATCGTGTTTTTCTTTGCTTCTGTCTCAAAAGACCACAGGGTACTCATGCTTTTGACCAGCCATACTTCGGTGCAAAAGTGCAAGGTCGTAGCAGTACAGCTTAATGTTGCTAACGCAGAGATATGGGCTCCGTCGCGCACACGTTTAGGATGCTGCGCACCAAGACAGGCTGCTTCACGCACGGACTCAAGCTGCTTTACGCACAGACATAGGTTGCTTCACACACAAGTATAGGCTGCTTCACGTCCACAGGCTGCTTAAGACACAAATATAAGCTGCTTCACACAATAACACAGGCTACTTCAAACACGATTATAGGCTGCTTCACACACAAACACAGGCTACTTCACACATAAATATAGGCTGCTTCACACATAAACACAGGCTGCGTCATGCGCTTAGAATGAGAATAAAGAGGTGGATATGGCCTCACAGCCAGCATCAGTGAAACTAGCACCAACCTGTATAACCAGCATACTTGTTCACGGCTTCATCCGTGCTGCACTTGTCTCCACCCTGTGTGCGCGCGTGCGTGTGTCTATGTGTGTGTGTGTGTGCGTGTGTGTGTGTGTGTCTGTGTGTGTGGGTGTGTGTGTGTGTGCGCACGCGTATACGTACGCATTTGTGCTTGACACTCAAGAACCACGTGCTTACCCTTCTGTGTGGTATCACAGCAGCTTACATTCTCTTACTGCCCAATTGCTTTTCAAAACACCTACCTAATCTCCCTCCCTCTCGTCTCCTCTCCTCTCTCATAGCGGCATAAATCCTCCAACCGCCTAATTACCCTTCACCCAACCTCTCTCACCTCTCTCACATTGCAAGCTGCAACAGCTCCTCTTACACAGGGACCCATTCACCACATGCATAGGGTTGGCCGGAACCACACATATATAAGGTAGGCCAGAACCGTATATATACACCGTATATGACCGTATATTTGGTGATTTCCCTGCCAAGAATACCGTATGTACACCGTATATATATGGTTCTGGCCAACCCTACACATCTACGGTGCATGTACGGTGTTTTTGGCAGGGAAAAAAGGGCACATGCCTATGGTAGGCCGGAGCCACACATATACGGTGCATGTACGGTGTTTTTGGCAGGGAACAAAGGACACATGCCTAGGGTAGGCCGGAACCACACAAATACAGTGAATGTACGGTAATTTTGGCAGGGAACAAAGGACACATGCCTAGGGTAGGCCGGAACCACACAAATACGGTGAATGTACGGTAATTTTGGCAGGGAACAAAGGACACATGCCTAGGGTAGGCCGGAACCACACAAATACGGTGAATGTACGGTAATTTTGGCAGGGAACAAAGGGCACTTGCCTAGGGTTGGCCAGAACCATAAATATATACGGTGTTTTTGGCAGGGAAATCACCAATTGTGCGGTCAGATGCGGTGAGCGTTTACAGTTCTGGCCAGCCTACACAAGCCACATGGGGCGCACACTAACCCAATAAACGGTGTGTGTGTATGTGTGTGTGTGTGAGTGTGCGTGCCACATGTGTAAAGGACCACTGGCAGGCGCCTCATGTTATTGAGTATGTGTGTGTTGAGGGCGCCAGGCATTTTTTAAGCCCCCAGAAATTCACGCTCCCTGCTCCAACGTCCCACAATCAACTCTCGTTCACAGTCTGAGTAATCGTAGTCTGAGTCACCATAACGTGAGCAACCATAATGTGAGTAACCTCACAGTCCGAGTAAACTCACAGTCTGAGGAGCTGTAGTCTGAGGGACTGGGGGCGACTACATTTACGTATGGTTAGGGTTGGCCAGAACCATATATATACGTTGTACATACGGTATTCTTGGCAGGGAAATCACCAAATATACGGTCATATACGGTGTATATATACGGTTCTGGCCAACCTTACGTATGGTACATCGATCTCTGACCTCCGTCTCACAGTCTCTGTGTACAACGCTTTGTCGCACACCCTCTTACGCTCACCCTCTTCTCTTACCTCATGCACAGCCTTGCCGCCTGCTGTGCCGCTCTCTTAACTCAACCACAGTCTCGCAGTCAGCACCACTCTCTTACGCTCAGATATACAATCTCACCCACCCTCTTCTCTTACCTCATCCACAGTCTCGCAGCCCGCACTCTCTTACGCCCAGACATACAGTCTCACCCACCCTCTTCTCTTACCTCATCCACCATCTCGCAGCCTGCTGTGCCACTCTCTTACGCCCAGACATACAGTCTCACCCACCCTCTTCTCTTACCTCATCCACAGTCTTGCAGTCAGCACCACTCTCTTACGCCCAGACATACAGTCTCACCCACCCTCTTTTCTTACCTCATCCACAGTCTCGCAGCCCGCACCACTCTCTTACGCCCAGACATACAGTCTCATCGACCCTCTTCTCTTACCTCATCCACAATCTCGCAGCCTGCTGTGCCACTCTCTTACGCCCAGACATACAGTCTCACCCACCCTCTTCTCTTAC
>Ga0307942_1001887_pt1 | contig 16913 bp, 12 predicted proteins | sample OrgLakmetagen175_FD_201846 | JGI IMG/M metagenome (GOLD analysis project Ga0307942, IMG submission 201846) | Saline water microbial communities from Organic Lake, Antarctica - #175 | ecosystem: Environmental > Aquatic > Non-marine Saline and Alkaline > Saline | place: Antarctica: Organic Lake... | reverse complement strand
GGTGTATGTAGTGGGGGTGAAAATGCCAGCGCCTATAATTTGCTGTTTGCTGATCGCACCTTGCATGGCACTACCATCAGTGTATGCGATTGATTTCCAGTTTTGTACTTTGGGAATGTGTGGGCTCTTGTACTGGTTGACGTTTGTGTTATGAAGCGTTTGCCACTGGCTGATGTTAGCAGCAATGGGAGTATCTGGGTGTAGGAGTTCAAATCTCTTCCTCTGCTTGTTCTTGCATTTCACACGAGCACTGCCAATCTCGTGGGCACTATTGTTACAAGTCCAAGTTGTTTCAGGAATTGTCTGTTTAAGATTGTTGAGCCAAGCTGGGTTGAATTCAATCAGGGCTTGTTTCCCTCGATTGTTCCAGAATCGCATGGTAGTTCGCTTCAGTTTTGGCATTTCCCAATTTGCTTATGGATAAAATGCATGTGTGCTTGGAGGGCGTCATGGTGGTTTGGTAGGTACCAAAGCTTTGGGGGAGGAGAATGGGCCATGTTTGTTGTATGGGTATGATTATGGGTTTGTGTGTGGTTTTCTATGTCTTCTTTTGCAAGCCAGTGGATGTTGTAGAAGGGATTTCCCTCAGGGCCTGCTGTTCTAATGGAGGTGTCTGCAAGGTCGGAGTAGGTGGTGGCTGACTTATTAGCAAGGGCGTCGGATGTTCATTCTTACCAATAATACCGGCACGGAACTTTACTTTGAAGAAGTAGATGGGCGATGGTGATTGGCGGATTGCTTTAGCAATGGATCGAAGGACACCTCCTTGGATGTGATGGCGATGGAGATTCGGGTGTGAGAGCTGTTTTTTAATGTCATGTAAGGCTGTCTGTGGCTATACGTGAGTAGCCAACAAAAGGGGGAACGTCCAGCCAAGAGAAATAAAGAGGAGGTTGTCTAGCCCAGATCTAGCTAGGCTTGCAGCTTGCTAGCAGCGACAGACACATTGGGTCCTGGGCTTCTTTGCCTTAAAGAGCATGAAAGCAAAACTCTTGCAGTTAATTTATTAGCACTCAGCCGATTGTTGACTTTCATATGGCTTTTACAGATCGTGCACACCGGTAGTTGATTATTGAAAAGGGGATACCTACCATGGACACCGCCTAGGTGGTGCAGTCTTCAAGGTTCTTCAAGCCTTAAGGACCTCTCGAAAATTAACCCCGGCTTATTGTCAAGAAGCCTTAATCTTCTCTGCATAGTTCCTTGAGCCGTCGCCTGATAAAAGCAAGCTGGCAAATGCCTGATGAAAACCGCTCCTGCCGTGACAGGCTCTTTCAGAAAATTGGTGAGAGAACTTTGTGTTATGCATGCTTGTAAAGGTGATTCTTCTGAAATTTTGGCATTTTTAACAAGGGACTTGAGTGAGAGGAGGTCATTTCTGGCCGTAAGCGCAAAAAAACAAGCTCACTGGAAGCTTTTCAGAACGTAGTAGACCAACAACAATGCAATGAAACAAAAAAAACTGTCATTATGCGCTTAAGGTATGACTTGTGTCACCTCAATAACTAGGAATGTCAACTAGGTCAGCAGAACGTTATAAATGAACTTGTGTGTCCTAGAAGTGGGAGCTGTCTTCCTGAAAACGAAAACATACTTCAACATCCTTAACACGTCAAACAAATATTGTGAATTGTGAAAGAGTCTTGCAGTTCATAAGTACTCCTTCTCTGACAATTGTGAGGAATGAATTCACCACCTGCGTTATTTGTTACCTTATATCTCATGTATGTAAATCTATTGTGGAGGAGCAGTAAACCACTGAAATAGGGAAGGCGTTTGTGAGCCAACGGCTCTCATACCCTCTTTAGCGCTCGTCATACGTGAACTATTTTGCTGCTGCTGCCATCTTAAACTCAAATCATGCGTCATAGGTACCTCCATGCCGTCACTGGACGCTCCAATTGCGTGAGGCGCAGTGAAAGCTTGCTGCTGCTGCTGCTGCTGTGCCGTTGCATCGGGCATGTGGAATGGCTGTGCCTGGGGATGCGGCTGCCTGCATGTGTCATCAAAGACGATGAGGATGCCATCATATGATGAGAAGCAAGTGAGATACGAAGATAGTTAGCATGTTCTTTAGCAAGTCAGCACTTCAGATCCTCACTTTTAATAGAAGAATGACGCATGAAAACCACTCCCCACATTGACTAAAGAAACGGAGCCGCTTTGGTATTGGGTGCCGTAACACTCCACCACCACCCAAAGAGAGTAGCACAGTTGATGAGTGCACATGGAGCTTGGAGGCACTTAATAGTCATAATGACAAATACAGGCAATCCTAGCCTGAAAGCGTGATACAGTTTTAAAGCAGCTCCTCGTCTGATGCCTTTCAAAAGCATCTGCAGCCTGCTGCCGGGTAACCACGGATTATTGAAAATGCTTTTGCACCATAAGGAGGGGGAGAAGCCCTTTTTACTTTCACCAAACTGCAACAGTGCCCAACAAACAACACAAGCACAGAACGCACCTGGCTAAAAACCAGGGGAGGCAGGAGTGGACGTGGCCCCACGCAGCATTTAGCATTGCTCCCCCGACGCTGGGCAAAAGGTTGCTCACTACGCCACCGTTACTGTGGATTGGGGTTAACCAGCTGCATCTACTGCCATCACCATACCCGTTAGGATATTTAAGGTCCAGGGCTGATACCGGCAGGTACTGCACAAACAAGTAGGCGTCGTAAAGCGTGCGCTCCAGGCTCGGCTGGGGCCCAGTCGGCAGGCAGTAGAAATCCTGCAGGCACGGTGTGGCACGGCTTAGCCTTCGTGCACGTTTCAGCTCCCTGGCAAAGTGGCCCCTTTTTATAAGCAAAAAAGCAAAAAAAGGGAAATTGCTCTAAAGGGGAAAAGTAGGCCCCAGCGCCGCTCCCTAAGCGCTCTATTTCAACCCGCTTTTTCACCAAACATGGTACTGCTAAACAGGAAAGATACCGTAGATTGGGAAATTGCATTAAAAGGGAGACGTAGGCCCCAGCGCCGCTCCCTACGCGCGCTACTTCAACCCGTTTTTTCACCAAACATCGTACTGCTGGACAGGAAAAATACCATCTACAATTTATTACTTGCCATATCTAGCATGCTGCGGGAGTACCAGATCTGGAGATCGCACAAACCATCATCCTTACACCATCTTTTTTAATATAGAATTACTTCCGGTGCCACTGACGGAGGCAGCCGAGCGCGGAGGCTCCTCTACTTCACACACACACACACACACATACACACACACACACACACACACAAGGTAAGGCACCTCTTGGCGCCTTTACTTGTCGTACTTCACGCTTGTTATATAGGTATGCACACCATGCTCATCCCCCCCCTGCATGATTAAAATTGCGTTATATTTGTGAATTCACTGCCCCAGGACCAAAGCATAGGACAGGATGTGTTGCACTAACTGCGTATAGCCTCTTCTTTCTTCCTTTCCTGATTGATGCTTTGACCATGCAGGGCGGTGTTGTGGTTTCTGTGGTCGGTAGGCAAAACAGCTTATCAGTGTGTACGGTACCATGCAGGATTTGATCCTTTGATCATGCAGGACAATGTTGTTTCTGTGTACGGTAGACAATACAGCTAATCACAATTGTTGGTTTGGTGTAGGCAGCAAGGGTGTAGCTGCATGCCTACCTTGAGAAGACCGAGGCACTGGTACTGGTTGCGCGCGTACAAACCAATGGCGGCTTTGTTATAGGCAATGACATGCAGAAAGATGAGGCTGCACCTGCGCAGATTGGAAGCACACAGAACAAGTTTGCAGGCCAGCTTTGTTTAAACCAGGCTGCTGTGTTGCACAGGCCTCCAGCACCGCAGCAACTGAGCAGGCCTACATTGCAGCAAAGCCCCCGAGTCCCTCTTGATCTTGAAGCTCTCCATGCCAAGGCACCTCCTTGTAGTGGAGCTTTTTTGTATTCAGTGTCCTCTACAGTAGAGGAGTGTTAAAAGAAGGGAGCTTCCATTTCTGAAGTAGATGTGGGACGACTACCACAGCCCTCTTTTTGCTTTTTTCGTGTCACCTTGTGTGGCCAACGTCTTAAAAACTGTTGACTTGCTGATGTTTGCAACAACACAATCAAAGGATAATGCCTGTTTACTACGAGAAGAGTCAATCTCGCTTGGCACTTATGTCATATATCACAGATCAAAACCTGAAGCCTCAAGTTCATTCTGCACAAGCGCACCTCTGAGCCGCTGCACATACAAATACACGCACATAGACTCCTACCTCAACTGTGCGCTTGCATATTGCTTGGCCTGTGCCAGCAGCGCAGAGGCCACGCCGCATTGTTGCCATGCAGGCACAACACCTAGGGTGAGGATGTAAGTTGCGGGGGAGGTGGCCACGCATGTACCACACTGGCTGATGTGATAACGGTCCTGTGTGTATTTGTGTGTGTATTTGTGTGTGTGTAAGTATGTGCAGTATGAAGTTGTGTGTTTGTGTGTGGGCTACACGCGGGCACCTGTGTATGCCTGATAGCAAGCTGCAATGATTTTGAGGGACACTGGTGGATACGCTTCGCGTAATTTCTGATCTTCCACCATGGCTTCTTGGCATCAAGAGGCAGCAGAATGTGAACTAGTCTTTTTTCACATGGCATCTTGGAGCTGTCGGGACCATGCACAGCCAAACCAACTCACAACTGAAACCGGTGTGAATTCAATCCTTCAAGTGTTATGTGTGGGGTTAACCAGAACCGTAAAGTACGGTGTACCTATAAACGTTGTTTTTGGCAGATATACGATCATAAACAGGCGTATATTTATATATAGTTCTGACCAGCCCTAGTCATGTGTCATGTGAGAGCTCACCACTACTTGAGAGAGAGAGCTACCTCTGAGCCACATCCCTGCTCTTTTTGTAATGTTGCCTACCATCAGGTCCAGCTTGTATATTCGCATGGCTTTTGTCTATGATTACAACACGCCTGCAAGCGTTGTGCCCTCGAGCAAATTGCAGCTCTAATTCACGATACAGCAGCAGCTTGCGACTCACCACCGTGTCCAGCTCATACACAAAGCACAGCCGTGCCGTGATGAAGCCTGCCAGCTCTTCATAGCCTCTGCTGGTGTCCACAGCAGCAAAGGAAAACACTCTGCGCGTCACACGAGCATGTATGTCTGTTTGTGTGTGTGTGTTTGTGTGTGTTTGTGTGTGTGTTGTGTGTGTGAGTGTGTGTGTGTGCGCGGACATGTGTGTGTGTGTATGTGTGTGTGTGTGTGTGTGTGTGTGTGTGTGTGGTCTTTCTGTGTGTGTGTTGTGCAGTGGTACAGTGCAGCTGAACAGGCAGCATCTTTCTTTTACAGCTACCCACCTGTCCAAAGAATTTACGGCCTTGTTGAAGAAAGAATCCTGTTTAGGGAAAGGGAGATGTGTGCTCAATCTTTGCACAGGTGATGAGCACGAAATACGTGGCTTACCTCATACTTGATGGGAAACAATTGGAGGTGGGCGGCCTGTGGAGTTTGTGTCACAAATTGTGGCAGCGGGGTTGAGAAATGAGAACGCACAGCACTTGCAGGCACACGTGCAGTTTCGTGTTAATTTGTGCATACAAGACGGTTGGGAGTAATGCGTGTGTGCATCTGTGTCTGTAATATACATGCGTGTGTTTGTGTGTGTGTGTGTGTGTGTGTGTGTGTGTGTTAATGTGTGTGTGTGTTTGCGTATGTATGTGTGTGTGTGTGTGTGTGTGTGTGTGTGAGTGTGTGTGTGTGTGTGTGTGTTTGTGAGTGTGTGCACATGTGCGTGCCATGCTCCTGGCTTTCGCATTTTAAAGCGTGGGGTGTCTATCTGACTTGCAACGGGGGTGCGCAAAGCGTCACAGGTGTTGTCCTACCTTGACTGCATCAAAATCACTGGGCTGCAGTGGCCTGTAGTGCAGATGAGCTACGGAGCTTGGTCTCTGATTTTCCAGGACTGAAATGGACATGTCATAGCACCAGTTTGCTCAGCATTTCTTACTAATATTATTTACTTACAGCTGTTTCACACACATAACAAATTGATGGCTGAAAACAAAAAGAGGAAGCTCTTATCCCCCCAGGAAAGTGAGGCCATCAGGGTAAGGGCTCGCCAAGCCATTGAGGAGCAGCGCAAGCAGCAGGAGCAGCACAAACAGCATCATGTGCAGCAGGAGCGCAAAAATCAGCCAGCAACCCTCCCCTCTCTGCACGACCTCCAGAGCTGTCCGCGGTTTGGGCTCAATGCCCGTGCCCTCATTCTTCGTGCTGCGTCCCAAAACCGTGAGCATGAGCCTTGTAAACACCCTGCTCAAGCGCGTGCGCACACACACACACACACACACACACACACACACACACACACACAAACACACACACGCACACACACACACACAAACACACACACGCACACACATACACACACATACACACACACGCACACACACACGTCTAAGAGTGCTCCACTGGTTTAAAAAGGGTGCAAAACAAAATAACAATTCTCTTGGTCCTCCCAGGTGACCCACAAACACAAACACAACAGGCAGCCGTTCAGGTCGCAAAACCAAAGCCTGCTGCACAGACGCAACCTCCCCCCAGCCTGTCTTCACTCCTCAACCCCACTAGGTCCGTGTGTCTTTCACTTGAAAGACCTTCCGTGTGTCTTTCACTTGAAAGACCTTCCGTATTTCTTTCATTTCCGTGTTTTTTCTTCGCACTGGTAGCTAGCTAGCTAGCATGTCCTTAAATGATTGTGTGTGGAGGCATACTGTATAGAAAGGGTTTTGGTTTTCATTGTACTTACAGTGTGCTACACACCGCGCACCCACACCTATAGCTTGAAAGTCAAAGCAACGCCTGCAATAATGAAACCTTTCATTGACTACATCGGAAGATAATGTGTGTGTATGTGTAAAAAGGCTGAGCAAATGGTCGCTCCACAAGAATTAGGATCACAGTGAGACGACCCCTGGCTGTGTCTGAGGCACTCGTGACCGTCATTGGTGTGAATCCAAACGCCTTCCTGAGGAAGACACACTGCAAAGGTCCACCAACGCGTTTGCACGCACACCTCTATGTGCTCCTGCTCCTTTTGTAGACATCCGGTTACTGTGAGCATGTGAGTGCTAGCTGAGCTTCATGCTTACTTACTTAAATATACCTAATCCTCATCAGTCATTCACTATTTCAGCTGCTTTGGTGCTTGCGCACAGGATGCTCGAGGCTATTTCCCTCCCAGAGCGTCACGTCGTGACGTACGTGCCACGCAGTAATATCCCAAGGATTGTGAGGCAGGTAGGAGTTTGTGCATGAATGTGGACAAACCTTGTTTGCAATCTGCAATGCTTCCGAACAAGGTGCACTGTGCACTCGTACTAGATGGCAACGGTTATAATGGATGAGTGGATGAGAGATCGGCAGTTGAGTCCGGTCAATCGTTTGGCTTCTTGGTAAACGGTCCCTTACCAGCTTTAAGTGAACCCATAAGCTCAGATATACGAAGGAAAATACTGTTTAGCTAAGAATATGACATTACACATTGCATTTTAAGTAACGCCCAAACGCTGTACATACAACAGCACCCATGTGTGTATATATATATTCACGAAATTGGCATAACTTCAGCCTGACATCGTGCACATTCCCACACAGGCTATGTACTATTGTACCCATCAACACTCTGTGCAGGTCCCACACACCCAAAGGTTCACGCACTTGCGCTTCCAAATCATGGGCTTATTTCAAACATTGCACCTTGTTTTAGTAGGACTTCAATCCTGCGTTATTTCCTGTGACACTGTCATACTAAAAGACACGACAAGGCACGCGTCTTCCCATCGGTCTCAAGCACAAGATCAGCTTGACCTTTCACAATTGTGCACCAATTTTATGCCCACATTTGTTGTTGCCCACTTGCCCGTTATACGGTTGTTGCTTGGCCTTTGCAGGGCACTGCTGACTTGCTGACGGGACGCTACTTGAGTTTGCTGGCAGAGCTGTGCTCGCGCGGTCAGGCCCCCGCACAGATTGAAAGCAAGGCCCTGGAGGTAAGGAGGCAGAGAGTGAAGCGCAAAAGCTGCGGCATAGTCACCACCTGGATCATCAGGGGTGTGTGCTGTTTGGGTTCTGCACTCCCCAATGGATGCAAGGGCCACACGACACTCCTTTCACCTGGAGAAACAAAGGAACACTAGGGGTGGGAGAGAAACAAAGGAACACTAGTAGGGGTGGGAGAGAAACAAAGGAGCACTAGGAGGGGTGGGAGAGAAACAAAGGAACACTAGGGGTGGGAGAGAAACAAAGGAACACTCATATCACCTGGAGAAACAAAGGAACACTAGTAGGGGTGGGACTATCCTGTACCCTGTGCCTAGGGGACCTAAAGGGGACAAGGAGGCTGGTTGGGTTGGGGCTAGCCGCGGTTTGCAGCGGTGGTTTGCATGTCTGTTCCTTACAAAATTTCATGTTTGGCACGTGATTTGGATGAGTGTGTGACCCCTTCTTGAGGGGGAGGCACTGGATTGTGTAGGCCCCGCGTTTGGCCCGTGCTTGCATTCGCATGATTTGTTTTGCTAGTTAGTGCCTGACCTCCACTTCACTCTTTTTTCTACAGAATAGCATTTCAGATTAATCTTGGTGCACATTCCTTTTACCGACCTGGAATGACTAGCTTTTATCTACACTCTAGCCCTAATACATTAACCCTCACCTCACTATGCAAGGCGTCTCTGTCACACTTTCAACTTAAGCTGCCTCCCTGCAAGAACTCACCCTAAGTTCACCAATAAAAATAATCCCTAACTCTGACCCTCAACCATGAACCCGTGCTGCTTGTAATGCAAAACCACAACGCAGGTGATCAAAGGGGACCCCGCCCTGCGTGCTGTGGCCAGGCTGGCCACAGCTGCGCATGAGACAGCTTTGTACAAGCAGGTATGCCCTTACGTATGGCACAAATTAAGGATGGTACTACACCCTGCTTACTTGTCTCACCACATCTGGGTATGGAATAGCCACGCACAACAATCGAGTGAGGCACTAGCAACGACTGTTATGGCGTTATAGCCCTTTTCAATCTGGCCTGACACAGCTGCAACCTGCAGCCACCCTGGATTCATAAGGCTTCCATGATCCACTGCTGTCAGCTGCTGTTGCATGATTTGGGCCATAGTGTGTAGCACTGCTGAATAGCCGTTTGTGCAGGGAGCTCCAGCTGCCCTGTACTCAGCCCTGTATGCGCATGTGGCGCCCTTCACTGCGTGACCCTCATTTTGATTGCTGCTGCATTTCACCATCCAACCAATTAGATGTTAAGAGCAGAACAGCACGCAAGGTGTGTACCTTTGCATATCATGAACCCATGAGACAGACAGGGGAAGAGATTGCTGGACCTCTGTAGTCAGCAATTTGCCTCATTGGTTGTGCAACAGTGCAAGGTTTGAAAATGAGGCCCTTAAGAGCCTCCTTGAACCAAGTTACAGCCGCAGAAGCTAAAAAGGCTGTACTGTATTGACCTACGTTCTGCTCCCCATTTGCCTACATCAAGCCCGGAACTACTTTTGCTGTGGCTAAAGCACTTTATGTCTGCCGTTTCAGGTCACCAGCAAGCATGCGTACTCTGCGGTCTCCACCCAGACGCAGTGTTGTCACACCACGCTGCAGCAGCATGCGCCCAGGGAGCAGCTCGAGCAGCTGCTGGTGAGATGTGTGGGGGAGTGCAGTGCTGCAAGCAGCACTAAAACGTTGGCAAAGCTCATCACGTGCTGTTCATCCGTGGCATATGTGCATATGTGCACATGTGTATCTGTGTATGTGTTTGCATGTGCATTTGCGGTTGTGTGTGTGTGTGTGTTCTTAAGCTACGCTGGAGTAGCGGCACTGTCCTGAGGGGGAGCAGCTACAGGGGTCCTGGTGAGGATTAAATGAGTAACATCCATAACAGATAGTCATGCTTGACTTCCACCTGCATACTACTGCACATGTTGCCCAGTTTGTTAAAGGCTACATGGGAGCATGTTCATGAGTTCACACACGTGTGTATGCGCACTGTCGTTCGCTTGCACAGGCTAAGTACGGCAGCAGTGTCTCTGCTGCTTTTGCCCCTCCGCCTACCCCTGAAGCCACACTAAAAACGCTGGTGCCACCTCAACAAGCAGTCAACTCTGTTTCAGGTGCAGAGGGTGCGTTTGGAGATCAGCATGGCCTATTCAGCTCATCAGAGGAGGAGGAGGAGGAGGAGGAGGAGGAGGAGGGGGAGGAGGGGGATGGAGATGATAGAAGGGGCAAGAGCAGCGAGAGGGGTGCGTGCGTGTGTGAGAGAGTGCAAGCAAGTGAGCAAGCACAACTACAAGAGAGTGGCTGTATGGCTGGCGGGGATGAGGTGCAAGGTGTGGGTGTGGGTGTAGACGTGGCGCTGCAGCAGGTGCAAAAAGAGCAGCAGCAGCAGAATCAAGAGCAGCAGCAGCAGAATCAAGTGCAGCAGCAAAGTACGCTGCTGCCGCAGCAGCCACTGGGACAAGTAGATGAAGTGCTGCCGCAGCAGCCACTGAGACAAGTAGATGAAGGTGGCCAGAAGAGGGGAGACCTTGCGTTGGGAGAGTCTTGCCAGGAGGAGTTGGGAGGCCAGGGGGAGGTGGTGCAGGAGGAGGGGGAGAGGGAGAAGCCGCAAATCCAACAACAGCTCATCAGCAGCCCTGCAGGAGATGATGCAACAGCGGAGTGCTGCCTGGAGGATGCGACTTGCAGGCATATAAGCAGGGACAGCCAAGGCAGCAGGGAGGGGGTGGGGGAGGGCAGCGAAGGGAGTGAGGGGCCGCAGCAGCATGGCAGCCCTGAGCGGAGTGGGGAAGAAAGAGCAGAGGAGGGGATAGAGGAAGAGCTAGGGCAGGCAGAGGAACTGCTTATTGGCAGTGAGGATGTTCAAGGTTCAGGAGGAGAGACCAAAGAGGATGAAGATTACGTTCGCGGCTTGGAGGCGGGCTCACCAGGTAGAAAAATAGAGTAGGGTAGAAAAATTGTATTCACCGATAGGGTTGTGTACCTCAAAAGGAAGCTCCTTGTGAAGAATGATTGCAACTTGCAACTTATGAAGCAGTGGATTGGAATGGAGGCTGTTTTGTAAATGCTGCTTGAGTGAATAGGTGCGGTCTGCTAGATGAGTGAAGAGGTCCGGTCTGCTAGTTGACCTTCAGCAGCACTACATGGCACAAGGACCTTCCATATAAAAGCACATGTTTTGTTCATAACTACAAGCAAGCTGTGCTGCTTCCAGCACCATCCGAACAAAATCTAACCGCGGGCCCTGTTCATTCGACCACAGGTGCTAGGGAGGACAGCGGGGACCACCACCGTAATCCTCACCACCAAAAGGCAAGGAAACAGGAGCACCACCACAGGCCTCAGGGCAGTAGCAAAAGACGGAGAAGGGATGGGGATGGAGGCAGCCATGGGTCCCGCCTCCACAAAGAGTCAGGCAGGCACAAGCGTAGCAGCAGGTAAGGGACGCATATAACAACAACCGAGGCTCGAGTAGATGCACTCGAAAGACTGCACAAAGACTCAAGCAGGCACAAGCGTAGCAGATACAAATTGAATGACGGCCAAGGCCAGGTACATCTCTGAATTGTGCATCTCAAACTGCCATAGCTCATGTGCTAATGGGTCTTTTAAGTTTCCTTCTGTGGTGATTAGCTAGTATAGAGTCTTTCCTTACTCATTTCAGGATGAACTTTTTTCCGTTTGGTTGCCCTGCTTTTAAAGTGTGCTTGCTTTTCTGAGAGTGTGCAAAATGCTCTGTCACGCTCCTTGTCATCCTGCCTCTTCATCGAGTGCTATTACCACTTTCAAGTTTTTATATACCGTACCTTTGCGGATCCATCCCGGTGCCTAAATTTCATAAATATTATTCGCCAATCCTGGGCAACCCCGGAGCCTCAAAATAAATATATATTTAACAATACGGAACCACCCCAGAGGGCAAAAAACGTCATTTACCCGGAATGATATCGAAAAGGTACAGTATGTAGTTAATTGCCATTTACTACGATTGCAGTGGGATCACGGTTGTTCTTGTATTTGTTTACACGCACAGACAGACAGACAGACAGACAGACAGACAGACAGACAGACAGACAGACAGACAGACAGACAGACAGACAGACAGACAGACAGACAGACAGACAGACAGACAGACAGATAGACAGACAGACAGACAGACAGACAGACAGACAGACAGACAGACAGACAGACAGACAGACAGACAGACAGACAGATATACATACATGCAGACATACGTACAGACAGAGACAGCTCAAAACACTAGCACGCACTTACAATTGCAAGGACACACACATCTGTACGCCGCACGCACACACACACACCATTTACACTTACAATCACATACATGCAGCAGCAGCAGCAGAAGGGAGGTGGGCAGCAGCAGTGGTGGGGGAGGCAAACGCAAAGAGGAGGGGCAGAGTGTAGAGGCGTCAGTAGCTGCATTTGTGCGGGGGCTACTGAATCCACTGTACAAAGCTAAACTTTTGGATAAGGAGCAGTTCAAGGCGGTGGTTCAAAAGTGAGTATGAGAATGAGTGGAAATCAAGCAAGCGTGAACTCTGGCTGCTCCCTAAAAGGATTGCATCATCTTTCAGGCGGCATTCCAATACCTGCAGTCTGCTGAGAGATGTAGAAATATTGTACAAACCGCAATGTGCATTACTCTAATAATGGAGCAAAGCACAAGCTCAAGGACTTCTTTTGGAAGAAAATTTGCGTGCAGATTTGTTCATCTAGTCATTCTAAGCTTTAATTCAAGGTGATGTGTGAGGTTGAGTAAAGAAATAATGGACTCTCGTTATACTTTTTCTGACCTGCTTCAACACAAACCTTTTGTTGCAGTGACGTAAGTTATCTCGCACACTATCATACAGGTCGAGCAAGAAAATCATGGATCGCCACCAGGTATGGGCGACTCAATTAATAAAGTATCACAAGTGGACAAGGATCAGCATGCACAGAGGAAAGATGATAAAATGATGTGTCATTATCTGGCGTTCTTTTAATGCATTTGTCGGGGCGAATCACTGTCACAACAAAGTATAGGACTCAGCACGGTAACCAATTGCTATGCCACCGATTGGGCGTGACATGTTCTCTTTACAATTTACAAGCTTCCTCGAATTTTAATCACATCACAGGATGCTACCGATGCCAGTTTCTTGCTGCACGAGCACGAGCCCATCCGGAAATTTGTCCTTAAAATGGTGGAAGCCACCTCAAATGTTGCGTGAATGAGCTCCAGCCTCACGGTATTGCCTCTAATTTTTCACCTTTGTATTGCTGTATGTACTATTTGATTATTAAGTTGATCTGTCCAACAAAGAGCCTGTATACTTTTTATGGCTGTTTTCATTGTGCCCCGTGCAATTCAGCACATGTACATTCAAAAAGTCAGTGACACCCTGCCATTAAAGCAGGTGCTGATATATCATAATGCTACGTAGCATATATACTATTAATACTTTTTGACAGTGTACTAATATCTGTCACGATTGTGATGAAAGGCACAACCAACTTTCTACGCAACAACTTGCTTCTCAATCCTTTCCTCTTGCTCGCTAGGCACTTGCAACAGAGGCTATTATGCAGCAACCGGACAACTCCCCTCGTCAATTTAGCAAAGATGTCAACTCAGCGAAATGTGCTGTTCATCTAGATGCTGGAAGACGCCTCCAGCCAGCCAGGAGGATCAGGGATATGTAAGCTGAATTTATTTCCTCCAGCTTTTGCTGATGAATGAAGTTAGTTCGACCAGTAAGGTTTAAGGGTGTAAAGTCGTTGGCATCATGCTGAATTCTTACTGATTGCAACACAATTGAAGCAAGCTCGGCCTCCGTGGATCAAACCAAGTAAGGCGATACTTTGAAAATGGCTTACCACTTCTCACTGAGAAAAAACGCACTAAAATTAGATCTGCTTATAAAAAATTGAGACCATGTTCATGGAATGTACTAGAAATGGTACCAGTCTGGCTGATTTCTTGTTCTTGGATTTGTCAGAAGATTAACATCAACAGTATTGTTTGCTTAATCACGAAAATCAATCTATCGAGCAAACAGGTCCATCAGTAACTAGGGGGAAAACTTGTCTCTGCATATGTACCAACACCCCGCAAGCATTATTTTACTACTATTACAAGTATAAGTAATCAGCAGTGCTTGTTGGTGAAGTCATGAGACGACCACGCAAGTGCCTGCTCATTCGTCCATGGGCCCCACATACATGGCCACTTCATCCAGGAGCAGCCGCTGCACTGAGAAGTCCGATTCTAACTGCACCTGCAAGCAAAGAAAAAAAGAAGCTCTTGAGTTGTGCTTTTTGCTGTTCTTTCCCTGGTTTATACCTACACCTCTCACCACACAGAGAATGCGGGACAACAGGCAGGAGTGTAGAGCGGCAACATAGATAAGTTGTGAAGGAGCGTCATGTGCAAACCTAGCACGGGGCAAAAAATGCAAAATTATAGCCCCAACTCTTCCACAAAAATAAAAAGAACTTCCTGTACGAGTTCAGAAAGGGGCCACACCAGAAGTCAGACCCACCATTCCTGGCCAATTTTCGTCCCTCAAACGAACCTCATCCTTTTTTGATTTTTAATGGTTCAGGGAGGTAAGAAAGAACATATGAAACACTTCTGCATAAAAAATAATGAGTTTGGGGTCAAGGGTGTGAGTGGGGGGCTGGATTTGTGCCATTTCCCTGCCAGAAAGGTGGTAGGGGTAAAGAAATGCGGGTTTTGGTCCGAATTTCACCAATTATTTTGTTGCCAGATAGGTTTACGGTCAAACCATACCCATCAAAGCAAAAAAAAGGGGGGTGAAAATTTGCCCTTAAAGGACTCAGTGCGTGGGCCTGTTTGCTGGGCAAAAATGGTGCATTTCTGGAAACCCTGGAAACAAGCTTTCTGGCCATCACCTGAGTGTCGGGAACCCTCCAGTATGCTCCCAAGGCATGCCCTGTCAAGTATTATGGTCTGGAATGCTGGGGTTGGGCCGTGGTGGGCAGCGACAGCTGAGATTTTCAAAAGCCATCAATTCAGCTTGCACTAGCAACCTCCCACACAAGAAGCATAGGCTCTCTTGGTATTATAAGAACATCCAAAATCTTCAATGACAACTCACCTAGTGGCCTCACGGTCCAGCTGCTAGAGCAATCGCTATTGATATTGATTGTTATAATTGTTTCAATGAATCAGCTGCAAAAATCGGTTCTCGGATTCATGCAGGGAGAAAAAGGCTGAAGCTTTTTGAAATTTCCCTGCCAAAAGGGGGTCCAAAACCGGACCTTGACCCCAGACCCCCGGACCTTCACCAAAATGTCCCCAATATTATTGCAAACACCCCTGGTAAGTTGATGGTACCCTGGAGGAGCTTTATTAAATCGACCTTCTGGCAGGGAATCCTCCCCAGCACACCTCCTACCAAAAACTGAGTGTGCAGGGGTGCTTAAGCGGGTTTAACTAAGGGTCCTGGCTACTTAAAAGTGGAAAAATGTGCAGGTTCGTTTTATCACAGGAATGGTGGGTCTGACCAGAAGCCAAGGAAGCAAGCTCTTTTTTAACTTTTTCCTGCACATCCCTACAAGCAAATCAATACTTCTACACATTCACGCCGCACCCACCGCGCATGCCTCGGCAGTCTTTGCCTGCACCCGTGCCTTGTTGCCCCGCAAGGGCCCTACCACCACCAGCACTGCAGCACCAATCTCTTTAGGCACGACTGTCTCCAGCGCAGCTTGGCCAAGCTGAAATTGCAGACGGGCAAAAAGGAAGAAAACAATTGGGCACGTAAGGAACAGCGAATAGATAAAAAAAGGTGGTGGAGGACAGGCAAGCAAGAGAGAAAAGGGGGAGAGACTGACTATGATTTGATGAGTAGCAAGAATTTAATACAAAGGGGCATTGGGTTGAATATCAGCTCAAATCTCTGCAGGAGGAAGCAATTGCTATCACAAAGATGCACAAAATTTCATCAGTCATATTAACGTGACACTTGCGAACCGCCCCCCACTATTCCTAACCAGCTTCCATTTTACTCCTTGCATCATCCCTCCATAAAAGAAAAATTCTGTCCCCTGATAACATCAAATCAAGGCAAGCCCCCCTCATACCTGCACCACTGTGTTGCCCTCATCCATGGAAACATCACACAGAGCCCCCGGATGCACATCAACCACCGTGCCTTTCTTCAGGTACAGTCGACCACCACGTATGTGCTTGTCCACAACCCTGACCTGTATTTGTAGTGCAGAGGTGATCGCTGAAGCATTCTGCGAACAGCCACTGCTTAAGCAAGGAGCAGGGCCAATCGTGTGGCGTGCTCGACCAACTGTGTGATGGGCCATGCGTCTCCTCTCACTGATGTTTCGAGAGAAACAGCCAAGCACTTATTTCCAAAAGCAGACAGTCTACACATGACCAGAACGGCAGCAGGCTGATTAACGGGAAGCAGCTATTATAAAGTACTTTCCACCTTGGACACTGACTGTGCAGCGCTGGCAGGGAAAGAGAGTCTGCCAAAGCATGTGAGTGTGGTAAGGATGTACAGCATTGGTGCACTGTGACAATGCTTGACCATCTCTATTATCCGGGATGGGTCACACGGCCAGATCAATACGGTAACGTACGCGTCAAGTACAATACAACGTTTTGTACAACCACGCCGTGTGACCCATCTTGTCTATTATAATAGGACAACATCTTCCAACATACACACGTCAAGCACACACCTTGATATAGGGCGCCAGCCACGAGCGCTGTGCAGGCCCAGCATCAGCACCCCCACCCCCTTCCGACTCCTCCTCTTCGCCACTGCTACTAATACTCTCCCCCCCTCTCCTATTCACCTCCTTGCCACTCCCCTTCCCTCCTGCAACAGCATCAGGGTCGACATGCTGTCG
>Ga0307942_1001884_pt1 | contig 16947 bp, 18 predicted proteins | sample OrgLakmetagen175_FD_201846 | JGI IMG/M metagenome (GOLD analysis project Ga0307942, IMG submission 201846) | Saline water microbial communities from Organic Lake, Antarctica - #175 | ecosystem: Environmental > Aquatic > Non-marine Saline and Alkaline > Saline | place: Antarctica: Organic Lake... | reverse complement strand
GAGGTGCTGCTGCAGGTAGGGCGTGAGACGTGGCATTACGCGTGCATCTGTTTCGTATGTGTTTCGTATGTGTTATGCGTGTGTGTAGTCTAGGGTCACTGTGTCTCCTGCGTTTGGAACCGGAAGGGAGGTGCTGCTGCAGGTAGGGCGTGAGACGTGGCAGTACGTGTGCATCTGTTTCGTATGTGTGCATTCATGCGTGTGTGTAGTCTAGGGTCACTGTGTCTCCTGCGTGTGGGACCGGGAGGGAGGTGCTGCTGCAGGTAGGGCGTGAGACGTGGCATTATGTGTGCATCTGTTTCGTATGTTTGCATTCATGCGTGTGTGTAGTCTAGGGTCACTGTGTCTCCTGCGTGTGGGACCGGGAGGGAGGTGCTGCTGCTGCAGGTAAGGCATATTTTTGCTTTCACATGTGGTGTCTGTGTGTTTAGCACGTGTGTGTGTGTGTGTGTGCAAATAAATACCGTGTGTGCACACTGGTGTTTTGTATTCGTGCGTAGGGCGCCTGGGCGTGCAATTGCTCAGAATGAGTTTGCAATTCCATCCTTCTTTGTGGTCAGGAATCACTAGCAAGCGTTAAGGCATACGCATTGCACATGTATGCACAGGCACATAGTCACATACACATATGGACGTGCGCGCGCGCACACACACACACACACACTCTGACGCATTCACCTCAACACACACACAGGCCTTCAACTGGGAGTCGTGCAAGCAGCCCTGGTACAAGGTCCTTGCTGGAGAGGTGGGTGCACTGAGGGCCTGTGCCGTACGGGTTATGTGCGTGTGTGAGTGTCTATGTGTGAGTGTGTGTGTGTGAGTGTGTGAGTGAGTGTGTGTGTGTGTGTGAGTGTGTGTGAGACCCCAACAAGCCAAACAGCGGATGGCTTCTTGTCTTAGACCCCGACAACAAAACTTACAAGATTTTCATGCGTTTCTCTCACCTTCGGTCCATCTGCAGCCTCCTCCGACCTCCAAACACGTTTCAACGCACAGCTTTGTTTTCTTCTTCGTTTTCTTAATTGTTCTTCTTTGCTTTCTTCTTCGTTTTCCTATTTGTTCTTCTTTGCTCCACCCTCTTGCTTATGCCTTGCTCTGACGCACAGCTTTGTTTTCTTCTTCGTTTTCTTACTTGTTCTTCTTTGCTCCACCCGTTCGCTTGTGCCTTGCTCTGACGCACAGCTTTGTTTTCTTGTTCGTTCTTCTTTGCTCCACCCGTTTGCTTGTGCCTTGCTCTGACGCACAGCTTTGTTTTCTTCTTCCTACTAGGAATGGGCGTACGCCCATTCCTACGCTTCGCACACGGCTCCCTATGTGTGGGTTTTCTTACTTGTTCTTCTTTGCTCCACCCGTTCGCTTATGCCTTGCTCTGACGCACAGCTTTTTTTTCTTCTTCGTTTTCTTACTTGTTCTTCTTTGCTCCACCCGTTTGCTTGTGCCTTGCTCTATTGCACAGCTCTGTAATTTCTCTCTTTTTTCCCGCTCCACCCGTTTGCTTGTGCCTTTCCAGGTCCAAGAGATTAAGAAGGACGGCTTCACCGCTGTGTGGCTCCCCCCTCCTAGCGACGCCGTCAGTGAACAGGTGGGAGCGTGTACTTGCATGTCTGTCATTTGTGTGTGTGTGTGTGTGTGTGTGTGTGTGTGTGCGAATATATGTAGCGTGTGGCTTCCCCCTCCTAGCGACGCCGTCAGTGAACAGGTGGGAACGTGTACTTGCATGTGCGCATTATGCTGTGTGTGTGTGTGTGTGACCATGCAAGCACGTTGAAAGTTTGCCTCGTGAGGTGTATGCTTTTGCTGCTAGGTCATGTTGTTACCAAAGCTGTTTGTGCGCAACTAATTGACTCTTGGATTCCTTGTACTTTTGAAATAATCGTGCGCCAATCACGACCACTAGGCACTCTCCTCTTCTCCCCTCAAGAAGCTGTTGTGAACAGGCTCCTTGTGCAGGCACGCAAATCACTTTTGTGTGCGTTTTCACTTCCTTGACACCAGGGCTTACTTGCACGCAACCTCTGTAAGTCCTGTGTGTTGTTTACCTCATTATTACCAGGGCTACTTGCCACGCGAGTACTGCAACTTATTTTTGTTTTCCCCTGTGTCTACTTGCCACGCGAGTACTACAACTTATTTTTGTTTTTACCTGTGTCTACTTGCCACGCGAGTACTACAACTTATTTTTGTTTTCACCTGTGCAGTAGCCTGGTAACAAGGAGGTAACAAGGAGGCTTACTTGCACGCAACCTCTCTAACTCTTTTTTGTTTTTCACCTCTTTGTTACCAGGGCTACTTGCCACGCGACTGCTGCAACTTTTTTTTCACCTGTGTTTTTTTCACCTTGTTGACACCAGGGTTTACTTGCACGCAACCTCTGTAAGTCCTGTGTATTTTTTACCTCCTTCTTCTCGGGGTTCTTGCCATGCGACTTCTACAGCATATTTTTGTTTTCCCCTGTGTCTACTTGCCACGCGACTACTACAGCATATTTTTGTTTTCACCTGTGCCTACACAGGTGAAAATTTTAATAAGTTATAGTAGTTGCGTGGCAAGTAGCCTGGTAACAAGGAGGTAACAAGGAGGCTTACTTGCATGCAGCTTCTCTAACTTTTTTTTGTTTGTTTTTCACCTCTTTGTTACCAGGGCTGCTTGCACCACGCAATCTCTTTTTTGTTTTTTACCTCCTTATTACCAGGGCTACTTGCCACGCAACTACTACATCCTTTTTTTTTCACCTGTGTTTTCTTCGCCTTGTTGACACCAGGGCTACTTGCCACGCGATTACTACAACCTTAACTCTCGCTACGGAAGTGAAGCGGAGCTGCGCGATCTGATCTCCATCTATCACGAGCACGGCATCAAGGTCTTTGCGGACATCGTGATCAACCACAGATGTGCCCAGTCACAGGTGTGTGTGTGTGTATGCATGCGTGTGTGCGTGTGTGTGTGCGCGTGTGTGCATGTGTGTGTGCATGTGCATGTGTGTGAGGGTGGGGTGGGTTGGGGGTGGTGTGCGTGTGTTTTGTGTGTATGCATGCATGTGTGCGTGTGTGTGTGTGAGGGTAAGGTGGAGTGGGGGTGAGTGTACGTGTGCACGCGCAAGAGGCTGCTTGTCTAGAAATTATTCTTGTGTGTGTGTACTTGTTTAAAAACTCAGGTCCAGGTTCATTTTAATTGCTGGTTTGTGTGGTGCGTGTGATCTTGTTAACACTACAGAACCTACGCACCAGCGTCTTCCGTTGATTTAAAAAGTGACACACGATGTATGAGGTATGAGGTATGAGGGGATATCTTGATGAACACTGCCATGCGTGCGTGTGCATTCCTTTGTGTACCTTATTTCATGTGTGCATTCTTTGTGAATGTGTGTATCCTGTTTAGTGCGCGTGCATTTATTTGTTAATGTGTGTATCTTATTTAGTGCGTGTGCAATTCTGTATGTACCTAACATAGTGCGCGTGCAATTTTTTGTGTATTTGTGTGCCTTACATAGTGTGTGTGTGCGGTTTTATTGTGTATTTGTGTACCTTATTGGGTGCGTGCATTCATTTCTTTGTGCATTTGTCTACCTTACTCAGTGCGTGCATTCATTCATTTTGGACACACACTCACACACACACACACACACAACAATTGACACAGCAGGAAGTTAAGTATTGTGACCTTTAAATTCAAGTTTGATTAAAATGCGTAGACACAAGCGATGCGAGTTCAGTACAAAGCAACAACAATAACAGGCCTGGCACTGAATGGTATTCGCTCCCAAAGTGTGTGTACCTGGAAGCACATGCGCTCTCCCTCGTAAGCACTTCAGTACACGTGTGTAGGGTTGGCCAGAACTGTATATATGCACCATAAATGGCCGTAAATTTGGTGATTCCCTGCCAAGAATACCGTGTATATGCACCGTATATGACCGTACATTTTGTGATTTCCCTTCCTAGAATACCGTATGTAGAATACCATGTGTATACACTGTATCTATAAATGTTTGTGGCCATCCCTACACGTTTGCACACACACACACACACTCTGGACATGCTCACAGGGCCCAGATGGCAAGTGAACATGCGCACACATGTACATGCGCACACTTACCACACACAAAACATGCTCACAGGGCCCAGATGGCAAGTGAATAAGCTGCCTTAGGATGCCTGGGCCATCTGCTCGAACGACCCTGTCTTGCACACACACACACGTGCACACACACGCACAAACACGCACACACACACACACACGTGCACACACACGCACAAACACGCACACACACCCTCACATAATGCATTCAGGGCCCAGACGGCAAGTGGAACAAGTACGGAGGCCGCCTAGCGTGGGATGCATCTGCCATCTGCTCAAACAACCCCGCTTTTGGCGGCAGAGGTAACCCCAAGCAAGGAGACGACTACGCAGCCGCACCCAACATTGACCACAGCCAAGTGCGTGCATGTTTGTGTGTGTGTGTGTGTGTGTGTGTGTGAATATGCAAGTGAGTGGGTAGTGTCAAAGAAGGAGACGACTACGCAGCCGCACCCAACATTGACCACAGCCCAGTGCGTGCGTGTTTGTGTGTGTGTGTGAATATGCAAGTGAGTGGGTGGTGTCAAAGAAGGAGACGACCTCGCAGTCGCACCCAACATTGACCACAGCCAAGTGCGTGCGTATGTGTGTGTGTGTGTGTGTGTGCATATGCAAGTGAGTGGGTGGTGTCAAAGAAGGAAGGCGACCCTGCAGCCGCACCCAACATTGATCACAGCCAAATGTGTGTGTGTGTGCGTGTATATATTTGTGTGTCAGTTTGCTAGTGAGTGGGTGTCGTCAAAGAAGGAGACATGCGACCGTACCGCAACTCAACATCGTTTGCAGCCAAGTGTGTGTGTGTGTGTGTGTGTGTATGCGTGTGCTTGTGGGCGTTGTTTTGTGAGGGTAAGTAAATTATATCAAGCAAGTAGAGGGAGTACGACCGGGTGTTTTTGTGTGTGTGTGCGCGCGGCGCACGTGGCTTTGCTTGTCTGTATAGCTTGTGATGGTGTGCGTGTGAGTAATTTTGCGCAAGTTTTTGCAGGTTTTTAGCAGCATTCATCACTCGCTTATTATAGCATGGAATTGCATCCATTTTGTACGTCTCCCTTTGCTGGGTTGTACAGCATTTCAGGCATTGGAGTGCATCCTTTTTGTACGTCTCTCTTTGCTGGGTTGTACGGCATTTCAAGCACGCAAGGCATCCATTTTGTACTTCTCCCTTTGCTGGGTTGAACAGCATTTCAGGCATGGAAGTGCATCCATTTTGTACGTCTCCCTTTGCTAAGTTGTACAGCATTTCTGGCATGGAAGTGCATCCATTTTGAACGTCTCTCTTTGCTGGGTTGTACAGCATTTCAAGCATTGGAGTGCATCCATTTTGTGTGTCTCCCTTTGCTGAGCTGTACGACATTTCAGGCATGGAAGTGCATCCATTTTGTACTTCTCCCTTTGCTGGGTTGAACAGCATTTCAGGCATGGAAGTGCATCCATTTTCTATGTCTCTCTTTACTGGGTTGTACGGCATTTCAAGCACGCAAGGCATCCATTTTGTACGTCTCCCTTTGCTGGGTTGAACAGCATTTCAGGCATGGAAGTGCATCCATTTTCTATGTCTCTCTTTACTGGGTTGTACAGCATTTCAAGCACGCAAGGCATCCATTTTGTGTGTCTCCCTTTGCTGGGTTGTACAGCACTTCAGGCATGCAAGTGCATCCATTTTGTACGTCTCCCTTTGCTGAGCTGTCCAGCGTATCAAGCATGAAATGCATCCATTTTGTATGTCTCTCTTTGCTGGGTTGTGCAGCACTTCAAACATGCAAGTGCATTCATTTTGTACGTCTCCCTTTGCTGAGCTGTCCAGCGTATCAAGCATGAAATGCATCCATTTTGTATGTCTCTCTTTGCTGGGTTGAACAGCATTTCAGGCATGGAAGTGCATCCATTTTGTACGTCTCTCTTTGCTGGGTTGTACGGCATTTCAAGCACGCAAGGCGTCTATTTTGTACGTCTCCTTTTGCTGGGTTGAACAGCATTTCAGGCATGCAAGTGCATCCATTTTGTATTTCTCCCTTTGCTGGGTTGAACAGCATTTCAGGCATGGAAGTGCATCCATTTTGTACGTCTCCCTTTGCTGAGCTGTCCAGCGTATCAAGCATGAAAGGCATCCATTGTGTACTTCTCCCTTTGCTGGGTTGTACAGCATTTCAGGCATGCAAGTGCATCCATTTTGTACGTCTCCCTTTGCTGAGCTGTCCAGCGTATCAAGCATGAAATGCATTTATTTTGTATGTCTTTCTTTGCTGGGTTGTAGAGCATTTCAAGCATGCAAGTGCATCCATTGTGTACGTCTCCCTTTGCTGAGCTGTCCAGCGTTTCAAGCAGGCAAGTGCATCCATTTTGTATGTCTCTCTTTGCTGGGTTGTGCAGCACTTCAAACATGCGAGTGCATTCATTTTGTACGTGCCTCTTTACTGGGTCGTACCGCATTTGAAAAAATGCTGATGCCTGCTAAAATGTCACGCAGATTTGACCTGACCTATCTTTAGGCATTTCATCTCGCTACAGAAGTGGTGAGAAACAAAGATGCACTTTCATATCAACTCACACATACACGCTCACGTAAACACATACGCATACGTGCAATCACATGCAAAAGCACACATTCAAACACCCCTGCACCCCTTTTTTGCCCAACCCAGGAAAGCATCCGTAAAGACATTATAGAGTGGCTCCGATACCTGCGCAAGAGTATCGGCTTTGATGGCTGGCGCTTTGACTTTGTGCGTGGCTGGCCCGGCCACTTTGCAAAGCAGTGAGTGCAGTGTGTGTGTCTTTGTTTGTGTGTGTGTGTGCTTTTGTGTGTGTATGTGTGTATGACGCTCTGACTTTGTGCGTGGCTGGCCCGGCCACTTTGCAAAGCAGTGAGTGCAGTGTGTGTGTTTGTGTTGTGTGTGTATGTGTGTATGGCGCTTTGACTTTGTGCGGGGCTGGCCCGGCCACTTTGCTAAGCAGTGAGTGCAGTGTGTGTGTTTTGTTTGTGTGTGTGTTTGTGTTTGTGTGTGTATGTGTGTATGGCGCTTTGACTTTGTGCGTGGCTGGCCCGGCCACTTTGCAAAGCAGTGAGTGCAGTGTGTGTGTTTGTTTGTGTTTTTGTATGTGTGTGCCCCTTTACATGTCTGTGTGTGGCTACTTTGCCCGGGCACTTGCAAAGCAGTGAGTGCAGTGTGTGTGTGCCTTTGCATTTCTTTTGAGGCTGGACCAGCCATTTTGCAAAGCAGTGAGTGCAGTGTGTTTGTTTGTGTGTGTGTGTGTGCCCTTGCATTTCTGTTCATGGCAGGAAACTTTGTTGACATGTTTATGTGTGTGTGTTGTTTGTGATCACATGTCCCTGTGCAATGATAAAAATTTCACAAGCACGCTCAGGATTGTACAAGCGATCTGTGTGTGTGTATGTCTGTGTGTGTTGTGTAATGTGTAAACGCCAGCCACACAACCGCTGAGCAATACAATGTCCCAGTACATAATGTCGCGCGCGCACACACACACACACACACATACACACACATAAACACACAAATGGATGCCACGTACAGGCACATATGCAAACACACACGCACTCACCCATAAGCATGTACACACACAGGATTACGCGCACACACACACCTCACACATCAATTCATCCCCCCTCTTACACATAAATGCACAAACACCTCATACGTGAACGCGCACACACATTTTACGCTTGATCGCACCAGCACCTCACACGCAAACAGCACGACAGTCTCAACAGATGAACACACAAACACTCGACGCTTGAATGCGCACAAATACCTCAGAAATTGAACGCACAAACACCTCACTCGCACAAACACACAGACACTTGACGCATGAACGCTTAAGCACTAAGCATTTGAACCCGCACAAATACCTCAACAGTTGAACGCACAAACACCTCACGCACGCACACACACACAAACACTTGACGCATGAATGCATAAATATCTCAACAGCTGAACGCACAATCACCTCACGCACGAACACACACACACACACACACGCACACACATGCAGGTACATCAACGAGACCACCCCTGAGATGGCTTTTGGAGAGTACTGGGACTCCTGTGACTACTCAGATGGGGTGGGTGGTGCCTTTTTTTTCTTTCCATTGCAAAGACACTTTCATGCAGCCACCCTCCAGCGTGTCTGTTTTTTTTCTAAATCAGATGCAATCGACGATGAGCTGATCAAGGGGAAAACACGAATGTGCGCACATTCACACGCACACACACACACATACAGACACATACACACACACACACGTAAAATGTGCATTCAGGTGCTGAACTACAACCAAGACAACCACAGGTGTGGCTTTGGTGTGGTTTGAGGTGTGCTGGACGTGCTAGAATTTAGAAGTTGTGGCTTTGGGGTGAGGGTTGGGGGCGCCAGGGTGGAAGTGTGGGGATATCGTAGGGATGAAGTAGGGCTTAGGTGTGGTTTGAGGTGTGCTGGGCGTGCTAGAAAATAGAAGTTGTGGCTGTGGGGTGAGGGTTGGGGGTGCCAGGGTGGAAGTTTGGGGATATCGTAGGGTCGAGGTATAGCTTAGGTGTGGGTTGAGGTGCTGGGAGTGCTAGATTTTAGAAGGTGTGGCTCTGAGGTGAGGGTTGGGGGTGCCAGGGTGGAAGTGTGGGGATACCATAGGGTCGAGGTTTATCTTTAGTATGGGCTGGGGTGTGGGGGTGCTAGGGATGAGAAGTGTACGTAAACATTGGGATGTGCTTCCCGGTTCCGTCTCTCCCTTTGTTAAAACACTGCGTGCTCAGCTGCAAACTCTCACTCTTGAAATGTATGCTTAAATACACCACACACGCGCACACGCACGCATGCATGCATGCATTCATGCACACACACACACACACACACACACACACACACACACACACACACACACACACACACAAACAGCAAACCATTAACTGGTGTGACCAGACAGGTGGGCATCTCTGCACACACACATACACGCACACACCCATGCGCAATTGTACACACACATGCACACACAGGCAGCAGACCATCAATTGGTGTGACCAGATGGGTGGGCATCTCTGCACACACGCACACACCACACACACACACATGCGCACACGTATACACACGTGCACACACAGGCAGCAGACCATCAACTGGTGTGACCAGACGGGCGGCACCGCCTCCGCATTTGACTTCACCACCAAGGGCATCCTGCAGGAAGCAGTCAGTAGAAAGGAGTACTGGAGGCTGTCAGACTCACAAGGACGACCCCCTGGTGTGTGTGTGTGTGTCAGAGCGCCTGTGTGTGTGCCTGCCTGCCTGTGTGTGAGCGCCTGTGTGTGTACGCCTGTAAAAGTGTCACTCAAAAGCGTCTTCTTAAAGAAGGAAGGAGTGCTGTGGTGTGAATGTGTGCATATGTGCCTTTGTGTGAGTGTGTGCACCTGTGCCCTAGTGTAGTTGTGTGTGCATATGTGCCCTCGTGTGTGTGTGTGTTTGTGTGTGTGTGTGTGTGTGTGCTTATGTGCCCTTGTGTAATGTGCATATGTGCCCTTGTGTAATGTGCATATGTGCCCTTGCGTAAGTGTGTGTGTTCATATGTGCCCTTGCGTAAGTGTGTGTGCATATGTGCCCTTGTGTAAGTGTGTGTGTGTGTGCATATGTGCCCTTGCGTAAGTGTGTGTGTGCATATGCGCCCTTGTGTAAGTGTTTGTGCATATGTGCCCTTGTGTAAGTGTGTGAGAACCGTGTTGTTAGGTGTGTGAGAACGTGCAGGTTTGTGCAGGTATCATCAGGACTCCTTCCGTCTAGTCCCGTTTCTAAATACCCACGACAAACGTACACATTAAATCACCGGCTTTTTGTACTACCTGCCGTGTGTGTTTCTGTGCGTGTGTGTGTGTGCTTGTGCAGGTGTCATTGGACTGTGGCCGTCCCGTGCGGGCGTTCCTAAACATCCATGATACGCTGAATCACATGCCTTTATGTATTGCCTGCCGTGTGTGTGTGTGCGTGTACGCTTGTGCAGGTGTCATTGGACTGTGGCCCTCCCGTGCGGTCACGTTCCTAGACAACCACGACACTGGGTCCACACTCAACCACTGGCCCTACCCCGGACGAAACCTGCCTGAGGGCTACGCCTACCTTCTCACACACCCTGGTGCGTTGCGAATAATTGTACGTGCAAACAATTGTGCGTGCAAATAATTGTACGTGCAAGTAATTGTACGTGCAAATAATTGTACGTGCAAATAATTGTGCGTGCAAATAATTGTGCGTGCAAATAATAGTGCGTGCAAATAATTGTGTGTGCAAATAATTGTACGTGCAGCTTCTCGATTGACACTACTTCTCCTTGCCGCAGCCTGCGTAAGGATAGTGCCAGCCCCCCCCCCCACACACACACATACACACACTCTGTTAGGCTAGTGCAAGTGGTTGGGTGCATACGCCTCTTTGCCTTATTAAAGCTGTGTCAATCACGATGTAGCAACACATTTGGATTTTGCCATGAGCAGTGCTGGGAGCATGTCTATGATCAGCCTCGTTATTATCCTCTCACACACCCACCCACCCACACACACACACACACACGCACACATACATACACACACGCACAAACACAAACACACACACACGTACGCACGCACACGCATACACACACAGGCACACCCTGCGTTTTCTACGACCACCTGAAGACTGAGAGCAATGGGCTGCGAAAAGCCATCCTGGAGCTCATGGCAGTCAGAAAGTCGTACGGCATCAACGTCAGGTGCGAGAGCTCTCCTCTCTAGGACTGCAAAACAGTACATCTGCACATTTTCAAACCTCTATCGCATCTGTGCGTGCGGCGTTTCAGATGCAAATCGCATACCGTGCTGATATACTGTGGTTAGTTTGCGAGTGATCTGTATAATAATTATTTGGGCTCCTCGCAAATTCGGTTTTCGATTACACCCTCCCCCCCTGTTGCACCCCCCTTTAACTCTTCCTGGTGTTTATTAATAATAATTAATTAGTATTAATGAAGATACTTGGTTAAAAAGATGGGCCTGTCAGCCGATTCAGCCACGTAAAATTCGGATTTGGGATTTTGCGGGGATTTCTGGGGAGATGGGGCTGATTCCGCCCAAAAAAAGGACACCCCCGCTGGCCGACAAGTGTCTTCCACACCGGGAAAGAGGCACGCCGACGCTCGGCAAGCCTCACACTCGGCGAGTCTCGGCGAGGTCATGACCCACCCTTACCAGTACGTATTGGGTGGGGGACAGACAGGTGGTGATTTTTCATGATGTGTAATTGTGTTCTCTTGTGGTATTAGTGACGCTTTTATAAGCGTTGAATGCAACAGCCGCCTTAGTGTCATCTATGGGTGTGGGTGTGGGTGTGGGTGTGGGTGTGGGTGTGCGTGTGCGTGTATGTGGGTGTGTGCGTATGTGGGTGTGGGTGTGGGTGTGAGTGCGGGTGTGGGTGCGGGTGTCATACACCTTGTATAGATGCATTATCAAGCACACTCCTATTTGACTTTGCATTTTCCCGTTTGACGTTTCCATTATATGTGTTTGTCTCTACGCCCATCATGCAGGTCCAGGTTACTGTATCAAAGGCTCGTAGCAGTTTGTGGGCATTCACAGTTTGGCACCGGATCTCATGTGCACATTTTATGTGTACATTTTCATGCGTACCCTCATGTGCACCCTTTTCGTGTGTACATTTCAATGCGTACTCGTGTGTTTGTGCCCATAATGCAGGTCCAAAGTGACAATCCGGAAAGCTGCCGGTGATGTGTACGCTGCCACCATCGACGACAAGATCGCCATGAAGATTGGTGAGGGGGCTCGTAGGGTCAGTAGGGCGTTTTTTGGGAAGGGTATGTGTGCGTGCGTGCGTGTTTATGGCCTAGGGGTAGTAGGCCAGGAAAGCACCACCCCTTTGTGAATCACAAATTGTGATAAATGGTGCGTGTACTGTTGGGTCAAGGGTTGGTGAGTGTGTGTCAGGATGGGTTTTTACTCTGAGTGTGTAAACACTGGTACTCTGCCCCAAAATGATGGTCTTCAGCTGTCTGTGTGTGTGTGTGTTTGTGCGCGCGCGCGTCTCTGACCTAAGGGTCGGTTCGACAAGCTAATTCCTGCATGTGATGAGCAGCTGCTTCTTAGCTGCGTTTCTGCGACCAAGGTGCAGCACCGATTTGCAGCGATCGTGGGGGAAAGGCAGCAATGTTGTGCAGCTGTCATAAAACACCTGCAGCTGTTGTCAAAGAAAAGACCTGCAGCTGTTGTCAAAGACATGCAGCTGTTGTCTAAGGCAGGCAATGAAAACAGAGTAGAAGGCGGTGAGGGGTTCTGAATTCAGAAGCTTTATGCCTTTATTGGTGCAAATGTGATTCTGGGTCTGGCTGCGCCTTTATTGGTGCAAATACGATTCTGGGTCTGGCTGCGCCTTTAATGGTGCAAATGTGATTCTGGGTCTGGCTGCGCCTTTATTGGTGCAAATGTGATTCTGGGTCTAACTGCGCCTTTATTGGTGCAAATGTGATTCTGGGTCTGGCTGCGCCTGTTCGGCGCTAATACGCACAAGCAGGAGACTCCATTGATGTTGGGCTTATGGGAGTCTGGCTATGACTACAAAGGTACTGGTAAGGTACTGGTAAGGTACTGGTAAGGCACTGGTAAGGTACTGGTAAGGCACTGGTAAGGCACTGGTAAGGTACTGGTAAGGTACTGGTAAGGTACTGGTAAGGCACTGGTAAGGCACTGGTAAGGCACTGGTAAGGCACTGGTAAGGCACTGGTAAGGCACTGGTAAGGCACTGGTAAGGCACTGGTAAGGCACTGGTAAGGCACTGGTAAGGTACTGGCATGGATGTGTCACACCGTCATTTGGGACGTTTGATACGGTAAAATATGCGTTATATACGATATGGCGTATTATACGAATACGCTGAATGACACATCCCTGGGTTCTGGTAAGGCACTGGTAAGGTACTGGTAAGGTCCGCGTTCAGATGGAGGTCTGCAGCTATAGAATGTCATGAGCACAGGGTTGGCCAGAACCTTACATACACCGTATGACCGGTAACCTCCTGCTAAGGTTATCACACACACCGTACGTTACTTATATCACCATGTACCGCGGACATTTTTAACCCCTCACGGTTGTGTCGCGACCAATATAAATAAATTTGATCTGAAAAACGCCTCGTAAAATTTGCATTGGTGCAAAGTAGCAGCTTTTCTAGAGGTCCTAGATTTGAATCCTAGTCAAAGCGTACATTTACACGCGCGCACGCAAACACAAACACACACGCACACAATACGCCTAACTGACCAGAAGTCAATGTGTTCCGTGCGTGTGTTGTGCAGGCCCTGGCGACTGGTCCCCCAACAGCGTGGGCATTAAGATTAACGGCAAGGAGCTGAAGCTGGTCTGCAGCGGCCACCAATTCGCTGTGTGGGCGGCTCAGCCTCGTTAAATGCAGTTAGAGGATGCCCTCCCTTGTGGCCTTTGCTGTGTGGGAGTCTCAGGCTCGTTAAGTGCTGTGGGAGGATGCCCTCCCTTCTGTAGCCTCGCAGCCTAGACATGCACAGGCATGCACCTCCAGGAGCGCACTGATTCGCTGTTTGTGTGTGTATGTATGTGTGTGCACGTGTGTGTGTGTATCTCTGTTGTGTGAGAGGCTCAGGCCCCTAATGCTCTCCCTCTGCCTGGGATATGTGGGAAAGCACCTTTTAAACACAAGTGGTATGTCTTGCTGTGTGTGTGTGTGTGCCTGCGCACCGGTCACATGCCTGCATTGGGTTTAGAAGGAGGGTGTAGCTCATTGCACACATGCGCTCTTCTCCACTCTTTCCCACTGATAACTAAGAACTACTCTTCTGAATTCTAGATGTAGCATTTTCAGGAGTTGCAGTCGTGTCGAGTTATACCTGACCGTTTGCTACTTAGAGGGGGTGACAGTAGGCCGCTTTCCTGTATTCCCTGGCCCATGCTGCGCCGTCCGCCCTCTCCCTACGGCCGCCCTCTCCCAACTGAGCAAGCCTGCATGTACGCGGCAGCGCAGCGCCGCGAGCATGCCGTTGTGTGACAGGTGTCAAAAGTGTGTGGTTGTTGGCAAAGGGGGAAACACAACTTGCTGCTTTTTCTGTCGGCCATTCGCGCGGTCCTCAACGCCGATGACGCCTGTTTGCCTTGTGCGCACTGCTTTTCTGATTGCGTGGGGTTCTTCTGAATCAGCCATCCGCGCGGTCCTCAACGTTTATGACACCTGTTTGCCATGTGCGCACTGCTTTTCTGATTGCGTGGGGTTCTTCTGGATCACCCAGCTTGGTATTCTGGGTAGAACAGCAAAACAAGTAAGACTGTCGAACTAGAACATTGTTGGATAATTGCTGTCTATATTGTTACACATATATGCTGTGACACTTTATAATGTGGCTCGCATGCCTCCAGCTGGCTGTGTTTGCGCACAAGTGCGTGTGTTTGAGTGATGTGATTACAAATTTGCGGTAGGTTGATGGAGAGCGTGTGTGAGAATCTGCACACATGCTCTGAGGGATACACGTATTCCGATTGCGCACACCTCACAGTAGTAACAGCCTGACGTCTGAGTCTGTCTAATAGAATAGCTAAAATGGTTGGCGCCAGTCATCAAACACAAGTGAGAGGTAGAGCACACGAAACCAGCATGTGATTTGTACCCCAGAAAAAGCGTGCTGTCTGCGCCATTGCTCAAGCTTTGTATTACTATTAATGCTTCTGGCTCCGTATATGTTGCACGTTTCATATTTGAAAAGTTTGGCGTCAGAACATGGTAGATGTTTTTTAGTTAGCTTGTGAATTTGCTTCGATTGTAAATGTGCATTGAAATATAGGCTGTCAGATCAAATTACCGTTACTGCAAAGTATAAGACTCAGCACATCTACTGATAAGTATAAGACTGGCACATCCTGCTTATTGAACACGACATAGATACAGAAACTCTCAACTGTCAACCAACTAACTGCTCTGTCACACGCTCCGACGCTGCCACTGATTGGGCGTGACAAGGGAAAGCAAGATCTTACCTTGCGTGATGTTCACTTTAGCTGAAGCAATGGAAGGAGCAGCACATGGAAGTTCCTGCAGTGCTTCTGGACAGGATCCAGGATCTTCTATGTACATAATTCGCAAAAAGCCATCAGCCCTCAATTTGATAATTAAAGGATGACCAGTTTTTTGTTTGATTGAACTAAGATTTAGTTTAGTTTAGTTAGGACTACGGCACTTCGATGTGCTGTTGTAATCTAATGTAATAATTTAATGCCATTCCAAGGCAAAGTGCTGTCTCACTACGTGCTTGTGTGATGCTGCTGTAAAGCTGCTGTGCACCTGCTGCTGCCCCGAACTTAATTCACTGTTTGCCTGAGATGGTTCGGCACCCCACCCAGCGGACGAGGGGGCAAATAAAATGTGTTGAAGGTAGTGTGGGTGTGGGTGTCAGACCATCCATGGCAGAAAGATTAAGGGCTGACCAGCAACCATTAGATCGTATACTCAGCTGCATGTCAGCATGTATGACCTTTTCATTGTGTAGCTGTGGATTTAGTCAAAGAATCGTACAGCCGCATGCTGCGCGCATTGCCGCGAGAAACCAATTGAACAGTAGGGGTTCCAATCCACACTCTCGCATGACACACCCTGTGGTGTCTCTGACTCCCAACATCCTTTTCAGCCATTTCTGAAGGGGGCTGTCCATCTTTTTGCCTTGTACAATGTTGTAAGCAAGGAGTTTCATCGAAAAATTTGAATCAGTAGGTGTTATCAGTAGACAGCTGCTTGAACACGCAATCTGGAAATAAGGAACATACGCAGCATACCTCTTCCTCCACCATGAACCATGCCCCACGGGACTGGCGCCTCGGTGCGCCCTCTCTGCTTCCTGAGTGCCTTCAGGGCGTCGTCAATGCCCCGTGGCACCTCCAAGTAGGCCATGTCGGATGACATGCGCTCCAAACAAATGAAGTAGGCCGCAGGGTGTACCATTCGTCCAGCAAGCGACAGCGGATTATTTAAGATGACCAGCCAGTTTTTTGCTTGATAACTAAGATTTACACGGTGTCATGCTAAATCAGTGGCATGGACGAATCGTGTGATTTTCCCTGAGTTTATAATGTGAGCAACAAATTTACGGTTATTTGGTTGTTTGGCCAGTTTAGATGGTCCTCTTGTAACAAACTCGCTCTTTTCTCAGACTGCAAGTAGTCTGAGTACTACATCACCTCGGGGCGTTGCTTGAGCCGTCGCTTCCTTCTCGCGTGGAGAGGGAGGAGACGTTAAACACACCTTTATGGGGGGGCTTGGCGGACCATGGCTCATACTTGCAAGCAATCCATGTTTAAGCTGGTACAATGATTCGTCGTGACAACGGGGAACATTCAGCCCGACTGTTCGGCTGATTAGCCTGTAATTAACGGCCTGGTCCTTACCATACCAGTCAACAGTAAATCCATAAGCTTGCCTTCGCACTTCATCTTGAATCTGCTCACAGACACAATGGTCGCACCTTTGTGACATATGAGCGAAAGTTCCCAAGATGTTGTCTCGCCTTCATAACTAAGAGGTTTTGATCGACTTGTAAGCTGGTCGTGACCATTATATTGAAAACTTGTGACTTCTTTGAACAGTTTTGGGGGGCGATGTATGAGCACCTCCGCGTGGTGCCCCCTGGAAAACGCCTTCGTGTGCCATCGTGCACACGCCCGGAAATACTCGGGAGCGGCTAAGACTCATACGGCGGAGCAACACGGCAGTCCTCAGCGTGGTAGCCGTGGCAGCAGTCATAACCAGGGCCCGGCTGTAGCTTGCGACCTGCTCCTGGCGAGTTAGGCACCGGCTCCCTTCGCGGCCAGGCAT
>Ga0307942_1001883_pt1 | contig 16959 bp, 12 predicted proteins | sample OrgLakmetagen175_FD_201846 | JGI IMG/M metagenome (GOLD analysis project Ga0307942, IMG submission 201846) | Saline water microbial communities from Organic Lake, Antarctica - #175 | ecosystem: Environmental > Aquatic > Non-marine Saline and Alkaline > Saline | place: Antarctica: Organic Lake... | reverse complement strand
AGACTCCTCAAGTTTGTGTCAGATTTAGTTTCAATTTTCGACACTGGTTGATTTTGTTTCACCAGCCAATTGCCATCAGCCAGAGACTCGGGCTGTAGGCCATCCTTGTAACCCTTGTAACCCTTGACTCGGGCTGTAGGCCATCCTTGTAACCCTTTCTTTCTGAGCTTATGGATTTATTTGTGGCTGGCCAAGACCAGTCAGCAGCTGATCAGCCAAACAACCTGGCTGAAGGTCAGTGAAGGTCATCCCCCATTGTAACAATTGTAGCCATTGTTGACATGAGAATAATTATTACAACCTCGCTAATCCCACACTGCAACCATAGCCAGAAGAAGATGAAAAAGAGAACAGAAAGCGCTTTATAAGAGAACAAATGAGGCAGTGTGCTGATAAGCAAGTTCTCAATAAGAAGAAAAAAGAAGAACGACACAGGCACTTGTCAGATCATATCATCGTCACTGCAAAGTATAAGACTCAGCACATCTACTAATATCAATAAGATTGGCACATCCAGCTTATTGAACAGGACAAACAGAAACTCTCAACTGTCAACCAACTAACTGCTCTCACACGAATCGTCCTTGCCACTGATTGGGCATGACACATTAAAAAAAACACTCCCCACAATAGTTTAGGAGAAGGAAGTACACGAAAAAGTATCTCTCAATGTTACACTCACACACAATTATACGAAAGAGAACCCCCCGAATGAAACAGAAAGTGGCACTTACTTTTGCGCATCAAGGAAATCGAAGCTTTGCACATCTTGAACTCTTTAAGTACTCCAGCTACAAGACAAAATTCAATCCCATGAAAAAAAAGAGGTGCAGTCGTCCCAGCTGTACTTGTATGACATTCATGCTCGATGCCAGCTGTACAACAAAAATGTGGCATCATCCCAAGCAGCTCAGTATAGGATTCGTCAGTCATTTTACTTCGTCTTCTGCACAAAACAATGTACTTTCAAGGTGTACTTTCAGCTAGACGCAATGTAGGGGAGTGCCAGCCTGATCTCTACAAAAAACCGGCTGAGAGTGCTCCCTTGGGTAGCCAAGGAGGACTCTGCTCAACCTTCCTCCTCAATTTCAGGTAATCGATGAGCACGCCGCCAGGTTGGCCGGTTTCCTCAGCCAGCGCTGCAATCTGCACAAAGGTGAATGCCAGTGACAAGCCATGGGGGAATTAATTACGGAACTCGGCTCCTTGATTGACGTGGGGGGTGGTTTCCCTGTCTGCGCCTCTGTTATGCAAAAGCAAATCAAACTCGTGAAGTGCATTCTTTTTACAAATATTTCTGTTGCCTCCCTGCCAAGCGCTAAACAAAGGACCTCATCTGCTCAGGAAAAAGCACTCACCTGCAACACAACCACCATCAAGCTCACGGTGCATGTGCGCCTCAGGCTCACATTTCCTAGCACCAGGTCATGCCACCCCTCCTCTGCATCTCCATTTCCTGCTGCAACTGGCTGCGCTGGCTGCTGCTGCTGCTGTTGCGGTTGCTGCTGCTGCTCTCTTCCCTCCGGACGAAGCACATTCCAGGTGCTGCTATATGACCCCAGCAGATGGGAGGTGCAGGATTCCAGGAGCCCGAGCTCATTAGCAAAGCAGAACAACTCTGGCTGGTCAAGCTCAGCCTGTTCCCCCTCCCCATGTCGGATGTGGCATTTGTCGCTGCTGTGGCTGCTGCTGTTGCTGTTGCCACTGGACGTGGCGGTGGGCAAGAATGAAAGGGCACCATTGATTGAGGGAGTGTGTGCTCGCTTCGTCCAGCGGTACCCACAGTTTTTCTTCTTTTTTGAGAAGGCTGCCACAAAGCGCATGTAGCCTCGAGCGAGGCCCGGCTGGATGTTGATGCGTGCCACCACTTCATAGTGCCTGTTGACAAGAGGCGGAAAATGTCATGTCCACATTAGTTTACTGTACGGGGAAATCACGCACGACAACAGGACATCCACCTAGTAACTCGAGCAAAGGTGTTTGTTCCAGTTCTGTTACAGATCTATGAGGAATTATTTTGCAATCTATGAAGAAATTATTTACGTAGAGTGCTATGGTATGGCTTGACCTAACAGGTATGAATCATACCGTATGACGTAACTAGTCAAGCTTAAAGCCAAGCCGATCATCCAGATTTGGTGCTTCTGAGAGCTTTGAATATGTGTGCGAGCACGTAAGGAAAAAGGATGTCATATTATTCTGCACAAGGAAAGCCACACAGAGAGTGCACAACATGAGAATGCTTACCCCACCTTGTGCATAACTGCACTGTCCGGGTAAATGATGTACAGAATCCCTCAACCATTGCCACAGCACGGAACTCTGCCGCGCAAAACATGCGTTTCAAAAATAATGAGCCAATTGGTTTTCAGTCAGCCACAGACTCACCCAGCGGGCACGACCGAAAAGCAGAGGTTTAATTTGCGCTGGCTGGTTGCGTTCATGTGCAGCACCTGCAAATGTACCATGTAAGATTGTATATGCACTGATAAGCATGCGCTAAATAATGCACCGTCCCAACTCGATTTCTTGAAAGCCATTACTTAGTTACATTAGCTGTTGGAGCAGGCAGCCATGTAGGCTGTGCTGTCAGAGAGCACGCAGGATTCGGCATCACATGAGCAATGGACTTGCCGCACACAAGTTGTAGCCCCTTTATTGGATGTCACCTCTGACAGATTGCGTTTTAATTTTGTTGGCATAGGCTGCCTGTAGACCCCAAACCTAGTCGGCTTGCTTCTAAGCAAAGGCGTGTTCATGCTCATACCTGGTGATATGAGCTGTTCAAGCCGCGAATGCTTGTTCCCTGAGAAACCAGGGACCAGCACACAGCTGGTCTTTGGAGGCGGAGCGCCTGCATTAGGTCACAGCGACCTGGAGAATAGCCACTCCTATAGCAAATACTTCTGCATGGCATTCAAGTTTGAAGAAAGTGAGGCGTATTGTATGAATGTATGCAGGTACGTATGTACCAGGTATGTCTGTATGTCTGTCTGTATGTCTGTCTGTCTGTCTGTCTGTCTGTCTGTCTGTCTGTCTGTCTGTATGTCTGTCTGTCTGTCTGTCTGTCTGTCTGTCTGTGTCTGTCTGTCTGTCTGTCTGTCTGTCTGTGTCTGTCTGTCTGTCTGTCTGTCTGTCTGTCTGTCTGTCTGTCTGTCTGTCTGTCTGTCTGTCTGTCTGTATGTATGTCTGTATGTCTGTATGTCTGTATGTCTGTATGTATGTCTGTATGTATGTATGCAGGTATGCATGTATGTATGTATGTCTGTCTGTCTGTCTGTCTGTCTGTCTGTCTGTCTGTCTGTCTGTCTGTCTGTATGTCTGTATGTCTGTCTGTCTGTATGTATGTATGCAGGTATGCAGGTATGCAGGTATGCAGGTATGCAGGTATGTATGTATGTATGTATGTATGTATGTATGTATGTATGTATGTATGTATGTCTGTCTGTCTGTCTGTCTGTCTGTCTGTCTGTCTGTCTGTCTGTCTGTCAGTATGTATTTATTTAATATGTATGTCTGTATATACGTCTGTCTGTCTGTCTGTCTGTCTGTCTGTCTGTCTGTCTGTCTGTCTGTCTGTATGCAGGTATGTACCAGGTATGTATGAATGTATGTACGTATGTACGTATGTATGTATGTATGTATGTATGTATGTATGTATGTCTGTCTGTCTGTCTGTCTGTCTGTCTGTCTGTCTGTGTCTGTCTGTCTGTCTGTCTGTCTGTCTGTCTGTCTGTCTATCTGTCTGTCTGTCTGTCTGTCTGTCTGTCTGTCTGTCTGTCTGTCTGTCTGTCTGTCTGTCCGTCTGTCCGTCTGTGTCTGTCTGTCTGTCTGTATGTATCGCCACATACTGACACCATGCAACACTCTCCTAGCCCTCAGAGTTCTGTGCCCCTCCTTTTTACATCCGTTCTTAACAGGGCAGCAATCAAACCGGCGCACCTCGGTAGAGCGGGGAGCTCAGGGTCGTGGGAAAGGGAGGAAAGAAAGGTTGCATCCTCATTCGCAACAGCGTTATTTGCCTTGGATGTGCAAGCAAACCTGGCTAGCGTGGTAGGCTCCATTGAGGCAGCAACAAGGGCCTGTATCCACGAGGGAAGCATAGGACAGGATAAGCGAAATATGCAGGAGCAGGAGCGTAGAGGGAGGGAAGAGTGAGCGCCAACGAACAGCACGAGCTGCAGCACTTTCTGAGTGAGAGTAATGAAAGAGCACCAGCTGGTAGAGGGATATGCGTGTGTGTGTGCGCATGTGTGTGAGAGTGTGTATGTGTGTGAGAGTGTGTATGTGTGCGTATGTGTGTATGTGTGTGAGTGTGATTTTGCAGGTATGTGTGTGTTTGTGTGTGCTGTGTGCGTTTGTGTGTGTATGTGTGTGTGTGTGTGTGCGCGTGTGTGTACACATGTTTGTGTGCGTGTGTGTTTGTGTGCATGTGTGTGTGTGTGTGCGTGCATGCGTGTGTTTGTTTGTGTGTATGTTGTGTATGTGTGTGTGTGTGTGTGCACGTGCATGTGTTTCTGAGTGTGTATGTGTGTTTGTGTGTGTGTGTGTGCGTGCGTGTGTGTGTGTGTGTGTGTGCGTGCGTATTTGTGTGTGCGTGTGTGTGCGTGATTGCGTGAGTTTGTGCGTGTGTTTATAGTGGTGTGTGTGTATGTGTGCGAGTGTGTGTGTGTGTGTGTGTTTGTGTATGCATGTGCGTGTGTGTGTGTGTGTGCGTGTGTGTGTGTGTGTGTGTGTGTGTGAGTGTGAATGCATGTTTGTTTGTGTACGCATGTGCATGTGTGTGTGTGTGTGTGTAAGTGTAAAAGAGAGAAGACGTAATCTTCCGCAGGGCGTGAAGCCACCTGCACTGTCAACATATATCTGGCTAGCCATTGTCGAGTCAGCAACTTTGCCAATTTGCCCGTCGGTGCTACAACCTGAATCTCAAGTGGCAGGTCGTCGAAGGTAGTCTGTTGCCGCCGCTCTGCTTGGCGTGCGTGCGAAGAGCAGCTCCCAAAATCCTTGCTGGCCAGAGCTCTTGGTGCTTTCCCCAACAGCGTGAAACAAGCTGCTTTTGTGGGGACATCCTCCGGGAAGACTCGGCCATCTTGCTGGAAAAATTTTGACTGGTCTGAATGGACCAAACCCATTTAGTGGACCTTTGGAAAGGGTCGCTCACCAAAGTGGCCTTTTGCGTATATATTTTGTGGGATTCATGAGAGGATCGTGCTATGCAATTTCTGCACAACGCGTGACAACGCGTGACCACGCAGGAGTTTATGTTGTCATTGCTGCGCATTGTCACATCGGCATAGTAATAATCTTGGCCATCCCAGCCCACAAAAGCAAAGTGGTGTTCATGAACCGGCCATCTACTTGCTGCTTCATATATGTGCTTGCTATGCTTCACTAGCTAGCTAGTTGTTTTACTTTTAAGATGAGCGGTTGCTGTACTTTTAAGATGAGGGGACAAAATTTGCCGCCATGTGCCTGTTGCGATGGCTTTTCGTCTGTAAAACCTCGAGATGGGTCAGGTGACCCTACATCCTGGCATGAATAACAGAATTTGAGAACAAGTGCCAGCACCAGCCGTGATGCCGGTAGCAGCAGAAGCAGCACAGAAAATGAGGAGGAATTCAGACCAACCAACAGCCCCAAACCTAAAAACTGAGACCAAGCATGTGCATTTCCAGCTGGAGGCAGTTTAATTAGCAGAGGGGGTTATCGGAGCGAAAGTCAAAGGAGTTGCTGTTCTACATTCAAGGAGACTCATCAAGTTGGAACCAGCTACAAACCAAAGTTTATTTTTTAGAAGCTCACAGAGCGTCACTAACCCAGATCGATCTGCAGAATGGATGACTTGATCTGTAGTGTACTGATTCACAGGACTAAGGCACACCCACTTCCAGTATGGTGCTTTCTACTGTGGGGATTATGGCTTGGAACTGCATATTTCACTAGCCACAGGGTCTTATCTCTCCATTGGATTTTTTGCAACTTCATTTGTCAATTGAGAGGGCTCGGGAGCCGCTATGCACATGCACAACAAGAGCGGCAGCACAAAAATGTTTAAACTTTGACGATCCGCTACTAGAGGTTCGAGTTGTAGTATTGACGCGTTCAACAGGGTGTAGGGTAGGCAAAAGCCATTGACTGAAAAGCCATTGACAGTCACAGGACGATGGGTCCGACTGACTCTTGGTAGTTCAAGCGGCTTGCCTACCAAATGGATGTTTAGTCCTGTCAATCTCTCCGCAGGCGAATAAACTAGATCTGAGCACATGCTGCGTTGGCCAACAAGATCAGTTTCAGTCTAAGCTAGAAGCAGCTTGTAAGTGGTTGATAACAGCAACTACATTTTTGAGGACTCCCGGGCACTTCTGCAGTGCTTTAAATCACCCACCCAGAAAAAGGGTCAACCTGGAGGAGCACTCCAGTAATGGGGCTCAATCGGCCTCTCTGGCAAAATTTCCTACTGTGCAGTCAAGTGAAACTTTAAACGTATTGAACTTTCTGTTTTAACTGCGGATTCCAGCAGTTAGGAGCTGTCGCTCCAATGCAGCCCAGAATAGGCGCGGACAGGTGTGCATAAGGAAAAGGTAAGCATATGTTATGCTGTGCCTATGTTATGCGAAAGGCTGCATTGAAAGGTTGGCAGCTTAAACTGAGAAAAGGAGGGAAGCGCAGCACAGCATGCAACGTCAATTCAAAAAATTGCATGCTTAGGACATTTTTTTCAACCTAAACAATAGTGAACCTAAGTGTTGTACATGGGGCAGCACAGAGCATAAGCTCAAGTGGAGCAGCAGCACAGAGCGCACACGAAAGCTCCATGTCAGATCCTCCTAAGCTGAGCTTTGGCTTCTCCAAGCAGAAGGCTGCGCAGCGGCCTCGCGTGGACGGTGGAGGCATCAAGACAGAGATAGACAAGGAGCTGATCAGTTCCATCGATGCGGAGGGCCTTAAGAGAGTGGAGGGGCAGCCTGCTGGGGGCAAGCAGTACGTTGTGCCTAAACTGGAGAACACTTTCCAGACGGGAGTGGGGAAGAAGCAGGAGGAGGTGGTGGGAGCAGTAGGGGGGGGGGTCAAAAAATTCACGCCCTCCTTCAAGCCCCCCACCAGCGACGCCCCGGTGGGCGACAGCTCCGAGCGCTTCGAGGCAGCCAAGGAGGACACGACGCCTAAGATTGTGGAGTACGGCCTGGAGCGTCGCGCGCGCCCTGCTGTGGGGGACGAGGAGCAGGGCAGGTTGCAAAATGGAAGTGGGAAAGAGCAGCAGCAGGCAACAGGCAGCAGCAGGGACAAGTACGTGCCTCCTACAAGACTGGAAGAGGCTGCCCTGGAGCGGGATGTGCAGGGCTTGCCAGAGGAGGCGTCCGTAGAGGTGAGGAGTGAACAATCAGCGCGCGCGCTCACACACACGTGCACACACACACACACACACACACACACACACACACACACACACACACACACACACACACACACACACACATACACTCACTACACACTTATAAGTACACAGCACACGCACAGCATACAACACCCACAACATACAAACCTATATGCATACACGTTGCACACAACACACACACACAACACACACGACACACACACACACACACACAAGATACACTGCCGTGCTTTCTTTACGGTTATTGCTTCAGCACGGGGCAAATATCTCCGCGTTAGTGCTGCTTGTTGCATCAGCAGTCACTGAATTGCGGCCCTTGTGGCTTTAATGGAAGAATGTAAGCCAGCCCAGCCCAAACGGACCTGTCTTGCAAATGCTTTTGCCATAAAACAACCCTTTCCGCAGGTTTATGAGGACATGCCCATTGAGGAGTTTGGCAAAGCCATGCTTCGAGGAATGGGATGGACGGAGGGCATGGGGGTGGGCCGAAATCGAAAGCAGGTGAGAATCATAGTGTAGAGGGTGGGGGAAAGCACATTAGGGTTAGGTTTGTGTTTGTGAGTTGAGGGGGGGGAGGCAAGCACAAGGGAGGAGTAAAGAAGAGACGATCGAGATGCAGGATTCTTGAAGTCATCTGAGCAACTTGGCGGGTGTGAATTATGAACAGGAAAGGTTCCATCCGTATGCAAGGGAAATTGAAAATTGGGTGTAAGAAGTATGAAAGGATTGCTGTTGGCCTTTGCTGCACCACACACGCACGTACACACGCACGTACACACGCACGTACACACGCACGTACACACGCACACCTACACACACCTACACACCTACACATACCTACACACCTACACACACACACACACCTACACACACACACACACACACACGCACGCACGCATGCACACACACACAATGCACACACGCACACACATACACATACACCACGGACACTTGGTACACACATTCAAGAGTACAGCTCAGCTGCCCTAGCAGAATGCTAACATGCATTTAGCTGACTAAAACCATGTGCATGGTGGTTTAGCAGGAAAGTTTCCAAACATACTGTCATGTACAGCCTATCCAACTAATACACCGTGGCAATTAAACCCAATGTCTAACCAGGCACAGCTCGGCGCATGTTAGAAAGGCTGCTGACACTCCAAAAAAGGAGCACACTCCTTCGTGTTTAATTCTAACTTAACCTCACAGCTACACCTAGCTCGTCCCATACCTGCCTCAAAACGTGCACACCTGCAATTTCATCAACACCCCGTGCAAACACACATGCACATTTGCACAGGCCCAGCCCACTGCATACCTGCCTGATAAACAAGCACTCGAGTAAAAATGACACCTGCTTGCCCACCCTCATGCATATGTGCACAGGCCCTACCCATTGAGTACCTACGGCGGCCGGAGCGACTAGGCCTAGGGGCAGCCTCAGTGCCCGACCAAAATGCTGGCAAAAACAAGGTCGTCAAAATGGGTGCGTACCGTACGTGGTTCTGGGTGTGGGTAAGAGGGTGGGCTTGAGCATGTGTGGGTCCAAATTTGGGTGTTTTACGTGCTGTATGATTAGGTGCGTGCTGTATATGGCTGTTTACCTTGTGTGGTCCTACCATAAATGCATAAATGCACTCAATTGGTGTGCTCTATTGGACAACTTCTCCTAAACTCAGAAGATTTTTTGTCTTCTGTTCTTATCACAAGAATAGCACACACATGCGCGTGCGCGCGCACACACACACACACACACACACACACACACACACACACACACACACACACACGTGTGCGATACACACAATGCACACACAAAACACACTACTATTAGAAATACATCTGGTTCTTTATTCACAAAACCAGGGCATGGCCGCCTATGTATCATGTTTCATAACCTGCCAAGTGTTATTAGGGCTCCTGACTCCTCAACAAACGCATCTCTTATGAGAAAATGTGCAGCACATACCTGCGCACAAGACTCACAAATACACATGAACAGTTGGATGTGCAATCTTGGGAAACGGGCCCTTGGGCTCCTCCCCCCACCTTCAAATCTTCCCAATTAGTGTATGTTTTATAATTAATTATAGGGGGAAGAAAGGGATCGGAATGGGACCATGTCATCATTGTAGAGCAGAAAAAGAAGAACCTTCAGGTGCATTGCAAGTGCCACGCTGTACAAATCCTCAGCAGTTCAGGAATGTGTGACAAGATAGGCCTCAAGACCAAGGAAACTTCCTGGCCTGATACAGATTACAGATCATATTTCGTATATACTGTACTGACATGTACTCATTCCGCACCCCTCAAACAAGAGTTATTTTTACCCTGTCCGCACCAATTCGCACCCCTCTCAATATTTAAAAAATAAAAAAATAATTAATTAGTGCTTGCCGCACCAATCCGCAGGGGCAAAATGCCCTCAGAACCACACCAAGAGACTCAGAGGTGCATTCCATAACACATTAGCATAGTTTTTGTCCAAGTGCACTGAGAAATATCAAACTGAGTCTGATTCTGCTGAACTCTGTCATCCATTGTACATTTACTGCTTCTGCACTTGCACGCTGCACGCTGCACGCTGCACTTGCACGCTGCACTTGCACGCTGCACTTGCACGCTGCACGCTGCACTTGCACGCTTGCACGCTGCTTCTGCACTTGCTGCTTGAACTTCTGCCCTTCCTCTAGATGTTGCTGCTCACGCTGCTCGGCGGTTGGGGGGGCTTGCAGAAGCTGGCCATCCCTGTCTGGACACGCCCCACAGGGGCTCTCGGGGGCTCTTTTCCACTCATGACCCGTCAAAAACTCAAAAGTGATTATTTAAATTCAATCCGCACCAATCCGCACCCCCTCAACTATTTATATATTTCAGGGGGTGTGAGCTCGCCGCACCCACCAAAAACAATATGTTTGCGGCGTGATATATTGTCAGTACGGGAAATCAATGAAGATGTTACTTTTACTGCAAGGAAGGAGTGGGACTGAACTGAAGGGTGCTGCTGTCCCTTGCAGTTTAGACAGACGCATGCTGTAAAGTTCGACAAACTCTTAAACGTTCGTCAAACTTTGACCAAACTCGAACGGCACTTTTCAGACTCGTTGAAATGCGTGAAAGTTCGCAAACCCAAACTTTGGCCGAACCTCGAACTGAACTGTTGAACTTAAGGGCGTATCATTTACAGAGAGCGAATAAAGGAAACCAACAGATAAAGCAACCTGAAAAGTAACCATAAAGCAAGCCAGCTAGCCTGCCCTTTAACACTCCCTCCCAGGCAGCTGGCCGTTGACACCAAGAACTAGCCTGAAAGAGAGGAACAAAACGCTCAGAAAAACTGCACTGAACTAGACTAGAACTAAACACCTGAACTGCACACCTGAGCTGAGGAGCAAAAGGTTAAATAAGTTGAAGGAAGAAACGACACAAAAGGGCTGTTTCCCAACAGAGCAGTTTGCTCTAGCAGTTTGCTACTCTAAACGAAACCAAGAAACTACAGAAATCCTTCTCTACCAGAGCCAACTTCAGCCAGAGAGAACACAAAAGCTCCCTCCCAAATATAACCCCGCTGCCCGCTGTAAAGCTACTGCCAATGAATCGATGAATGCACAATTGTGTACCATGCTGTGCGCACTACTGCTGTGCGCGTAAACACTCAAAACCCGCTGTTTTTGGAAAATTCACACATTGTGCACACTAATTGTGCCCCCGCCCTTGCTCCCTCCCAGGCAGTGCTTTACAGCACTGCTACACCTGCTGCTCCCTCCCATGCAGTGCTTTACAGCACTGCTGCCTGTTTATTGTGCACGCTGAGCGCACACCCCAATGAAAATTGCTGACAACTGTGCACACCTCCCTCTCTGTGCACAACCTGCTGGTGGTGCACAGAAGTGCACTGTGCTTCCCTAAGGTGTCAGCTTTCGCCAGAACACATCCTGTGCCTGATAGTGCCCCATGAATTCATCTTCGAACCCGCTGTAAGATTCATCAAACCAAGCATTGCCTGGAGCCAGACCCAATCCCCCTTCAGATTTCCATACCTGGTACTTGGTCTCTCCCGTCTCTGCAGAAAGGAGAGGATTGCGTAGATATCCCACCAGTTTCCCCCGCTGTACCACACCTTGGATATCGTAGTACACAGGGCAGCCGTACGCTCAGAGCTCAGTCACATCTGGCACCAGCCTTGTCACACGAGTGTAGGGAGGTGCTACGTTGCGGCTGAAGGTGGAGTAGTTGCTGATCTTGGTGGCTTGCTCGAGAGCGAACGACCACACAGTGCCCGGGACCCCTGCCATAGCCAGCAAAGTGGCTACCCGCTGCTTGAGCCTCACAAACGTCTGCATTGCGAAATTGCTCACTCCCCCTGCTTAAGCTGCACCAGAGTGATGCCCTGACTCTGAAAGTGGGTCACCATGGAGTAGTCCACGAACAATTGCTCGAACTCACCCCCGCTGCTCCCTTTGGGCTTACCCTGTACGTCTACATCTATGGGATTGAGTATCTGAGTGATGCGCACTTCCTTCACCTTCCCCCACCGCTGCAGCTGTGCTAGAGCTGAGTTAAAGCTCCCCGTAGCATCAACCAGAGTCTTCGCTGCCCTCACATCACAGTAACTCGTGGCGTCGTCCATCAAGAACACCACATACCTCTCCCCTTTGTAACCTGCTGCCTGAACTGGTCCTGTAACAAAACTGTGCAGCACCTCTGCGATGCCGTGCTCCCCATGTGTAATAGAGTAGGGGGTGATGCAGATTTCTCTGCACAGTCGGCACCCTGTTTCGAGTAGACCGTGTAGCTCCTCTTCCTGAGGTTCAAACCCCTCAATCTTTCCCCATGCTGCCATCTCCTTCATAAATCCCAACTCCAGGTGCCCCATACGTCTGTGAAATACCCCCACTGATGGCTTGTTCAGCTCCACAGATGTCTGAAAAGTCCCCGCTACTTCTGTTCCCCCTATTTAAAGGTTGTCCACCAAACCCACTTCCATCCGTCTCCCTCCTAGAGTGGTGAGCTGCACCATTCTTTCCGGCTCACCATACTGCTTTTGAAACGCTCCCCCTTTTATCACGTTCACCCCCGCACTGTACCCATTCTGCTTGAGCTGCAAACAAGCCCTTGTCACCGTTGCCTCCCCTGCACCCTCTTCTGCTTCCCACTGCAGCTCCCTCATTACCTGCAAACGCGCCCCCATCATCTCAATCGGAGAGAGTGCTGCTCCTCGTACATGGAAAGTAGGTGTGAAGACGGAGCCCCTGTTGATTTCCTCATGCCCACAATCTGTGTCCCGTCCTCTAGCGTCATGGTCATGTAGTCACCAGCCCCTTGTGTGACCGCCCGCTGACTCTGAAGCTGTCCCGTGCTGATGATGGCGCACCACTTTGGTGCACCCGGCACGTACAGCACATTGTGCAGCCTCACCAGCTCCCCACTGCTTTCTACCCTGAACACCGCTGTCCCTACACCTCTGACCCGCACATCTGTGCCCAGTGTGTGAATGTACGAGTTTCGTACGGGGTTTAACTCAACGAAGACCCGTAGATCACTGCAGCAGTGCATGGTACTCCCCAAGCCCAATACCCACTCCATCGGAGTCTCCTCACTATCCCTGCTGCTGGCCCTGAGTCTCACACCTTCTGCTTCTTCAGCCACCTTGGAGTCTGACGCCCATCCTGGCAAGTTGTCCACCCAGGTGTCTTCAAGCCTGTCTGCTACCGGCTCAGCAATTGACCCAGCATCGTCCGCCACGGCGTGCTCATCGTGGCACTTCATGAATGAAGTACCTTAACACACTCTCTCCTCTGTTTCACTTTTCTTTCCCACTGCTGCCCAGGCCTGCTCGAGTCTGGTCAAATCGTTCTCCAGTTCCTCCACCCTGCTCGTGAGCACATCTCCCAACACTCTCTCCTTTTCACCGCTGTTCTCACCACCCCACTGATTTGCGCTGCTGCTGCTGAGCCTGACTACCTGCTTCTCCCCCTCAGGCTCAGCCCTGCCCATGAACGCGAATCCCGACACATCTCCCTCCCCTTCACCATACCTCTGCACAACCGTAGCGTGCCCATCGCTGCTTTTGTGGCCCGCTGTCATGCTGGATGGGGAGGACGGGCACATGTCCTGGTATTGCCCGAATTTGTTGCACCTGTAGCACTTAATTCCGGGCTTCAACAGCCCATTCGTCCCTCTGACCCCCTCTGGCCTTGCACCGTATGCTCCTTGGCCACCTGCTGTTGCTGCTGCAGAACGGCCTGCTGCTGCTTGTCTGCCTCCCCCTCTTTGAGGAGGGTGTCGACCGAACTGCTGGCTTGAGTAGGTGAGCATAGCCTGCTCCCCCATTTGTTCACTCTCATCTGCCTCTTCCTTCATCAGACGCGGCAGGGCTGCCGCGAGCGTCAGCCCATCCTGTGCTTCAAGCACCGTTTTCATCATGCGGTGCCTGCCATGCAGCCCTTGCAGAAAAGCATCTTTCACCGCGCCCTCATCCCTCATGTCACCTGCTCTCTCCATGTCTTTGGCCACTCCCTTGACCCTCTGGGCGTACTCATACACCTTCTCTCCATCCTGCTGTGCTCCTTCTTCGTTGCGTGCCGCAATGCTTGCCCACTTGGCAGCCGTCTCTCTCTTCCTTGCATGTGCTTCACCCTTAAGCACTGCTCAATGGCAACCCACGCCTCCCTGGCTGTAGCTGCACCTGCTACTAACTCCTTGAACTGGCTGTCCACACACAACAACATGTGTGCTATAAGCTCCCTGTCCTTCACCCTGTCTTGCGCACTCAGCGCTACACTTTGCGCACCCGGCGCATCACCTGCTACTGCACTACACTTCCTGCTGTACCAGCACCTGCTGTGGTTACACCCACTCCTGGTGTTTCAAGTGCTGCACCCACTCCTGGTGCTTCAAGTAGCTCATAACTTCCAACTTGCAGTACAGCACCCGCTGTAAAATCCCGCTGCCTCTCATCGAGGCCCACTGGCCCCAACTTCGACATACCTCTGAACCCGCTGTCCAAACCCCTGCTCTGAAATTCGCTCATTCCTTACTCGCGCAGTTGGTTAGGCGTACTGGAGCCGATAACCTGTTGACCTTAAGGGCGTATTGTTTACAGAGAGCGAATAAAGGAAACCAACAGATAAAGTAACCTGGAAAGTAACCATAAAGCAAGCCAGCTAGCCTGCCTGTTAACATGAACATCCCTGATATTAACACACATATGCGCACCCATACAAACACATACACGCCTCACGCCTATGACCTTTTGCTGCTACTACAGGCAACAAACCAGTGGTGAAGCGGTCTGATCTTGTGCTGATGCCAGATGCGGACGGCCGGCAGCGCCATATACGCACACTGGACGAAAAGCTGGTGCACAGGTGAGAAATGGTTAGGGGGATGAAGGTGTCGGGTATGGATACAGCCGAAAGCTTTGAAGGACTTGAGCTGCTAGCTTTGAAGGCATATAACATATAACCTTTAAAACATATGCCTAACGTATGCTACGCTATAGAGGCATGAGCAAGAAGCTGCTAGCTTTGAAGAATGTATGCTACGCTATAGAGGCATGAGCAAGAAGCTGCTAGCTTTGAAGGATGTATGCTACGCTATAGAGGCGTGAGCAAGAAGCTGCTAGCTTTGAAGGATGTATGCTACGCTATAGAGGCATGAGCAAGAAGCTGCTAGCTTTGAAGGATGTATGCTACGCTATGGAGGATTAAGCAAGAAGCTGATGCATAGGTGTGCTTTAGGGTGAAGGTGTTGGGTATAAGCAGGGATGTGTCAAACGGCGTACTCGTTTAATACGCCGTATTGTTTTTAACGCGTATTTTACCGTATTGAACGTCCCAAATGACTGTATGACACATCCCTGGGTGTAAGGTATAAGAAGTGGAAGGGAAATGAAATGGGTGTCTTGTCACACATGCTTTAGGTAAGGAGGCAGTGAAGTGGTAAGGGAGGGCTTGTGTTGTGCGTTTCTACCTCCCTTTGGGCAGTCGCAAGCTGCAAAATGAACAAGTGACGTGTCGTTAGGGTTGGCCAGAATCGTTGTGTACACCGTATATGACCGCATATTTGGTGATGCAGGGCACTGTTCGAGCAGCCAGTGCTAGCTGGACGTTAAGACTCAATTTGAAGTCCGACCCTGTTCTAATGTAGCTCCAACGGCCAACTGTTTCACACCAGTTGGTACCTGAGTGGCTCCTTTTCCTTGACTAGTGTGGGGAGTGTCCTTTGCTTTTCACGTGCTGTCACCATGCAACACGCCGTGGCCGCACGTATGCAACGCCAACACACACGCACACATTCACGTCCACACACAGGAGTGAGCTGTTGTGGCCGCACGTATGCGATGCCAACACAACGCATGCACACACTCACGTTCACACACAGGAGTGAGCTGCTGTGGCCGCACGTATGCAATGCCAACACAACGCATGCACACACTCACGTTCACACACAGGAGTGAGTTGGCACCAGGGCCTCGGGCAGGCAAGGTCATGCAAGTGAGCGGAGGAAGGCACAAGGGGCTGGCCTGCAGGGTGGTGGAGTTGCTGCCCCAAAAGGAGCACCGATCAAGTGAGGGTGCACGCAGTCACTGTGTGTATGTATTGTGCAAGCGTGTGGATGTATGCACGGTCGTGGCTTCTGCAATCTTTCTCTTGATAGTTGTGAATGTGTGTGTGTGCCTGTGTGCTTGTGTGTGTGAGTGTGAGTATGTGCATAAATTGGCAATTCATAGCCTGCAGCAATTAAAATCCTTTAGCATCAAAGACGTGTGATGCCACAGAAAAGATGAAACCGAGGAGTCGCAAGGCCACATACATTTGTTTGTTGCGTGGTGCTGTTTGAGCAGCTCACACTTCTGGTCTGGGTGGGCCTTGCGTGCAAATCAAGAACTCCTACCACACCGCATATATGCTGCATATGAACTTGCTTTCCTACCAATCTACTGCACAACAATGAGAGCATGACTAATTTTTAGTCACTGTGACTGGCCAGGTTACCGGTTCACTGAATTCATTGCGTCTTTTTTGGTCCACGTGCGTAGTGCTGGCTATGCACTTGGCACCCCACCAATCAGAAACTGAGCCCTGACCATGTTGTGTGCATTGTTGTGCTGCAGGCTGCCTGGATGCTGCCAAGCCATTGCTCTGACAATGAAGCCTACTTTTTCTCTGACGTGCATGTCTGTGCTGCATGCTGCACAGCACGTGCCAAGCCACGACCCTATCAAGCTTGCGCCTTGTACACGTGCTGCAGGCTACGCGTACGTCAAGCTGCTGCTTAGTGATGAGGGCGTGGAGGTCCGATGCAGTGATCTGTCAGAAAAGGGCCAGCAGGAGCAGCAGCAGCAGGAGCAGCACCAGCAGCCGGAAATCAGGGGGCACGAGCCCAGCAAAGATAGAAGTGGTAGCCAGGGACGTGGAGAGGAGAAAGAGGAAGGGAGAAGACGGAAGAGGGAGGAGAGTCTGTCTGGGAGGGACAGGGATGGGGGAGGAGGTTCTCTGGAAAGGGAGGGTAGGGGCAGGAGTGGTCAAAAAGAAGGAGAGGGGTGGAGGCATAAGGAT
>Ga0307942_1001878_pt1:10000-16989 | contig 16989 bp, 15 predicted proteins | sample OrgLakmetagen175_FD_201846 | JGI IMG/M metagenome (GOLD analysis project Ga0307942, IMG submission 201846) | Saline water microbial communities from Organic Lake, Antarctica - #175 | ecosystem: Environmental > Aquatic > Non-marine Saline and Alkaline > Saline | place: Antarctica... | reverse complement strand
GGCATGGGGGGATTGTGGCGAAGGGCATGAAAGCCATATGTAAGAATGTTGTGTCAGGGCAGCAGCACCTCAAGCTGCTGCTGCCAGGGCAGGTGGCTCCCCAAACAGCCATTGCTGTGTTGGAGGTGAGGGTTTGCAAGTTGTGTGTGTCTGTTATGTGTATGTGTGTACGTGCACGTATGTTTATGTGTATGTGCATTCTTTGGGCATACTGTGCCTGGGAGCATGAGAAGGTTGAAAGTAACGCCAGCAATTGGGAGTGGTCGCCTTTTTACAGCTCGTCAAAAGTAGGATTTTGCATTATATACGTAAGGCCAGTCGTGAGCACTGCCATTCGCCACAATTAATTGCAACGCACACAGACACGCACTCAAGCACACACACATACACTCAAGCATACACACACAGAAAGACACACACACACATACACAAGCATACACACACACACACACGCACACATAGGGCTTAGTGCGCTCTGGGCAACACCCTGGGGAGGAGTGGCTGCTTCGCTTTACTGATGCCACACTGCCTGTGCTCCAAAATCTTTCCGTGCACGATGCTAACACTGCGGATGCTGCAGACGCTATTCAGGTGGGATTTCATTGAGCTTGCTTGTAAAATCTGTAGGGTTGGCCAGAACCATGTATCTGCACCGGATATGACCGTATGTATGTATGGTGATTTCCCTGCTAACAATACCGTATATACACCGCATTATTATACCTTAAAGTGTATAGTTCTGGCCAACCCTAGAAATTTGAAATGGCATTCCAATTGTATTTAAGTGGGGTATCTGTTATGCACTTGTCTGTGCCTGTTTGGAATTTGAGTATTACGTACGCTCACAAGCACAGGAAGGAACGCACACGTGTGTACATCGCACGCACACTCATACACACATGCACACACACATACGCATGCGCGCACACACACGCTCACACACATACATGCGCAAACGCACGTGCACTACCACCTTGGTGCACACGCTTGGCCACACAAACAACATAGACATGCAGTCACACACACACACATACTTATACACACAGAAAGATATGCATAAGCACCCACACACCCACACAGGCAAGCAGTGCTCTGGCCACTGTCCTTTCGTGCTTGGCAAGCCTGAACTGGGTACCGCCCATGGACTGGCTGACCACATACTACACGGTAGGTTGTGTGTGTGCTGTGTGTGTACAGGTGTGTGTGTGTGTGTGGGTGTGGGTGGGTGGGTGGGTGTGTACATGTGTGTATGTGTGTGTACATGCAAGGTATGTTGGCAAAATGCCAATTGTGATCGCATGTCCCTTAAAGTTAACCTGGCAAAGCTTCCTCAATGTATGGTGTCAGCAAATAATTGTGTGTGCTTCTTGCTCCCATCAGCACGAGTACATGTGTATGTATGTTTGTGTGCCTATGTGTGTGTGTGCCTATGTGTGTGTGTGTGTGTGCCTATGTTTGTGTGTGTGTGCGTGCCTATGTTTGTGTGCGTGTGCCTATTTGTGTGTTTGTGTGTGTGAGCCGTTGCACGCGTGATTCTGTCCTCAGCTTTGGGGAGGTGTTGAACTACTTTGTTGTTGCTGATTGAATGCTTGGGAGAATTTTCGATGAAATCCTTAACTGCGCGTGCAGGTACAGTTTCAAAAGGCAGCATTCCCTACCACCGCCACAAATCCATCCATATCTTGTGCATGCAGGTACTGTTTAAGGGCGGCAGCGTACCCTACCTAAGTCACAGCCACCTATGGGCTGTGAGCATCAACCTTGCCAAAATGTTGGACCTTCAGGTGTGCATGTGTTTGTGTGTGGGGGGGGGGTGGATGTAGGTGGGTGTAGGTGTGGGTGTGGGTGTGGGTGTGTGCGAGTATTTGTGTTTGAGTTGGGGGGGGGGTATTTGTGTGTGGCACCTGCACCCATTTCTGACAGTAGCCTCTAAGGTCAATTGCGGTTGCTATTACTCTTAACGGTAGCCTATTATGTCAATTACGGGTTCTAATACTCTTAACGGTAGCCTATTATGTCAATTGTGGGTTCTAATACTCTTAACGGTAGCCTATTATGTCAATTGCGGTTGCTCATTACTTCGGACAGTAGCCTATAGCCTATAGCCTATTATGTTATTGCGGTATTTCTGACAGTGACTTTGTGTCACTGCGATTACTATTTGCTCCTGACTTTAGTTTTGGTTTCTGACTGCTTCTGACAATAGTGTGATCTTTTGATGCACAGTGTATGATCTTTTGATGCACTCTGTACCGAAGCAGCAGACAAAGGCAGACCAGGCCACTTCTACCTCCTAGTATTCTCTGCAATGCTCAGCAAACCAGGCCACTTCTACCTATCAGTATTCTCTGCAATGTTCAGCAAACCAGGCCACTTCTACCTCTCAGTATTCTCTGCAATGTTCAGCAAACCAGGCCATTTCTACCTATCAGTATTCTCTGCAATGTTCAGCAAACCAGGCCACTTCTACCTATCAGTATTCTCTGCAATGTTCAGCAAACCAGGCCACTTCTACCTATCAGTATTCTCTGCAATGTTCAGCAAACCAGGCCACTTCTACCTGTCAGTATTCTCTGCAATGTTCAGCAAACCAGGCCATTTCTACCTATCAGTATTTTCTGCAATGTTCAGCAAACCAGGCCACTTCTACCTCTCAGTATTATCTGCAATGTTCAGCAAACCAGGCCATTTCTACCTATCAGTATTCTCTGCAATGTTCAGCAAACCAGGCCACTTCTACCTCTCAGTATTCTCTGCAATGTTCAGCAAACCAGGCCACTTCTACCTGTCAGTATTCTCTGCAATGTTCAGCAAACCAGGCCATTTCTACCTATCAGTATTTTCTGCAATGTTCAGCAAACCAGGCCATTTCTACCTATCAGTATTCTCTGCAATGTTCAGCGCTGCTTGCACTGCAAGCCAAATTGTTTCGCTCAGGACTTCCTCTGCAGGCATAGGCTCGACAGCAGCAGCTGGCAGATAGCAGGCGGGATGCCAGTCTGAATGTGTGCCATTCTTAATGTTTGCAACAGTAGCTAAATGCCAGTCTGAATGTGTGCAACAGTAGCTGTGTTGTATAGCGTGCCCTGCATACTGTGCAGTGCATGTTGTGCAGTGCATAGCATGGGCTGCATAGCGTGCATTGCATAGCGGGCGCTGCATATGGTGCACTGCACGGCATTCACTCTTCTCCACCCAATGCAGCTGCAACAGCAGGTGGACAGGCAGGGCAACAGCTTTTCCTTAAATTTCCACCTACCTCAAGGTCCCAGAACTTAGTAAAATAATAACAGTATATTAACTACCGTACCTTACCGTACTCACCCCGGTGCCCAAATTTCAGCCCCAGGAAACCCCCGACCCTGTAAATAGATATTTTAGCCTTCCCTGCACCAACCCCGGTGGGCATTTAGCCCAGCCAGTGCCTGTACAAGTGTGTGTGTGTGTATGCGTGCACATGCGCGTTTGTGCGTGTGCATGTGTGATTCTGTTTCACGCTTGTTGTACGTGTGTGTGTGTGTGTGTGTGTGTGTGTGTGCGTGTGTGTGCGCATGTGCATGTGCGTGTGCGTGTTCACGCTTGTTTTGCGTGTGCATGTGTGCTTCTGCTTCACGTTGAGCCCGCTCCTCTTTTGCCTGCTGCAGCCTGGCTAGGTCGACTTTCTGCTGCTCCTCCTTTTGCTGCTGCAACGCTGCTTTTTCCTCTGCTGTAGCTGCCGACTTGAAGAAAAACATCTGCTGGAACACACCTTTGGGCGCAACCGGTGCTGCTGACGCTGGGGCTGGTGTTGGTGCTGGGGCTGGGGCGGGGCCTGGGAGGTGAGCGGGGGGGGCGGGGGTGGGCCTTCTCTGCTCATCGCTGTTCAGCCACCCACCAAACTTTATTTTCGCCAAACCCCGGAAACCCCGGAGCCTCTGAATAAATATATAATTTACGATGCCGATATCACGCCGGAGGGCAAAAAACGTTATTTACCCGGGGTGAGTTAAGAAAGGTACGGTATATTGGTTATTATATATAATATAATAATAAAACCTTAAACCCTAGGGCTTTCACCTTATGTTTGTAAAATGTCCCTGTTGCTCTCAAACCAATGCGCACTGCACAATGTGCTTTGTGCGCAATCTTCCATGCAGGCACGACAGCAGCAGCAAGTAAGTAGTAGCAGTGGGGATGCCAGCGGGGGTCAAGTGATGGTCCCAGAACCGCTCATCGATCTTCTAGCGGATGAAGCTGTGGCAAGGTGCGCTGTGTGGCCTTGTGTGTGTGTGCGTGTGTGCGTGTTTGCATGCGTGCGTGCGTGCGTGCGTGTGTGTGTGTGTGTGCATGTGCATGTGCATGTGTGCATGTATGTGTAGGTGTGAGGGTGGTGTTTGGTTTAGGCCAGAACCAAATGCATTTACGGTGTACCATGTACGACCAAGAGTAATAAACTACTCCCAAGAGTTACATAGTACATAGTACTCATTGCTGCTAAAACCGTTTGCACTTTAGATTAGCATGGTGTTGTCAAACCCTATGCACAATGTTGTGTTGATGTGGAGGGGCACTTTTTTTAATGTGTTTGGGTTCCTTGTTTGTTCCTTGTCTTGCAGGTGTACGGGAGATGCAAGCAGGGGTGGGCAGTCCAGCATTGGGCCTGATGATGCTGACAAGCTGAGCAAGGCCATCGAGGTGCTGCGGATGATACGAGCGGGCAGCCCGTGATACAGACAGGCAGGCTGAGCCAGGCAATGGAGGAGTTGTGACGAGCTTATTTATTTGGTCACAAGGGTGCCGCAGGTTTCTTTTGGCCTTGACTCTGAATTTCCCCATGAGCATGCTGTCCATTTCACCCCACAACTTTACTTATTCATGCCCTGCTTGGATGATTTCTGGATTGTGTTGGAGGTGGTAGCTTGAGAGAGGGGCGTGCGTAGTACCATGACCAGTGCCTCCTTCGGATCATGTGATTGTGATGAGAGGCCGGACTTCTAAGAAAAGACATTAGGTTTTTTCTTGTAATGTAATGCGGCACCATAGCGATTACGATGAGTTCAGCGTTCGTGGGTAGTACATAGATGCATGTCCACATGGTCTGAGTGCGTGTAAAAGTATTGATGTGTCACAACGAATCATAATACCAGCTTAAGCAAGGATTGCGAGAATGGGCCATATCCGTCAAGCCCCCCCATAAAGGTGTGTTAACGTCTCCTCCCCCTCTCTCGCCGTGAGAGAAGGAGGAGGCTACGGCTCAAGCAATGCGCCGAGGAGATGGGATGTCTTGAGGAAGAGTGAATTTGAGGACTTCTAAACTAGCCAAATAACCAAATAACTTTGATGCCATTGCTCACATTATAATTTCAGGGGAAATCACGTGGATTGTCCATGCCACTGATTTTTCATGACAGACAAAAGAATGCATGTGAGACAGCTGTGTAGTAGAATAAAGCTGGTAAAACCTCTGTCGTAAGGCGTCCGTTTTTATCATCTAAGCAACAGGAGCTAACAAAAAGTTCAGGCAAGCAGCAAATCAACGTCCCACTGCAGCCGATACAATAGTAGCTACTTAAGAGTCATACAAACAGTGCAATTGCTGCCAGCATGGATTCAAAAAAATGTGTGGTTGAAAAATGTGTGGTTGAAAAAAAAGATATGCAGCTACATCCAGCCAGAAGGGCTCTTGTCGTCCATCGCTCCACTTTCCAGCAGAAGGGCTGCATTGCTGCTGTCACCTGGAGAGGCCATGGCACACAATGAATTGCGATGAGAGATGCAGTTAATAAAGCTGCATTGTTTTTTGCACAGCAACGTGCCTAGCAGTAGCAAAGGTAAAGAGCGATGTCACGCCCAATTGGGCGTGGGCAATGCAATTGGGCATTGCAATTGGTAGTAGTGACAAATCGTGTGACAACGTGTGACATGGTTTTTTAGTTGAAGTTATTGCAGAGGGGACTTAGGCCCAAAAAGGGGTGTTTTTGGCATGCTCGCAGCGTATGTTTACCAGAACTGGCAAGCTTCAAACTGTTTATCAAAATGTAAATTTTTTTTACCTCAGGCTTTACTACTGTTAACCTTGCCAGTTCTGGTAAACATGCCTAATAGGTAATAGGCCGTGGCGTGCACCCCACTTTTTAACACTCAGATGCCCATATTTGGCCAACCAGGCCACCAAACTGGGTGGCTGGTTTTTAATGATATAGAGTCCATGTAACAAATACACACCATGCAACATAAAAAAGAAGGGATAAGACCCAGTGGTTGGTGAGATACAGAATTTCCATTTCCCTCACAGAAAATCAGGCAAATTGGCAAATATGTACCAAAAGGTCAAATTATGACCTCCTTCAACCCAAAATTTGAACATGCAGGATGGTAGTATGTTTGGTGGGTTATAAATACCCAGTGTTGGACCTGTAAAATGTCCCCGTGGAAGAGCTGTGGGGTCCTTATAGGTGATCTGAGGCCAGCAGAGTGATCTGGGGTCATCCGAATTTCACCATTTCTTGGTAAAGGTGTATTTTATGGAATGATGATGACTGGCATTTCTTTTGTGGGAAAGAAACATAGGAAGGAGCATATCCTGGAAATTAGCTAGTCCACCCCCTCTGAGGTTATTGCTATTTTGTTCAATAAGAAGCTGGGGGAGCCAGTTTAAATAAGATAGCATGTTCTGGTTTTGAAATTGAGGTTTTTAATCAGCAGTAAAACTCTCAATACCCAGCCACGTGGTAAAGTAAACTTCTCAGCTTTGGGAGAAGAGGCGCGGCAGCCGACTAGTGTGTATGTGTGTATACGTGTGTGTTACGGTGCGTATACGTCAGTGTGTCAAAGCGAATGTGCTTTAAAACTGCAATAGAGTAGTAGGAAAAGAGAGTGGAAATGAAGGATAGCTGCCAGCCAGTCTAGTGTGTATGTGTGTATACGTGTGTGTTACAATGGGTATGCGTCAGTGTGTCAAAGCAAATGTGCTTTAAAACTGCAATAGAGTAGTAGGAAAAGAGAGAGAA
>Ga0307942_1001878_pt1:0-5000 | contig 16989 bp, 15 predicted proteins | sample OrgLakmetagen175_FD_201846 | JGI IMG/M metagenome (GOLD analysis project Ga0307942, IMG submission 201846) | Saline water microbial communities from Organic Lake, Antarctica - #175 | ecosystem: Environmental > Aquatic > Non-marine Saline and Alkaline > Saline | place: Antarctica: Organic... | reverse complement strand
ATACAGTACTCAGAACACCCCTACTGCTGGTAGAGCGCGCCCACAGTCCTCACAGCTGGCCTATTGCACATCTTGTATGATGTAAGGTTAAGGTTAAGGTTACATCACTATATTGTATGAATGTAAGCCTTCGCACAGCTGGCCTATTGCACAGCTTGTATGAATGTTAGCCTTGGCACCTATACGTAGGTGTGCTTGTGAATACGAGTGTCAGTGTGCGGGAGCATAATTACATAAATACTGTTTATGATTTACCTCATGAGGGGTGTCCTAGAAGATGCGTGTTACATAGTGGATGCCCTTGCACACGCCCGGAATACAGGGTTCCCTGCAGTACCGATGGGTCTACATTTAGGCGTGACAAAGACTTTGGTTGCAACTGCTCAGAACACCCCTGCTACTGGGAGAGCACGCCCTCAGTCCTCACAGCTGGCCTATTGTACATCTCATTCAAATGTACATTTTTGCACCATCGTACACACTAAGCTGTGCTCAGCACACCTGCTTCTGAGGAGCACTTACGGGCTCTATAGGGAGCGCCTCAGGTCCTTGCAGCTGGTCTGTTGTCTTTGGCAATTTGCCTCTTCAACAAACAGCAATCACACGCAACTTGCATTTGCACACGCCCTTCCTTTGTGCAACAGCCTGCCCTGCTCAATCCCTTTGCACTTTGCACAGTATGCTGCGGCCCTGATGCAAACACATTGATCAATGTGCATCCCTTTTGGGAGGTTGTTAGAACAAACAGATCAATTCTGGATCAGGCGTACTGCTGCTCCTATGCTCCCTTGATACGTGCACAACTTTGTCCGCTGCCCCCTTGTTTTGCATTCTTTGTAAACTAGCACTATCACTCTTTTGTAGGCCAAGATGGTGCAGCTGTGGGACGTTCGCACCAATCTGTGCCACGGCCTTGATCTCTTATAGAGCTTATACTACCACACTCTCGTAGGACAAGACGGTGCGGCTGTGGGACATGTGCACCAATCTGTGCCAAGGCCTTAGTCTGTTATGAAACACTATTACTGTCATCACTTTGTAGGACAAGACGGTGCAGCTGTGGGACATGCGCACCAATCTGTGCCAAGGCCTTAGTCTGTTTTGAAACACTACTACTGTCATCACTTTGTAGGACAAGACGGTGCGGCTGTGGGACATGCGCACCAATCTGTGCCAAGGCCTTATGCAAGCTCCAGGAAATCCGTGCGCATCCTTCGATCAACAGGTGGGAGGAACACTCACACATCCAGCATTTGTCGACAGATCAAATCATTGCCACAGCAAAGTACAAGACTCAGCACATCAACGAATACTCCAGCTTATTGAATGAGACTAGTAAAAACAACCTCAGTGAAAATCCAATTAACCAGATCATACTATTCGTCACTACCACCACCAATTGGGCGTGACAGTGCATTTAAGCTTGCCACGCTTTTTTCTGTCTTCAATTGTGCTTATGTCACCTCCACAATCGTGTTTTCAATGTGTGTATTGTGCGCGCAATAACCACCTCCTGTTTTGTTAATTAAAAGACTGCAGTCACCTGGCAACTGAATTCCTCTGAGCTACCTGCATGACCCATGCATGTACTACTACCTGCATGACCCATGCATCTACTACCTGCATGACCCATGCATCTACTACCTGCATGACCCATGCATCTACTACCTGCATGACCCATGCATCTACTACCTGCATGACCCATGCATGTATTACCTGCATGACCCATGCATCTACTACCTGCATGGCCCATGCATCTACTACCTGCGTGACCCATGCATCTACGTTGTAAGTACGTGTCTATTGAACGTGTGTGTGCGTGTGTGTGTGTGTTCATGGCTCTGGCCAACTCTGGTACTAATCGACAATGAAGCATAACTAAAATAACAATGTATTATAGGATTAGGGAGTATCTTTGATAATTTGGGGAGCCTTCTGAGTAACTCACTAACCCTACAAATATGTATCCCAATGCAGGGCCTTGTGTTTGCTGTGGCTGCTTCTGCCGGGGTAATAAAGCTGTACGACGTACGCTCCTACGACAAGGGGCCTTTCGACACCTTCAATGTAGGTTGCAAAGCTCTTCATGCGCAGAGCCTGCTCCCTTTTGCCATTGTCTGCTTCCCCGCATGTGCTGTCTTGCGTGCTGGTCACAGAGCCCTTATTGCTCAAAGCTCCTTGGTGCCTGCCAGCCCACTGTGTTTTTGGTAGTGCTTCAAAATTCCGTGTTTGTGCCTGCAGGCATTGTAGCACCTGCATTTCTACCAATATGCCAGAGCCGTAACCGGTGCACTGGCTGCCCGTAACTCACTCTTAGTATTTAAACTGCAAATCAGCAGGGTTGGCCAGAACCGTATATATATATATGTATTTGCCGTACATATATATATATACTCCGTATATATTTGATGCAATCCGTGCAAAAAATACTAATATATATATATATATATATATTTATATGGTGTTGGACATCCCTACAAACCAACTACCCACGTGCCAGCATAGGTATCTAATCCAACCCTCTAACTCGTCGCTTGCTTGTGGCACGACAGGCATCGGACAGTGCAAGATGTCCCTTGCTTATTAGTTTGCATGGAACCTAGGCTGCATTAATTTGACATCTTTCATGGATTGGAATTCAAAATGCATTAATTTGACATCTTGCTTGGAATGGAGCCCAGGATGCATTAATCTGACATCTTGCATGAATTAGGACCAAGGCTGCATCAATTTGACATCTTGCATGGATTCGAGCTCAGGTTGGATTAATTTTAATTTAAATTCAGTTGTGATGTGACAGAAATGTATGTGGCGTCGACACCCCTCCTTACCTGTTGCCTGCATGGAATTCTGGCTGCAAATATTTAGACACTTCCATGCAGCACTACAGGGTTCAGGCAGTGTCTTCGCTTTTAATCTGCATGGAACCCAGGCTGCATTGTTTATTTCATTAAGTATAGGGCACTGGCTTACGCTACTACAGGTATCAGACAGTGCCAACACCCCCATGTCCTTTTCCGGGCTGCGCTTCTCCAATGACGGCAAATGGATGCTTGGCACGTTGGAGGGCAAGGTGTACGTCATGGACGCCTTCAACGGCACGCTGGTCAGGACGTGAGTGCTGTTTGCTTGTGGGAAATATCGATTAGCTTGCTTGGCATGATGGAGGGCAAGGTGTACGTCATGGACGCCTTCAACGGCTTGCTGGTCAGGACGTGAGTGCTGTTTGCTTGTGGAAATTATCGATTAGCTTGCTTGGCTTGATGGAGGGCAAGGTGTACGTCATGGACGCCTTCAACGGCACGCTGGTCAGGACGTGAGTGCTGTTTGCTTGTGGAAAACAGTCATCTTGCCTGCCAGCAGACGTGGACAAGGCTTGTGTGGCATGCACGTGTCTATAACATCTTGTGTGTTCAGCAGCACGACCAGGCTTGAAGTTAATGAGAGTAATTTAAATGGATTTGTTTGTAGGGAAACCTTCTACAGGAAAGTCCTCCTACACACATATTCGCATCGCAGATTGCCAGTGTGTCGGCTGACTTTATACTTCTACTCATGAAGTACATCGACATACCAAGCTTGTATACAAACATACAAACGTTTCGCATGTAATTTTATATGCATGCAATGTTCATTGATACACCAAGGTTATACACATAGCAAACATAATCGACAACAATTTTACGCAAAAATTATATGTATAGATCAATTTTATATATAATTGTGCCTTGGTACTCACAGCTTCAATGTGGGCTCCCCGGAGGGCTCTGTACCAATGGAGGCATCGTTCAGTCCGGACAGCCAATATGTTCTCTCAGGTATGAAGAAAATTAACAATGCAGGCGATGAAAACGACACGAGCCGCTCTGTAAGTTTGACTTAACATGGCCACAGTGCCCTCCAGATATGACTAATGCTACCCAATATGCCCTGTCAGGCATGACATGAAATGGTCAAAACGCCCTGTCCAGTACGAGCTAAACTGGCATGCTCCAGCTGTCACGTCTGTGCGTGCATCTCGCCTGTGCTGCATTGTACGCACACTTGCACACCTTAGTAAACACCTTCGTACACTTGCACACCTTGGTACGCACCTTAGTACACACCTTAATACACACCTTAGTACACACCTTAGAACACTAGCACACCTTAGCACGCACCTTAGTACACTAACACACCTTAGTACACTTGCACACCTTAATAAACACCTTCGTACACTAGCACACCTTAGTACACACCTTAGTACCACCTTAGTACACTTGCACACCCTAGTACACTTGCACACCTTAGTACACTTGCACACCTTAGTACACACCTTTGTGTACAACTTAGTATACACCTTATTACACACCTTAGCACACACCTTAGTACACACCTTAGTACACTTGCACATCTTAGTACACACCTTAGTACACTAGCACACCTTAGTAGACACCTCAGTACACTTGCACACCTTTGTACACAACACCTTTAAACAAATACACTTGGATCTTACAAGTGGCAGCACACTTGCACACCTTAGTACACACCTTCGTACACTTGCACACCTTGTTACACAACACCCTTAAACAAATACACTTGGATTTCACAAGTGGCAGCACACTTGCACACCTTGGTACACACCTTCGTACACGTGCACACCTTGTTGCACAACACCCTTAAACAAATACATTTAGATTTTACAAGTGGCAGCACACAAGATTCTGTCACATCAGGCCTACCCTGCTTGAGCAGCTGTAGCGGCTCATTGTCCGTGATCGACGCATTTGTCTGTAATCGACGTGGGGATTGGTGTAAATTTCCCACGTTTGTCTGTGATCGACTTCTTTGTCTGTGATCGACGTGGGGATTGGCGTACATTTCCGAAGTTTTCATCTCACAAGTTGCTGGTGTTTAGCCATCGTGGCAGGAATTCTGTTTCCTCTACTAACAGACAACATTGAGGTCTGTTATAATATATAAGTCTGTTATAATAAAAGACTATTAATATATAGACTATT
>Ga0307942_1001872_pt1:15000-17020 | contig 17020 bp, 17 predicted proteins | sample OrgLakmetagen175_FD_201846 | JGI IMG/M metagenome (GOLD analysis project Ga0307942, IMG submission 201846) | Saline water microbial communities from Organic Lake, Antarctica - #175 | ecosystem: Environmental > Aquatic > Non-marine Saline and Alkaline > Saline | place: Antarctica... | reverse complement strand
TGGGGGGGAGGGGTTTTGCTGCTTCTGGCTTGTTGACAGACTCATCGCTGCTGCTTGCTGCAGCAGGGTTTGCATCCTCTGCTGCAGCGTCTTGAACACGCATGCAAACTGGGTGTGCAACTTGGGGTCAGCTGCCTGTGCTACGCGCTGAAATGCTGTGTAGTCTGCACCCTTGTTAAACTGCCCCTGCCAGCCTACCAAGGCTTGCTGCTTCTTCAACCATGCTGCTGCTTTATCCTTGTGGCTGTTGCTAATCTCATGGCACGCAATGTTCTGCTTCTTGCACTGGTTCCAAGTGGCTGGGCAGATGCTGCAGTGAACTTGGAACCAGTTTTTTTCGTCCACCCCCCCATCACTCAGCCAATTTTTGCGCTGGGGCTGTCCCTCAGGGGCTGGATGCTCAAGCCACTGAGCTTGGAACTTGTTTGTGGGCCCATGGCCCCCTAAGTACTGTACTTCCCATCACTTTTCCCCCTGGCAACTCTGGCCTTTTTTGGTGGGGGTTTCTTGATATCGATTTCTAAAGTCGGAAACCCAGTTTTTATATTAATCATTATGGTATATCGGCTTAAAAGAAACACTGATCTGTATCCGTATGACCGTACTTGAGTTTTAGCCGGGCGTAAATATACATATTGTACGCATGAATGAGTGGTTAAAAGCGACCTTTGACTCAGGGCCTTAAAAATAGGAAATTGCTGAGTTTGTATGGCTTTCAAATTGATGTTTCTGTTCTTTCTATTCCAGCTCGGCTCCACCGAATGTAGGAGGGGAATTTACACAAGGTCCAACCATCCAGGTGTAAATACCTTCCTACAGCGCAAGCTGTGGCAAGACAGTTCTAACTGACATTCGGTTGCACTCGCCTCCAAGAACGTGAGTACTTCTGCAGCAGGCTGCAGAGTACTCTGCAGTTTTTCATGATGCAAGGGAATCAGTGTTGTGACTTTACGCCGTAATTGAGAATTTTGCACCGTATTACGGTACGGTGTACGCCGTACTACGGTCATACCGTAGAAATTACGGTAAAACCGGGATTACGGTCCAAACCGTCATGTACGGTGGCAAATCGTACAAAATACGGTGGGTAAATCGTAGTAATTTTGAGGCGCGTGTCAAAGTTCATGGTGTGAACCTCCAGCTTTCCATCCCCCCTCCACGCAATATAATTTATTAGTTTACAGCAATAAGTGCAAATGATTCTAGGAAGAAGCAAAGGGTGGGGATGCATGGCAGTGGCTTGCCCATGCCCAGAGACCTGGGTGTGGGGGAGCACCCTGCATCAGAGCCTGCAGGGCAAGCGCTATGTGAAGAAGATTCAAATTGGTGGGTAGAAGGTCAGTTTGAGAAGGTAAAAGTGAAAAGGACGCACACGTGCATGCACGCACGCACGCACGCACGCACGCACGTGCACACACACACACACACACACACACGCACGCACGCACGCACGCACGCACGCACGCACGCACGCACGCACGCACGCGATTTTTGAGTTTGATGAAATCCCTGAGTCAGACGAGGAGGAGTTTGCTGAGTGGCTGGAGGGCATTCGCTCTGCTGAGGAAGAGCAGGAGCAGGAGCAGCTTGAGCAGCAGCAAGCGCAGGAGTTGGAGACAGAGCAGCAGGGGCAGAACAGCATGGACATGCAGCGAAGTGGTTCAGACAGGGGGGGGGACACTGATGAGGGAGGGGTTTTTGAGGAACACATATCGAGTAGCAGAACGTTAGCTATCAGTGGCACAAGTGCCACTGTAGCCCACAGTGAAGGTAAAATAATTTCGGTAATTTACCGAAATCGAGGAAAGTTCCGGACCGTACCGTAGTCCGTACCGTAATTGACCGTAATACGGTTCCAAATTTGCGAAAACCGTACAAAATACGGTGGTGTACCGTAATTACGGTACCGTACCGTATCACTGTCAACCGTACCGTACACCGTAGAGTCACAACACTAAAGGGAGTGTTCCACACGGCAAGCAGCAGGACAGGAGCAGCAGAGTATTATAGGGGTCGCATG
>Ga0307942_1001872_pt1:0-10000 | contig 17020 bp, 17 predicted proteins | sample OrgLakmetagen175_FD_201846 | JGI IMG/M metagenome (GOLD analysis project Ga0307942, IMG submission 201846) | Saline water microbial communities from Organic Lake, Antarctica - #175 | ecosystem: Environmental > Aquatic > Non-marine Saline and Alkaline > Saline | place: Antarctica: Organic... | reverse complement strand
TCCCACGCAATTCACACCTTCACCCAAAGATAAATGATGCTTTAGGGTCGAGGGTTTAGGGTCACCCTGAGTTTCACCTAGGTGGCTTCAAAGGGGCGATGGCAATAATCTTTATCTCTCTTCATAACGTATATTATATAAGCAACTGGTGGTGTCACGTTAGGAAATATTATAATAATAAATAATAATAAGAACAATAATAATAATTATTATTATTATTATTATAATAATATGTTCAACATTCTTCAGGTTCGAATGCTTATATTGGTCAGACAAGACAAGAAAAGCCTAGTGGCACCACAGGCCTGGGAATTAAATGGCTTTCATTTAGATAGACACGTCCTGATTAAAACGCTCCTCTTTCCAAGGATCCTACGTCAAGGTGCCTGGAATGGCACAAGCAGTAAATTTTATGTTCTAATAGTCCTAGAACCCCTTTTTCCTGACGCGTGTACTGGTGCAGATGAGTTACGGTCCCTTCCGCAAGAACTTCTACATCGAGGTGCCTGAGATTGCCCGGATGAGTGATGAAGAGGTGGCTGCAATGAGGAAAGAGCTGGACGGCATCAAGGTGTGATAAGGATGGGGAGAGAGGAGGCTCGATTGCAAGTAGAGATGTTTCTTGCTTTGATCTCAGCTGTACACAAAATGCTTGTTCATTAGTCGCCACACCACATAATTTTTTAGTTTTGTGCATGAACTGGCATGCGCACAAAACATACACTCACCCATAGGTGCGTGGCAGCAATGTACCAAAGCCCGTTAAGGCCTGGACCCAAGCTGGCCTCAGCTCGAAGGTGAGCTGCCTTCATATAGTCACCTTGACAGCAAGCAACTGTTATAGTCTAAGCCCTTAATCGTTGAATGATGCAAAGCCAGCTTGCCTTGCGCGCGCCCTCTATAGAAAGCATTTTCAGGAACACTTAATTTCATGCTTTACTTTCCAGTCAATGAAGCCTTGTATTGTGAAGCTTCTTAAGAGTAGCGCAGGGGCTTCTGGCATCAGTTTGATCTGTCATAGATCCTGTTAGTTCTTGTCTTTCGCCACCACTCATGCTTCCAAATCTTTTGTCAGAGCTACCTACACCTCCTCTTTTGGTAACCACACGCAATTGCACCTGTGCGTGACACGCAGCTGCTGGACATGATGCGCAAGGATGGCTTTGAGAAGCCGCTGTCCATCCAAGCCCAAGCTCTACCCATCATTATGTCTGGCAGGTATGGTTTGAATTTAGACTGTAAGAGACATCAATTGTATTGTCTGCATGGCAGCGCTATGCATTCTTAAGGGTGTTTCTGACTGCATGTGTGGAAGCTGTCGTGTGGCATGAGTGTTTCAAAAACAAACCGTTTGAGCTGCACCACAGTGTCTGCAATTTGTGCCTTGTGCATTCAGAGCTTGCTCTATTTCTAGCTGGAGGGATGCGAAACAGTTTGCTCATTTTCTGTAATTGAAGTAGAGGGAGGTAAACCAAATGTCCTGGAAAGTTTGTGATCTGGTTTGCGACCAGAATGTCCAGCTGCAAAGAAAAATACTGATGGGGCTTACATACTTCAAGGGTGTCAAAACTACTGAGTGCCCCACCCTGTTCCTATATGATTTGCAGGGACTGCATCGGCATCGCAAAGACAGGAAGTGGGAAAACTCTTGCCTTCCTGCTACCCATGCTGCGCCACATCAAGGACCAGCCGCCCCTCATGCAGGGGGACGGCCCCATTGGACTCATCATGGCCCCCACTCGCGAGCTGGTGCAGCAGATCAGCAAGGTGTGACTATGTGTGTGTGTTATGTTTTGTGTGTGTGTGTGTGTGTGCGTGCGTGCGTGCGTGCGTGCGTGCGTGCGTGCGTGCGTGCGTGCGTGCGTGCGTGCGTGCGTGTGTGTGAGTGTGTGTGTGTGTGTGTTTGTGTGTGTGTGTGCGATTTGAGGGAGCTAATTATGAGCTTGACCTCGTCGTGGCTTTCATGCTTGTGAGGTGGAACACCAGATCATATGTATAACTGTTGTTGATCATACCAAGACGCGATATGGAGGAGTGTGGGGTCTGCTTGTCAGGAGGCAGGGGTCTGAACAGATGCCCACAGATCAGTCATAAGAGATGCTCTCAGATGCCACACCATTTGTGTCCCAAAAATGGCTGCAGGGGATCTTGTAACCAACAGCCTGCATTGCATTCTGTCGACTTGTTGTTTGAACATTGTGATTTTTGTGGTTGTTTACAGTGAGCTCGTTCTTCTGTCCTAGCCAAGGCTGGTTTGTTTGCATTTCACCTTCAGTATAATTATATCTGCCATTATCACCTTAATATGCGAATGGCTTCACTCAAAACACACTTGCCTGTGGCCAACAACCCCACAGGAGGCGCGCAAGTATGCTCGCCCTCTAGGATTGGAGTGTACTGCTGTGTACGGTGGCAGCGGTGTGGCCAACCAGATTACAGAACTCAAGCGAGGCGTCGAGGTGTGTATATGCTTAAATACATTAATGACAGGCTTTCCAGGATGCGTGAGCGTAACGGGCAGTGTGATGGTAATAAGGGACCTTCAATCTTAATCCAGCACTGTGTGCCTCAACTACACTTGCGTGAGATGTACCATACCAAATCATACGCATTACGCACCCCAAAATTCAGAAATGTTTTTTATTCACCGACTCCGCACAACCCTGCAGAATGAAAATAGATTTACAGTACAAAAAAGTATTGTCCGGCTTGGTGCAAGTCACCTTGCAGGGCAACAAACAACAATTATGAGGGATGGTATACAAAATGTACGGTAATTAATTACCGTGCGTACATGTACTCACCCCCCCCCCCCTAATACATATTCTACCAAATAACAGCAACCACCACCCCTAGATATATGTATGATTTAAGTAAAATTCAGCAAGTACCCCCTCTAAAAAAGGCTGGCACAGTCCTGGCGCTTGTTAGTCACATGCTCAAGCGTGGCGTCTACCTCTGCAGGGGTGCCTGCGCGCACGTGTGCGTGTGTGTGTGTGTGTGTGTGTGTGTGTGTGTGTGTGTGTGTGTGTGTGTGTGTGCTCGTGCGCGCGCGTGTGCATGTGTGCATGTTCATGTGTGCCCCCGTGCATGTCATTCCTGCTGCTGCTCTGCTGCTGCATGAGAGCATGCTTGCATAGCTGTTTCTCAACATCATTTGCTGCATGGCCACAGAATGTAGTGCCAATGCAACGCCAACTATTCAATTCCCCTTACCTGTGGGCCTGCCTGGCTTTCTCTTGTTCTCGCGCTCCTCTGCCTCATGCTCAGCCCGGTCTACTCCTGCCTGCTGCAGGCAGACAGGGTGGGCTTTCCGCTTCCGCTCCTTTTGCTGCTGCATTGCTGCTTTTTGCTCAGCTGTCGCTGTTGCAGGGGCTGAAGTTGGGGGGGAAGGGGCAGGCGGAAAGGGTGGGGATCCCTGACCGCTCATTACTTTGCTGCTTTAATGTAAAACGTTTACACTACCGTCCCTGAACCGCCATCCCTGAAATAACTATATAATAAATTATCTTGTTTAGCATTCATTCACCGCCCACTCCCCAAAACATTACTGAAGGGCGGTGATGTAGTTAATGTACGGTAAGAAAATACTAATATTGAACCGACAATTCGGTGTGGATGAATTTGCATCTGCTGTAGCGCTGCCTTTGCACTTGCAGTAGGAAAAGTAGCATCTTCTTGCAAAACTAGTGCTGCTCTGCTTGTATATGTTCCTGGTCTTTTATGTAGCCAGAAAGAAGAAAGCGTGGACAAACAAGCGTCACCCACTTTATGCCTCGTGCGTGCCTGTGCACCCGCAGATTGTTGCCTGCACTCCTGGGCGTATGATTGATTTGCTGGTGACCTCAGGAGGTGCGTTGTTTAAGCCTTTAGGTTCTAATTGCGCTATCTAGGTGTGGTGAAGGCCATTACTGTACAGCCGAGCCCTCACATTATTGTTGCTTTGTCGGCTTGTTTGCTGTTATTTTATGGTGATGGCGCAAGCTTACAGCTACATCTTAGGTTTGGTTTTAAATGAAGTACAACTGTTATCTCCCAATTTGTGTGACCTAAAAAAATAGTTGTTTACATGGCTGTAATGGAAATTGGCGTTTCTGGATTTTGTAGTTTGATATCCATATGATGAAATGAATTGAAGCTTCTCTTCCGCACCACTCTTTCTCTACTTGCTACACAACCAGTGCATTGCCCTCGCATTCACATCTAGTCATTCAACTTCAGCGTGCTGGTCTTGACAGTGCCAGTTGCAAGATTCTTCAGGGTTCAAGGACTTTTGCTGTCTTTCGTTAGGAAATAACAATTAATTGCTGCAACAATAAATTTTTGCAAGGCTTATTCCACAGCTTGCACAAGTAGCTTTTTAACAAGAGGCTAGCATTTGTGCTTGCATGACAGCACGTTGAATTGCTGGACTTTCGTTATACATCTTGCAATCTGCACCTGCATGCAACCCTTTTGCCTTCTTTCCACCCTTCTGCTGTTGCAGGGAAAATCACAAACCTGAGGCGTGTGACCTTTCTAGTAATGGACGAGGCAGATCGTATGTTTGATATGGGCTTTGAGCCACAGGTGTGTGAGACCTGCATTCATGGAATATGTGTTTTTACTGGCAATTATAGACTTTACTTGGGTTTTACCCATGACATTGATTCGCGCAAATTCCCACTTTATTCTAGTGTTCTGGTACTTTGCATGTTTCAATATTCTTTCTACACTTTTGTGTGTTCATTTCTCAGCATGCAAAATGAAGTGGGGGGAACTGCTGGGTTTTTTTGCGTGCTTGACGTAGACATGATTTATCGAGGCCAAAAGTGCCAAATGCGCTTGTGCTTTGTCCACAAGTGTAGAAAGGGTGGGCATACCAGGTATGACTTCCAAACGGTCAGAATACTAAAATATATGAGAGCACGCCGGCACAAGAACATGATTGAGTAAGCATGCTTGACAATTGTCCTTTTTCACACATTTAATTATGCAAATAAAAAGCGTAATTGTCCCAGTCACCATGTACAACCACCTCATATCTATTACACCCTACCACCCAGCACGCATTGCCACCCACCATTTCATGGTACCTGCCCATGCCCCTTGTGTCTGTCTTTGCTGCGGCTGCCATTGGCCTCTGCTTCCCTCACTCCTGCTGCCTCACAGCAGGAGATGTTGCTATTGTTGTTACCGCTTCGCTGCTGCTCCTAGAGCGTCCAGCATGCTCTATTCTGTCCCTGCCCAGACAGGTATGCAGTGTGACAGCTGCTCACTGCGTCTTGCCAGGCCAGGCAAGGCAGGCTCAGGCTCTGTGCCAGGATTGTAAAGAGTGTGTTTGCTAACTCAGCAACGAGTTGAAATGTTGGTTGTTGAAGGACTCGTGCTTGTTTTGCAAGTAGCGTGGGAAAGCATATGTCTAATATATGGATTGAATGCTCTTTCCAAGTGCAGGGGCAGTAGTGCTCTATAACACTGTACAGCACTGCTGTAGGGCAGCTACTATGTGTGTAACCCTAAGATGTGTGTAATGAAGAAAGGGAGTGAGGATACTGATTACCACGTCTCTTTTCTGCTTGCACAATCATCTGCACAAATGCTCATGAAAAGGTGACTGCTCGTTACATTCTCTTTATAGTCATGTTATTAACTGAAATGAGGATAACTTACTAAAAACTTCCCTGTTGGGAGCGGCAATTCCCCAGTTTGATGATCATTTTGGGACATATCCCTTTTTATTTCGTATTGATAGAGTTGGCCAGATTCGTATATCACCTTTTCAAGTACCGTATTATACCGTATAAAACCGTATTCCGTATGTACGGAGAAATTGGTACCCTTCAGATTTAAATCAGGATGGGCTCATTTTGTAGCTCTTGAAGAGCTGCACGCCTGTATCCAATTTGGTTGTGCCAAAAATCAAAGTTTGAAGGGCTTGACCTGTCCAGAGCCCAAAAGACCCCAAGATGGCCATTTCCAGTGCAAAAAGAAGCCCAACTACTCCAACCATCAATAAAACATTGATCAAAATTAATACCTTGTAAGAAAGTGGTCCCACCTTGCAAAGGGATGTGTTTTTATACGGAAATACGTATGTATATACGGAATATGTAGGTATATACGGCGTGTATATGCCGTATAATACCTATCCATTTTTGATACGGAAAATACAAGTTTTGGATACGGACCCCCCATCCTGTAAAATACCTTAAATTATACTTATACGGACCTGGCCACCCTACGTATTAAAGATATCCTGGTACGTCTGACCCCAAGCCCTGATAGTTACTCCCTTATCACCTCCTTTATCATTACTGTTGCAGTTTCTTGATGCAAATATATTTTCTCTAACTCCCTGTTCTTTTCAGATCAACCCATTTATCATCTAATTCCTACTCTTCTGTGCCCTTCACTTTCTACAGATCATGAGGATCCTCCAAAATATCCGGCCTGATCGCCAGACAGTAATGTTCTCGGCTACTTTTCCAAAATCAGTGGAGATTTTAGTCCGAAAGGTTTGCTATGTGTGGTCATGCTCCTTGCCTTATGTTTTTCTTTTTACCGCAGCACACGTTTGGAGCCAAGCAGCCTGTATTTCTTATCCAGTTTAACTCTAGAAATTTCTTCTAGTTTCACAGCAAAGGATTGTGCACACACCACCCACAATCAACGCAACACTTCATCTGATTTGCAGGTCCTTGTAAGCCCATGTGAAATCTTGGTAGGAGGCCGCTCTGTTGTGAACCCTGACATCACACAGGTATGTTGACTGGGTTTGGTTTCATTTCTGTCAGCTGCAAGTTTTTAGTTGTTCGTAGTCTTTTGTTAAGCTTTTACCTATGTTGAAGATTGCTCCATAGCAAATCTCGCACAAAACAGATTAAGCCTGTCTTATTTAAAACATGGGAGTTTTGGGGGGTTGTGCGGAGGATGGGGGAGGACGGGAGCTTCACCTTGATGTAACAAAGGGCCATACAATGATTGTTGGCACTGTAAGATGTTGCATTTAACCCTGGTCGTTCAATTTGTCACCTGTATCTTTTGCACGTAAATCTTGCCGACTGCTTGAACGTAAAATCATTGAGAAATAAGTAGTGGATTTAACTCCTGTTTGCATTTGACCGCAGCTTTTCTCAGCTTTAAACAGGTCACATCAGAAATGGCCTAAGAGGCATATCACAAAACGTAACACTGTTATAAACAATGTATGTGAACGCAGATTGTTGAGATTCGACCTGATGAGGAGCGTTTCCTGCGTCTGCTGGAGATTTTAGGGGAGTGGTATGAGAAGGGCAAGCTCATCATATTTGTGGCCTCTCAGGTGGGGGCAATGGCGTACACTTGCAATGAAAGGGCTTTTAGGCAGCACCTGTTGCATGCCTTCATATTTGTGTGATTTGTGTCATGGATGGTTTGGCCCTTTTGTTCTTTCCTGTGACCCTGATCAAAAAGCTAGGGTTTGCTGGATCCCCCTGCTACTGAGTTTCAAGCAATGTCGGCGTTTCGTACCTTGAGATCTATGGAACTTCTCGCTGTGCCACGAAGAACACATCACCTCCTCCTGCTGCGTCACTATTCTTTTCCGTCACCAAGCTTGTTATCATTTCCACCCAACCACTTTGTCTCATACAGGAAAAGTGTGACACTCTTTTCCGGGACCTCTTGAAGGCGGGCTACCCTTGTCTGAGCCTTCATGGGGGCAAGGACCAGAGTGATAGAGAGTGCACCATCACAGACTTCAAGGTTCTTGGTTGTGTCTGTTTGCATACTTGTGCCATACGTATGCTCCTTTGGAAGTGCATGGCTTACAATTGCTCAGATACTGCTGGTTAGATAAAGCTGTCTATTTGTGTACAGAAATGGCAGCTGATGAGTCGATGCCGCTCCAAGAGTTATCTCACACTTGCCTTGGCACCACATGAACACTTGGCACCACATTCTTGGCACCACATAAACACTTGCACCACATGAACACTTGGCACCACATGAACACTTCTTTCTTTCAGAGCAGTAAACACCCACTCGTACACTGGTGTCTGTACAGGGTGCTGTTTGCAATATTTTAGTGGCGACAGGCATTGCTGCGCGCGGGCTGGACGTAAAAGAGTTAGTGCTGGTGGTTAACTATGATACACCTAACCATCACGAGGAGTACGTGCACAGGTGAGAGTATGAGTTGGTATTATGTGGAAGGTGCTGATGAAGAATGACACACACATACACATACACACTAGTGCATCTGGATGAACACTTTTAGATTGAAATGCAGAAGGACACTTCGAGCTTATTCCTTGACTTACATTGGAAGCTGTTGCGCAATCCAGTCGTATTCATGTGCTAAGGTGGTCCCTGCGAGCCAGCTGGCTGCCTGTGAAGATAATCTAGCATCCTTTTTCATGACATTGAACGCACACAGATATATGATTCCTTCCCCAACTTCAAAATTGCCCTGACAAAGCATACTGATACTTGTATACTTCTGCAGGACCTTGCACGCTGCATTACTTACCTCCACTCTAAAAGCACCATTGTTATAACCACTTTTACTTCTGAGCATAACCTGCGCATACATCCTCGTACTCGTGCACACATGCGCATACATCCTCGTACTCGTGCACACATGCGCACAGACAAGTACATACACTAGCACAAGCACACACACTTAAAACACACATACATACACACACACATGTATGTATACACACAACGACGCACGCGCACGCACACACACCTTCACACATACGCACATGTAGGGTGGGTCGCACTGGGCGTGCCGGGAATAAGGGCACGGCCATCACCTTCATCAATCCTGACGACGACAAGTATGCTCCCGATCTAGTGAAGGCCTTACAGGAGAGCAAAGCGCCAGTGCCACAGGTGTGTTGGTGAATTGTGAAGTCTTTGATGATGGTGCCGTTTCAATCTGTTAAGGCCTGATCTTATGAATGCACTGCAGAGAGCAAAGCGTCAGTGCTGCAAATGCGTCTGTGTGTTTGGGGGAGGGGGAGGGTAGATGTAAGGTTTGTGGCTGTGATGTAGCTTGAAACTTAATAAGTACATTGCTATGAAAATCCAAAAAAGTCCAGATTTGATTGGCTTTCTTCTTCAATTCAGCTGTTATACCTGGCAGTATGAGGGGAAAGATGAATTGCGGGCTGCATCTTTTATCACATTATTTTAATGCGAAGCTTGCAATTGTAAAAAAATGTCTGACGCAGTTCCTTAATGTGGCCTTCGGCCTACGCAGTCATTGTGATATTTTGTTAGATAAATATGTGGCATTGCCATAGTGCGCTGTTGCCCCACACATGCATGCACTGTTAGCCTGTCCTTCTTTTCGTTAAAGAAAATTTGTGTGTCTACAATCTGTGTAGGACTTGGAGGTAATGGCATCATCTTTTGCAGCCAAGCGCAAAGCTGGCCTGGTCAACGCACATGGCTCTGGATATGGAGGCACAGGCTTCAAATTTGATAGGGAAGAGGCTGACAAAACAAAGCAGGTGGGTAAAGGTTGTAAGTGACTTGAAGTCTATCTAGTGCGAAGCTGACAATAGAAAGCAAGCAAGCAGCGAATGGATGGGCCAGAATATATCTAACTTACTTTATTTGGAAGATTGGCGCTAATAAATGACGCAAGTATGCAACAAGGCCTAGTGACATGTCAAAAGCGATATGTTATATTCTTCATACTGAAACAATGTGAGGTTTGTTAAAACCCAATTTTATAAACGCCGATGCGAGCAATGCAAGGGAGGCAACACCTAAATATTAAACCCAATGCGAGCCTATGCGAGGGCCTTTTGGCCCTCTGAGCTGCAGGTGCACGCATATGCACGCGTGTGAGCATGCTTGTGTGCGCGTGTGAATGTGTGTGCATGCACATGCATGCGCGACAAAACAAAGCAGGTGGGTAAAGGTTGTAAGTGACTTGAAGTCTATCTAGTGCGAAGCTGACAATAGAAAGCAAGCAAGCAGCGAATGGATGGGCCAGAATATATCTAACTTACTTTATTTGGAA
>Ga0307942_1001870_pt1:7500-17026 | contig 17026 bp, 20 predicted proteins | sample OrgLakmetagen175_FD_201846 | JGI IMG/M metagenome (GOLD analysis project Ga0307942, IMG submission 201846) | Saline water microbial communities from Organic Lake, Antarctica - #175 | ecosystem: Environmental > Aquatic > Non-marine Saline and Alkaline > Saline | place: Antarctica... | reverse complement strand
GAGCGAGGGCAATTTTTACCGGTTTTCAGTTTTTGGGACCCCCCCTCCAGAATTTTACTGGGGCATTTCCACGTAATTGTAAACATATCATCGGAATCCTCAGCTCAAGCCCCGTCGAATGGCACCCTTTTGGGGTGCATTGGGTTAATGGGGGGGGGTCTGTGGACATGTCCAAAAATCAGAGGCACACGCGCTCGGGTGCAGACCGCGGGGCGAGTCAAGCCAATGAAGCAGCAATTTACCCCAAACTTACAGGATTGTGCCAGCGTGAGATAGTCAGTGAAATTCTGAAGAAATGGAAGCAATGTGGGACTGTGCAAGCCAGTTATGGGTGCCTGGTAGGTCACGTGGGCATGGGCGTCCGTATCCCAGTTTTTGACCCATAACTCTGCAACAGTTCAGTTTCAGGTCTTGATGTGTATGCAGATGGATGCCTATTTTAAAATGGGGCAGATTGGTACCCTATTTGTCCATGTAGGGTTGCTGCATGGGGGGTCTAGGGTTGGGTGGGTGGGTCAGGGGGGTCCTGACCAATTTTAGAGGATGGTGTACACAACTTTTATTTGTTGCAAGAAAAATGGGGCAAAAAGATTAAGTCGTTGGCGAGATATGCAGATTAATGTGCCATTCCCCCCTGGAAAGCATCCATCCAGGGTACAGGTGCACGACGTGTGCTTTTAGCCCTGTCATTCTGTACGCAGGGCGACTTGTATAAATCTGAGCACATGCTCGGGTAGCTTATAAAGTCAGCATTAGTTTGAAGCTAGGTTGGGTCCGATTTGATGAAGTCACGTGTGAGTAGCTGCACCTTTCATGCAAAAAGGAGCATGTTTTGGCTTTTGCCCAGATAACCCTCTCTGTAAAAATGTCGATTTTCAACCTGTAACTAGTAATTAGATCAGAAATGGTTAAAAGCCACGAAAGCCTCAAAACACTTTGCAGTTGAAGGACAACAATCCCCCTCATCTCCACCATCCAGAAGTTCAGCATGTCACACCCAAAAAGAGATATATACCGTCCAAACTCACGTGCTTGATGGACCACTCCCGCGTGGCACCTGCCTTGTCCGGGTTGCCTTCGCTAGCTCCCCCACTCGACCTCCCCCCACCACTGCTGCCATTGCTACGTCCCCCCACACTGCTGCCTCCCCCCGCACTCTCACACAGCATGATCACATCGTCATCGTCAGCCGCGTCAAGCATCGACCCCCCATTTTTGAGGGCCTGACTCCCCCCCTCCCCCACGTCTAGAGGGCCTGGAGGTTGCCTGCACGCCTCTGTCTGCGGATCCTGCTGCTGCACGTGCGCCCCTAGCTGGCTGCTTGACGGTCGCTGCAGGTCCCCTTGCGGATGCTGAGCAGGAGGAGCTGCACCCTCCCCTTGCTCCCAATCCATGGCCTCTTGACCCTTGCACACCCCTGACTTTGCCCATCCTGGAGTTTGTAGCCCCTCCACACCCCCTTCCTGACTCTGCTGGACATGCACCTTCCTTTCAGGAGAGCAGTTAATACCACCGGTGCCAGGTCCTCCCTCTCCCTGACTTGGCAACTTGCTTCCACTTTGGCTGCCGTCTGTTCTGAGCTGGGGTGCTGCTCCAGGCGCTGTCACGTCTATGTGAGTGTGGGAGGGTGGGTATAGGACAGTGGTAGGCATGTTTGCTGCAGGCACGAGGAGGGGCAGCATGGACGGATGAGCTGTTTAGAAGTCTAGATATTGTGTGAGGTGGATTTTTGGTAAATTAAACTAAGTTGCTAATAGCGTAGTGCCGGGTGAATGCAAGTCAAGTTGCACAGGTAATATGTGTGGTTAGGAGGCAGTTGGTACGCAGAACAGTAGCGTGGAGTCCTGCTGGAACAGAGACATTATTCGACAGAGAAGCCTCTACTGACTGAAGGCGAGATAATTAAACAAGAAGCACGTTTATGTAATAAGGAGCAACCGTACAAATGGAATGAGAAGAAAGTAGTTCGGTTGAAATAGGAAAACGGCAGCAAATAATATTGCAGGTAAACAGGGTTGGGACATATGCACAAATTGCAAGTTTGGACAACAGTATGAAAGCAGCCGTGACTGACTCTGATCAATTACGCTACTGTGAGTCAACCAACAACATTGGTATGCGCGTGGCTGGAGGAACGCTGTCACAAGCAATACCCAGTTGCACATGGAGAAAGACGCATTACAACTGGCTTGTCACTTGCGCACTTGCGCCAGACCAAACAATTCCTCTCACATCTCACACCTGTCGTGTGTGTTTCCGGCTGGGGTGGGCTGATGCCATCGTGTTTGGCGGCTTCCTCTGCTGACGCAAAGGGGGGCTTGAGCGCAAGAAAATCAGCAAGCACCTGCAGGTTTGACAGCACAAGGGAGCAAGGGGTGCAGTGACTGCTTTGGTTTCAGCGCTTTGGCAGAAGAGCAGCTTACTAGGTACAGCTTATTACCAGAGTCGTGTTGAATGGAGGAGTAAAAGTACTGTCATAGTCAGACTTTTTATAAACACAGTGTTTGACATAACTGATTACAATCTACGACCATACACAATACATCAATTGCTTCATCGTTGCATGACCCAGGTACTTTCAAATTAAAAGAAAAGCAATCACAGAGACAACAAGCCGCTGCTTTGCTTTGTGCAGGTCTCAACTGAATGCTGTAAGAATGTACAGTAAACAGACACAAGAAAGGAAAAAAGTCAAGGGTCACGCACACAATCATACATGCTGTTACAAATTGTGGATTGGCTTGATTTCAGGGGCTGTAAATGTAAGCATGCACCCTGTTAACGGGTATAGAAGCATGCTCAAGTGAGCATGCACCCCATACCACAACACATACATACACCCACCCAACCACTAACACAAAACACACACATACCCACACCTGTGCCACTCCCATGAAGCACGGCTGCTCCTGGTCCCAAACAACATCCCTGGCAAACCCTAGCACCAGATCACATAAGCCCCCCAGATCAGGCTGCCAGCCAGGCAACAGCAGGGGCAAGCTGCAAATGTGGCCCTGTGTGGACACACGCAAATCCTCAAATACTAAGCATTTTCTAGTGGTGTTAGGGAGTATTGAAAGGACCATTGACTCCCAAGAATGTGCAGCGTGTATCAGACTAATGTAAGCCGCAGCACACAGGGACAGCATGAGGATGTGAATCAGGTCTTTCCTGGCCAGGACAGCATGCGCAATGACTCAAATACACGCACGCACTCACACGCAACAATCACAAGAAGGTGCGAGTTATATGAGGCACGGCTTTAAAAACATGATATCAGACGCACGGCGCACAGAAGCTTGCTGCACTTGCATAACACTGCACTGTGACTAAAGCATTTTTGCATGAGATGAGAAGCAGCCAAACAATTTGCATACCTAAACTAAGCTATCATTCCTTCTTCCATGTAAACCACTGACAAACCACATCTTAAACCAACTGTACCTCCTTGTCAATGCGCATCCCTAAGTACTCCTCCAGCATGGGAGACTTCTCCACAAGCATGTGAGCCACGAGCTCACACAGCTCGCGTTCACTGGACACGCCATCCACAATTTCTGGCTGCAAGCAGAGCAGGACAGGCAGCATGCTAGCAAACGAGGTTGCAACAGAGGTACAGAGGGATGCGCGAGGCCTTCTTCACGTGCATATTGATTGAGAGCACAGGCTGTGGCCAAGGTATAGGACGTGCAATACAATTCCAGAGACCATGACAAATGTACAGAAAAGGTACGCCAGCTCTCATAGGGCACGTCTTTGAAGTAATTTGAAGTAATTTGACTGAAGGCAGGCTAGAGAACAAGCAACCATAGCGGAGAGGGCAACAGAGAAAAATTTGCGCTTGTTCTTATCAACATGCCAGTTTCTGCTCCATAACCATTGTGCCCATTATAAGGTGAGGAAATGATTAGATACCCAGTGTCAATGTGTGGCTCCTTGCCCCTAAATCAACGTGGGAGGCTGCCTCAACACTAGCCTGCACGACTCTTGCCCTTTCTTTCAGCTCCAGGCAAAAAATGCGGTGAGTAATAAACACGTATGCGCAGGACACACACAGACATAAACACTCACTCACACGCAGAAACATACCTCCCACGTGCCCTTGGCTTGCTCCAGTGCCAGTGCCATTGCCATGAGCTCCCTCACATTAGGAGCAGGGTCTAGCTCCAGCACAGACTGCACGGCCTCAAACTGACTCAGCACCTGGACACACAATCCACACGTACGTTTCAAGGTTGAGCAAGATGTGAGGGAATGTTTGATCGAGTGCTTGTGAGAGGATCAAAGCAGGGTGGGGAGGCAACCCACGTCTGATTGATGTGATGCATCTAAGGAAACACTGAGAACGGTTCAAGCTGTACTACAGAGAAATAGACAAGAGCGGATGATTATTGCAATAGCAGTAAAGCAATGCATTTTTGTAAGGCCAGGGAATAAACGTTCACTCCTCTACCATCTTTTCTAGGCAGAAATCTAGCAACACGTGGCATTATATAGGTGTGCAAGCAAGCAACGACCTTTCTTCCACAGCCTAATCCTGTTCATCACCTGCTGGTAGAAAAACTCCCGGCTCAAAGGAGCCAAATCCACGATGTACAGCTTGGTGCGAAATTGAAGCAGAGCACGCGTCTCATCAGCCTATTGTGTGTATATGTATGTTTATAGGTGTGTGTGTCTATGTGTGTATGCATGTGTGTATGTGCGTCCACTTGCGCGCGTGTGGATATGAGTGTGTGCTTGTGTGTGTGTGTGTGCTTGCAGTTGTGCACGGTTACATTTGTATGATCGAGGTTCCATGAAGGCCACTGGAATGGCCTGTGTTGCTGGTAATGAATTGAGATGGACGATAATGCTCCAATCTCTCTGTTCAGCAAAATCAAATATCCAATCACAGTTTTCTCCGCTTCTCAAGAATACTTTATGCAAAGCACAAGCACAACTTAGGCATGGTATCACACATTTGGAACATGATAGCTGAAAGCACTCTCTCATTCTACCATGTTTTCACTGTTCAGCACAAGTACACCACACATAATACGCCCAACCTCCTGATCACATAAAATGAAAATCATGATGGCTCCTCACAGAGGCCCTCCTCCACATCAAAACTGAGTACTAACATAAGGAGGTACAGAGACCTCAGCTGCTTTCATGCACATCACGCGTGTATTTTCTTCAACCTACTGGTCAATTGCATCTCCTCCAACCACCACCATACTGCTTGCCCAACATGCACCTCCACCTGCCCTGTAAACCTTGACTTCAGTCAAACAACAAGTCGCCGCTTCCTTCCTTATACGTCCATGCGTAACAGTTACACCCGCCCTGCTGAGAGGCCTTATACGCCTTGAATACAAAACGAAAGGAAAGCAAAATCCACCTCATTAGTCCACCCACCACCCACCATGCCCACAAACACGTGCCCACGCAGCAGCTCCACCATCCCTGCGTGGCTCGCAGCATCCACCTCCGCTGCCAGGCCCTGGATGCTGTCCAAGCAGCTGTGCAAGCACTCACTCAGCAATGCCGGACCACCAGCTCCCCCCGTGCCCCCTTGTCGTTTAGAAGGTGGCCCCCCGTTGGAGTTGGGTCCCTCCTCCTCCTCCTCTTTCTCCTCCTCCCTGACCGCATCTTCAGGCCTCACACGTACCACCACCCCGTCTGCGTTGCTGTAGTAGCCATCCCCCAGGAAGTCATTGCCTTGTCCGGCAGCATCATCGATATCACCATCCCTGCTGCCTGCTTTCCCACCAACGCCGCGACGTTTCTTGCGGGCTAGGGAGCCTGGGCGTGACAAAAAGAGAGTGCAGTGTCACTGCCAGAGTTCTGTGCCCTTCAGACAGTATGCCTCTGATAAGCCAAAGTTTTGCTCAGAAAACAAGGAATGAGTACAGACGAGAACAACTGTACCATCATCAAATGTGTACGGGGGTAGCATGCTGAGTGTTACTTTAATTAGCAGCTCTTCAAGGAAAGAAGGAAGCAGGAAAGTATTGAATTGCTCATTTTGCAGGCAAGTTGCCAAGTATGCTCATGATCAACCATCCATATTGTAGTAGCATGACAGCTCAAATGGAACAAGCAAGGAGTCACATTCACAGTGGCTCTAGGCAATTGACGTGTCAAGCTTATGTGCAACACCCAAACTAGGCACCACCCTTTCCCCTCAGATTCAGCATTTGAAGCAAGGGGAAAGGAAAAAACCGCCCCTATTCTGGACAAGGCCTCACCTGACAGGGCAGCTGTAGTTGCTGCTGTGGTGGGAGCAGCACCCTCTGTAAGGCCCCTCTCAGACTGCTGGACTTGGCTTTGAGGTTGCAGTCCCGGAAAAAAGGCATCCAGGGACTACATCAACAAAGATTGTCGGAGTTTGTGATCACCAGGTCGGCTTGAGTTTGCAGGGATTTAAAAAGCAACTGAACTCACTGAGCTTACGCCTTTCCCTGTAAGAACAGAAAAACTACGCAAACAGTAAAAATACCAATCCCCACATTATTGTAGCTTCAAGTTCCCCTGTGTGCTCTCACAAAGCCCTTTCCTGTTCCATGCCCTACCTACTGCGTGCTACAATTTCTACTGTGAGCTACAAACTCCCCTGTGTGCTCTGTCGAAGCCTTTTTCCGTTCCACGCCCTACCCACTGTCTCTCATTGAGCAATCCATGTCCACTCTCATCATGACATCCAGGATGTGAAAGCCAAAGTGGCTATTGCTGGACATGATGGACGCAGAGCCATACTCAATTTCTTGTTACCTCCAAACAAGATTTTCACTGCCTGCTTTTATCCCTTTTCCATTCCTGCCCACTTGCTTCACCTGACGCCCGTACCTAGCCAGAGCCCCCCTGCGTCAAGGGCCCACCTGCACCAGTTCCACCTGCGCTTATTCCGCACTTGTTCCTTTTGCACTTATTCTGCACTCATTCCACCTGACGCCCCTTCCTAGCCTGTGGCTCACCTGTGTCATGTGGTCCACCCGCACAAGCTTCTCTGGCCGGTATGCCATGGGCTGCTTGCCTACTGCCTGCGATGCGCTGGGGCCTCCTTTTGGAGGAAGCATTTGACTATGGGAGCCATCTAGCGCTGCAGGGTTGAATTAGAGGGTGACCAGTTCAGCTTAAATTCAGGGTGGGGGCTTCTTGGATATCAATCGGCTAAAGTCTGCATTTGCCTGAACATCAACTTGACAGACAGAAGTGGAGAAGCTACTTGAATCCAGGGTACTAAGTTTACGTTGTTTTAGGGTAAATAAGAGTGCGGAGCAATGGTGCAGCTGCGTTGTTGCAAATCATCTCAACAATGAATAGTTGCATAAGCAGGCAAAAAGTAAGTTAGTGAGAGCACAAGAGTAGGAAGTAGCACAAGGTGTTTTGCACGCAAGTCTAAACCACTGTGCCCATGATCTGCCGCATCCACGCACACACTTGTCTGCGTCTGGTTTGGGCGTGGGATGAAGCCTGGCATGGTAGCGTTGGGTGTGGCTAAAGGGGCTTTGAGAGTAGTCAGGGTGCGAGATGTGTTGGAGCTGCTGAGGGTGGACTCCACAGCCTCGCAGATCAGTGATGTCACATCTTCCTGTAAGTAGAGAAATTACACGCGTCTAATTAGGACACTAGGCAACAGCCGTTTGGTTTGATGGGTGAAACGTCTTTTGGCTTTGTAATGACGGACGTGCTCTGTGGCCACAGGATCAGGCAATGGCTTTCATCACAATCAAAAAAGGTGGCACACCAGTCCTGTATTTCAAATGAGTTTTGCGTTCGGATGGGAGGGTGTGCAGCAACTGAGCAGGGGTAAACACGTGGCATTTCTGACTGGCAGAAACAAACCAAGGATTCGTCAGAAACAATTAAACGCAGGCAGGGAAACCAGTCTTCACACTGGTTGTAAAATGTGGATTCGGTCGTAAAAGAACAAGCAAAGTCTGATTAAAATTTAAAAATACTCAATTTAGTATCTTAGCGCTGCACAGGTGAAATACTTCCAAACACATACATCTCAACCATGCCGCACCTGGTGAATGAAACCCACTTCGCGCTTGGTAGGGTGCGTGTTCACGTCTACGTGACGCGGGGGCAGGCGCAGGTCAAGGAACAGGAAGGGCTTGGATGCCTGGGGGGAAGACAAGAGCATAGAGCAAAAGTCAGCAGGAGAAGCAAATAAGCAGTTCACCAGACCATATCAGGCATAAACATAAAGAGTATACTTGGTACAGATATAAGTAGGAAGGAGGAGAGAGAGAGAGAGAGAGAGAGAGAGAGAGAGAGAGAGAGAGAGAGAGGGAGAGAGAGAGAGAGAGAGAGAGAGAGAGAGAGAGAGAGAGAGAGAGACAGAGAGAGAGAGAGAGAGAGAGAGAGAGAGAACGAGAGAGAGGGAGAGAGAGAGAGAGATAAAAAGAGAGAAAGGGTTTGTGTGTGTGCGCGTCTGTGTATAATCGTGGGTAAGTGGCATTTACCTTTGGGAGCAGCTGTGCATAGGTAGCCTCTAAGGCCCTTCTGAGAGGCCCGCAGTCCACAGCACGTCCGTTGATGAACAATACCATCTGTGTGCGCTTGGCGGCATAGCTGGCAGAAGAGATGTAACCCTGTGACACGCACGTGACAAGTTGTACAAAACTCGGCAGCAAAATCTTGATTATCATAAGAGCGGCATGTCGATGGCGCAAATACTGTAGGCTTACAGTTAAGGCACCAACTAGTATGCGCCCGTTGATTGCATACAACAAGGAGGTAGGAAAGGTAGCAGGATACATACAGTAGGGCCATATAAAAGTTATATGAGTTTGTCAATAAAGGCTCTGAAAAGTGTATGGGTGCGAAAAAGACAGTACATTATGTTCACGCAACAGTTTAGAGTACAACAATCCCCTCCTTTGTGCTTAACTAAACATAGCAAAGACAGAGAGTCAAGTCGAGAGAATGAGATAGAGAATGAGGTAGAGGTAGAGGTAGAGGTAGAGGTAGAGATAGAGATAGAGATAGAGATAGAGACAGATATATATATATATATATAGAGAGAGATATATATATATATATATATATAGAGAGAGAGAGAGAGAGAGAGAGAGAGAGAGAGAGAGAGAGAGCAACGAGACGGACTAGTTTGTGTCTAAATCACGCACCTCAAGCACCATGCTCACACCCTCTTCAATATTCACAGCAGGCGTAGGCTCTCTGCCAACCTGAATGGTGTAAGCCAAAGGTGAAATTCAATGGCCATCATATGGTGAACGGCAGTCAGCAACACATTGCTATGAAACAAGTAAACAAAGAAGGTTTGTCCCATGACAGTATCTGAGCTCTTGGCCCTACTCCTTTTCCTGAATCAATGCACCATCATATCCCAAACTTACATGCCTCCTATCTGACGAGTTTCTGTCATAAAATGCATCATTGTGCTGGCAGCTGGTAAAGAGTTTTACGGTACTCTATACCAAAGTGGCTTCCGTTTCCTTATAAGTGTGAGGAGGGGTCTTCACTGCCGGCATAGTTTTCGTTTTGTGGTGCTTCTTCTCCCCTATGTATCTAC
>Ga0307942_1001870_pt1:0-5000 | contig 17026 bp, 20 predicted proteins | sample OrgLakmetagen175_FD_201846 | JGI IMG/M metagenome (GOLD analysis project Ga0307942, IMG submission 201846) | Saline water microbial communities from Organic Lake, Antarctica - #175 | ecosystem: Environmental > Aquatic > Non-marine Saline and Alkaline > Saline | place: Antarctica: Organic... | reverse complement strand
AATCCTCTTCCTTCGGATTCTCCTCCACAGATAATTTCTCCTCCACAGACAGCCTCAACACCGTTTCTGAATGCAGAGCAGTGGTAAGTGGAAGCACCCTGTCTGTTGCAAAGCACGCATGCCATCCCAAAGCACACAGACATGCATAAACACACACACACACACACACACACATACACACATAACACACGTACACACACCCATACACACAGATAACATTGCACACGCGCATAAACACACGCACACACGCATGCACGCACACACACACATGCATAAGTGTGCACATACACACGCATGCACATGCGTGCACGCACACCCACACATACACACACTCTCGCACACACACATATACACACTCTCACATACACACACACACACATATATATCCACATACGCAAGCACGCAGGCGTGTACAAGCACGCACGTAAACACATGTGTGTGCAGGCACACAGACGCACAGGCACACACATCGCAAACACAGAATGGATATCGTGATCGCACACAAAGACATGCAACCTGCAAGTGGCTTTCACGATCCACACACAAATTTCTCGTGCGCTTTGTCTTGTGCATGGTTAATTGCACTCCTGCACCTGACAACCCAGGAGACAGAACTTTCTCAGCTGCCTGGAGCTCCTTGCTAGACCAACTGATGAGAAGAGGTGGGGCATTATATATGCTCAAGTGCAAGTGGCTGAAACACCCAAATGGATGTACAATTGTTTGTGAAACAGCCTCGCCACACAAAAATGGCATGCTTCAGAGAATGTACGTGGAGCCCTGCGTCCGATCGCCCATTCAACTACATGCACTTTCAATACTGTGTGTTTTATGTGTGATACTGTCTGCAGGTTTGTGGGCCTGCTCTTGGCCGTCCGCCTCCTGCCCCAAGGCAGTGATGACGCAATTCGCGAGGTAGTCAATGCACTTGGATGGCGCTTTATCACCCGGCTGCTCCTTCCTCTCAGCCCTTCCTCGCCTCCAGCAGCCAAGCACAGCAGTGTCGCAGATCCTACCTCCCAACAATCGCAGGTAGGAGTTTATAAACGTCACTAATGTGCGTGCGCATGTGTGTGTGCATGCGTGCATGCGTGCATGCTTTTCAAAACTTCTCCCATGTTATTGTACGTGGGCATCTAGGGTGTCACACATGCGCATGCGCAAAGCATAAAAGACACGTATGCATCCTCTTTTGTCGTCTTAACCCAAACCCACCGCAGGCAGAACTCACATGCGGCTTAGGCCTCAGTGTTCTCAGCTGCGCCTGCCGGCTACCGGACCTTGCCAGCTGTCCACAGGTGCTTATTGTGTGTGTGTGTGTGTGTGTGTGTGTGTTTGTGCGTGCGTGCGTGTGTTTGTGTGTGGTCATGCTGTGTAAGTGATCCCACCACATTGGTTTGCATTTGTCTTTACACCTCCAGATGTCGGTGACCACTGCACTTCAGCTGTTTGGATATACAGTCCCTTATTTGCAGGGTCTAACCTCTGACTTAAGCCAATCATCTGCTCATGCCCGCAGGTAACAGGCCTCGTGCCAACCCTTGTGGAAGTGGTAGTGCAAGGAGGGGTGGGACCCCGCCTGGGCACACGTGCCCCTCCCGCAGCAGCGTATGGCAATAGTGGCAGCAGCTCAACGTCAGCAGCAGCACAGGCGGAGAGTCGTGCTGTGGATGCTGCCTCTGTGGCTGAAGCCTTGGAGTCCCTCGTGGCTATTGGGCAAGCAGGGGGTCAAGCAGAGCTGGTACAAGGGGGTGCACTGGCAGCAGGCGCTGCAGAGCTTGAACGCTTGGCCTCAGCGTGTGGGCAACAGGTTGGTGCTTATGGCCATTTTCTGCGTTTGGGGTGGTTAGGAGAAGGATGAGAGGTAGGGATATGCTGTCCCTGGGACGCGTGTGCAACAGCGTGCTAAGCTGAGCACTGGCTTACTTTGTGCTTACTATGTGTGATGCATTGAGTTTTGCACAGACACACGCGCGCACGCACACAAACACGCATATGCACACACATACACTCACACACAAACACACACACCAAACACAGGGCAGTAGCAGCACTCAGCAGGAACAGGTGGTGGATGCAGGCACAGGGGGCGGGTGCTGGCACAGGGCAGTGCTAGCAGCCAGGCTGCTGGGAGTGCTGCAGGAGGGGAAGCAGGCGGTTGCCGCGACTGATTTTGAGGGTGGGTGAGGAGGTGTGGGGGGGGGAGGGGTAATGAAAGTTTGCGAAGGTGTATATGGGGGGTGAGAGTGAAGGGGTATGGGAAGGCTGATCAGGGTGTCAATTAGCGTGGGTCCGGAGCGTGGGTTTGTGTAATGCGTGCTTGGTCCGGTTTTATACAGTGTCTCCTACCCAAGATGTGAGTGGCGCTGAGCAGGGGAAGCAGGGGATTGGTGTTGCTGCAACCGACTTTTGTTTACTTGTCTAGGTGACCGTGCCTGTTTGCAACCTGGTACTGGCCTCAAACAATGATGGTTGATTGCTCATTCCATGTGGTATGGATGACAGCCTTTGCCCTGCAACCAGCAAGGGAAGATGCCTCACCTCCAACTGTAAACGTGTATGGTCCTTTCATTCTTTGCATCCCTTTTGCAAGGATAAGTGGCAGCGTGGCAGATTTCTAAAGGACTGCCGGAGGAAATGCAAGGCAGCTTCTCTCCCACATTCGAGGCACGGGCTGTGTTTGCTAGTGTCTAGCTTTCCTGTCAAGCATTCAGGATCCCTCCATCTCTTCCCATTTTACTTCCCTCTCCCCTTCTTTGCCGAATTGACATGAACTATGTAATTTGATAATTTCCATAGACATGACACAAATTTGACATGTTCCCTCAGACTCAATGCATGATCTCAAGCAACCCGCTCTGTGAACACAATCTCAAGTGACGCACTCTGTGAACGTGATCCGCACTGTAAATATAACCCAGCAGCAACGCACTCTTTAAAATATAGTTGCAAGTGACGCACCCTGTGCACATGATCCTATGTACTGCCCTTTATGAACATGGTCTCAAGTGACAGGCTTGTGAAATGGTGACAGAAGCCCCCTAAACCCCTTTTTTCGCAGTGCGCCACGAGGGTGCGCTGTGTGTGGCAGTGTCTGCCCTGGGCCACGCTCTTGGCATGCCTACCATCGTAGCCAACAAGCTGCACCTCGATAAGGTCCAGCAACAGCAGCAGCAACAGCAGCAGCAGCAGCAACCACAGGCCGCCCAGAAAGCTCCCTCAGCAATAGGTAGATCACTCTACCATCACCGCCACCTGCACGTGCACAGATTGACATATTTTATATAGTAGGCATGCATCGGGGCAAGTATAGGCATAAGATATGCATACTTGCTCAACCATACCCAAACAGGAGGCACGCACACATGACATGCACACGCACAAGAGCACACGTGCATGTACCACAATCACACAGGAAGTACAGGAGCCATGCTTCAGCTGGAGTGCCTGCATACGCTGCTGCTGCTGCTACCTCTTGCAATGTGTAAGCCAAACCTACGCACCCACCTCAGCAACACTGCGTACGGCACATCTGGCCTCACCTCTTTACCCTCACCTTTGGAGGGCAAAGAAGCAGCTAACAGTGAGCTACAGTATGGTTGGGGGCTTGCAGTGCAGCGTGGGCTGGGGTGGATGCTGAGAAGCAGGACAGGTGTGTGCATGATTGGGTATGTGTGTGTGTAACAGTCGACTGGGAATTCGGTGCAGTGTGGGATGGGGTGGAGGCTGAGAACTGTGCTTGTGTTTGTAAAGGCAACTTGGGATTATAGTGCAGCGTGTCAAGTATTAGGGGCAAATGATAGCTTATAACATGTGAACCCTGAGCTCCTTAGAGGCTTACCTTTATATCAGAAACAGTCCAGTCATCCCAATCAATGTTTGCCTTTAAAGCCCTGACAGTTTGACAGTAATGGTATAAATACTGTGCATGTGTCTGCACCCTCACCACACAGGTGCCACACAAAAGCACTCGGCTCTGCAGCTGGCGGCTGCTATGGCTGAGTTACTAGGGCCCCAATGGCTGCTGCACAAACCATCCCCACCGCCCCCAAGGGCTGTAAAATCAAAGCCACAGATCCAAGATACCCCGTTCCTGTGCGTGCTGGCCGAGATCTTACATGTAAGGGCTTCCTTTAATCCTTTTACGTGGTAGCCCAGAACTCATGTGTGTGTATGTGTGTGTATGTGTGTGTGTGCTGGCCAAGATCTTGCTTGTGGGGGAAGTGTTACTTTTGGTTCCAGTGCAAGCTTGCCCAGATCTTGCTAGCAAGGGGTGTGTTACTATGAATCCTCCTGCTGTTACATTTCAATGCAAGCCGCGCTGAGTCGTTTGTACATTTTTGTGTATGAGTTGGAGTGAGGGCACGTTTGGATTTGAATACATGAGTTGTTTGTTGTGGACGACCCACTGACAATGTGCTAACGGGATAAAATTCTGACGAAAAAAGAAAAGGGAATAGCGGAGCAGGCAGGTAGCTACTGTGGTTTCAGGGCGTGTATGCTGTCTACGTTCTCATTACAACGGCTTCACTCTCCTCAGGTGGAAGGCAGCTTGCTGCTGCACGATGCCCTGCACGCCCAAGCACCTGTCTGGGGAGAGCAGGCTGGGCGCAGGGGGGACACGTGTGACACATGGAGCGCACCGCAGCCCAGCTCAGGTCTCTTGCAGGTGGGTATAGTGTGTGTGTGTAGTTGTGTAAATTTGTTTTTCATGGGGGGCTTCGCAGTTTAGTTTAGTTTAGTTTAGTTTAGTTTGAATTACAAAGGCATTCAACCTGGAATGGCTGCTCAACCTATGAGAACGAGGTAAACCTCAAAACAAACCAAGTAAAAAAAGGGCTGAAACGCAACTGGAAAATGCTAACCTTAAAGACACGAGAAGAAGTAGGCAAAAACACATTAAAGTGTAGAAGTTGTGTTCGCAGTTTATCTTAAATCCCCTGCAGGTGGGTAGTTGACGTGTAGGTACGTGGGTCTGTCGGGCAACGACGTGCTCCAGG